>Ga0307419_10000670_pt1 | contig 17461 bp, 25 predicted proteins | sample SalMarWE160230MG_2_FD_202512 | JGI IMG/M metagenome (GOLD analysis project Ga0307419, IMG submission 202512) | Salt marsh sediment microbial communities from the Plum Island Ecosystem LTER, Massachusetts, United States - WE1602-30 | ecosystem: Environmental > Aquatic > Marine > Intertidal zone... | reverse complement strand
TTCTTGAACAGACTCATCAATGTGGCCTTGCCCCGGGTGAGGGATTTCCGCGGCTTCTCCCCTCATGCCTTTGATGGCAGAGGCAATTACTCCTTGGGGATCAAGGAACAGATCATCTTCCCTGAGATAAATTACGACAAGATCGATAAGATCAAAGGGATGAACATCGTTATCGTGACCACCGCCAAGACCGATGAGGAGGGAAGAGAACTCCTCAAACTGATGGGTATGCCGTTCAGGAGGTAAGGAGGCTCGCGTGGCAAGAAAGGCGTTAATGATCAAGGCCCAACGGCCGAAAAAATTTAAGACAAGAAAATATAATAGATGCCCCGTGTGCGGGAGATCCCGGGCCTTTTATCGAAAGTTCAATATGTGCCGCATTTGTCTGCGGAAGTTTGCCCTCCAGGGGGATGTCCCGGGTGTTATTAAGTCAAGTTGGTAGCGTTTGAGGAGCAGATCTATGAGTATGACCGACCCTATAGCTCACATGTTGACCAAGATACGCAACGCCATTATGGCCAAAAAAACAGAGGTGGAAATCTCCTCTTCTAAAGTGAAGGCGCGGATTGCCGAAATACTTAAGGAAGAGGGGTATGTCCAAAATTATGAACTCATCCCCGACAACAAACAGGGCATCCTTAAGCTAACCCTCAAATATGACGATCATGCGCAAAGCGTGATCGTCAAGTTGCAGCGGGTGAGCAAGCCGAGCCGCCGGGTCTATGTGGCCAAGGATGCAATTCCTGCCGTGTTGAACGGGATGGGGATCGCCATCCTCTCCACCTCCAAAGGACTTATGACGGACCGCGCTGCACGCCAGGCGGGGGTGGGAGGGGAAGTCATCTGCTATGTGTGGTAAGCGTGGAGGGAAGGATTGATGTCCAGGATAGGAAAGGCCCCCATACCTATCCCCCAAGGGGTTGAGATAAAACGAGCGAAATCTACCGTCGAGATAAAAGGTCCCAAGGGGATCCTATCTCATACCATACCCGAGGGCATCTCCCTGCAGGTCACGGATGGAGAGATCCATGTCAACCGCAAGGGGGATGCAAAGCGGGTACGCTCACTCCATGGCCTGTCCAGAACACTGATCGCCAATATGGTGACGGGGGTTACCGAGGGGTTTGAAAAAGGATTGGAGATTGAGGGGATAGGATATCGGGCCAACCTAGAGGGCAAAAACCTCCAGTTGAGCCTGGGATACTCACACCCCGTGATCTATCCTATTCCCGAGGATATCGAGGTAGTAATAGAGAAGCAAAACAGAATTACGGTAAAGGGGATCGATAAACAAAAGGTCGGACAGGTAGCCGCCGAGATCAGGAGTTTCAGAAAGCCCGAGCCCTACAAAGGGAAGGGAATCAGATATGTAGGAGAACAGGTCCGCCGGAAAGCGGGCAAGGCAAAGGGTTAAGGAGCGGGTAGTGGCTGCAAAGAGATTGACAGGGAGATCGAGGAGAAAACAGCGGGTCAGAAAAAAGGTGCAGGGGACTGCAGAGCGACCTCGTCTCACCGTATACCGAAGCCTGAGGCACATCTACGCCCAGGTTATCAATGATACCACCGGCCAGACGCTCGCAGCAGCCTCCACGCTCAGCAAAGAACTGCAGGGCAAGTTAAAGACCTCGGGCAACACCGAGGCGGCCCAGGTTGTCGGGGAATTCGTCGCCCAAAAGGCCCTGGAGCAGGGGATCAAGCAGGTGGTCTTCGATCGCAACGGATTCATCTACCACGGCAGGATAAAGACGCTGGCGGAAGCCGCTCGTCAAAAAGGCCTTGATTTTTGAGAGAGGAGGGAATGGTGGAGGCGATAGATTCCACGGAACAGGAATTAACCGATCGGGTCGTGCACATCAACAGGGTAGCCAAAGTGGTCAAAGGGGGACGGAGATTCCGTTTCAGCGCCCTGGTGGTGGTTGGAGATGGAAACGGTACCGTGGGCAGCGGCCTTGGGAAGGCCCATGAGGTCCCCGAGGCTATTCGCAAGGGGATCGAACTTGCAAAAAAGAACCTCATAAAGATCCCCATCATCAATGGCACCATACCCTATATGGTCCTTGGGAAGTTCGGGGCGGGCAAGGTCATCCTCAGGCCGGCCTCGGAAGGAACCGGGGTCATCGCCGGGGCAGTAGTCAGAGCGGTAGTCGAGGTAGCGGGGATACAGAATATCCTGACCAAGTCCCTCGGTTCTAATACCTCCCATAACCTGGTCAAGGCCACCTTTGAGGGCCTCAAGCAGCTCAAGACCCCCTCCGAAATTGCCCAGAAACGGGGGTTAGAGGTGGGAGAAATCCTGAGGCAATAAATGGGCAAAGAAAAAGGATACGTAAAGATCAAATTGATCCGCAGCAGTATCGGGCGTCCCAGCAAACATCGGGCGGTCCTGCGCGGCATGGGACTGACCAAGGTAAACAAGGTGGTAAGCTTGAAGGACACGCCGGAGACATGGGGGATGGTCAGAAAGGTCTCCCACCTCGTGGAGGTGATTGAATAAGATGTTAGGGCAACTCTACCCGCCCCGAGGGGCACGCAAAAGCTCGCAACGCGTAGGCAGAGGTCCTGGTTCCGGTCACGGAAAGACCTCGGGAAGGGGCCACAAAGGGCAGAAATCGCGCAGTGGTGCCCACATCCGTGCCGGTTTTGAAGGTGGACAGATGCCCTTGCAGCGCCGGTTGCCCAAACGGGGATTTAAGAATATATTCAAAAAACGTTTCGCCCTGGTTCATATCAGAGACCTCAACCGTTTTGCCGAGGGTGAGGTGATAGACGTCGAGGCATTGCAAAAGGCGGGGCTGGTCAAGAAGGCCTATGATGGGGTGAAGATAGTGGCAGATGGCGAACTTAAAGTCTCCCTGACGGTCAGGGCCCACAAATTTACCGAGTCGGCCCGAAAGAAGATCGAGGCGGCCTCGGGGAAAGTAGAGATGGCCTAACGATGGCAGCTTTCGGCAATATTTTCAAGATACCGGAGTTGAAGAAGCGCATCATGGTCACCTTCCTGTTGCTGGCGGTCTATCGGGTGGGCTGTCACATACCCACCCCGGGGATCGACAGCGCGGCGCTCGCCGCTTTCTTCCAGCAGGCAAGCGGAACCTTATTTGGGTTTTTCAATATGTTTTCCGGCGGTGCCCTGAAGCGCCTCTCCGTCTTTGCCCTGGGTATTATGCCCTACATCAGCGCCTCCATCATCCTCCAGCTGCTCACGGTGGTGATCCCCTACCTCGAGCGCCTGCAAAAAGAGGGGGAAATGGGCAGGAAAAAAATCGTCCAGTACACAAGATATGGCACGGTCATCCTGAGCATCATTCAGGGATTCGGCATCGCCATGTGGATGGAAGGTCAGCAGGGGAGTGGAATACCGATTGTCCTCAATCCCGGGTGGTCCTTTCGCCTCATGACGGTGATCACCCTGGCTGCCGGGACCTCCTTTCTGATGTGGCTGGGAGAACAGATTACCGAGCGCGGGATCGGCAACGGGATCTCCCTGATCATCTTTGCGGGGATTGTGGCAAGCATGCCCGCCGCAGTGGGCAACACCCTGCGGCTGATGAGGACAGGGGAAATAGGGCCCATCATCATCCTGGGCATCCTGGCGGTCATGATCGCCGTAGTGGCCTTCATCGTCTTCATGGAGACATCGCATCGTCGAATACCTGTCCAGTACGCCAAGCGGATCATCGGCAGGAAGATGTACGGGGGGCAGAGTACCCATCTCCCCTTGAAGATCAACACCGCAGGTGTCATCCCCCCCATCTTCGCTTCCTCCATCCTCATGTTCCCGGCCACCATCGCCAGTTTTGTGAATCATCCATTGATGAAAACCATTGCCGAGAAGTGGCTTGCACCCACCACCTTAGTCTACAATCTCATCTACGTGGGTTTTATCATCTTTTTCTGCTACTTTTACACCGCCGTGGTCTTTAATCCCGTGGACGTTGCTGACAACATGAAAAAATACGGCGGTTTCATCCCCGGCATCAGGCCAGGAAGTTCCACCGCCGATTATATCGATCGGGTCCTCACCCGCATTACCCTCGGCGGCGCCATCTATGTGGCCGGCGTGTGCGTCTTGCCCACCTTCCTGATCGCAAGGTTCAATGTCCCCTTCTACTTCGGCGGGACGGCCCTGCTCATCGTGGTGGGGGTGGCCTTGGACACCATCCAGCAGATCGAGTCCCACATGCTGACCAGGCACTATGAAGGACTGATCAGCGGAGGAAGGATTAAAGGCCGTCGTGGTGGTAGATAGAGGGGATGGGTGAGGTGAAGCGGATGGATGTAATCCTGCTCGGGCCGCCCGGTTCGGGCAAAGGGACACAGGCTCAAAAAATGGCGGAGCGGTACCAGATCCCCCAGATATCCACCGGCGATATCCTCAGAGGGGCGGTCAAAGAGCGGACCCCCTTAGGGGTGGAGGCAAAAGGATACATGGACCAGGGGCGACTGGTCCCCGATGAGATAGCGGTAGGTATCGTTCGGGACAGGCTCAAGGCCCCTGACTGCAAAGGGGGATTCATCTTGGATGGTTTCCCCCGCACCCTGGCCCAGGCCGAGGCCTTGGATGTTACCATGCAGGAGTTACAAAGGAAGATAGAACACGTGATCAGCATTGAGGTGGACAACGAGGAGCTGCTCAGGCGCCTGACAGGGAGGAGGACCTGCCGAACGTGCGGGATCATGTATCATCTCATGTTCAATCCCCCCGCAAAGGAAGGGATATGCGACAAATGCGGTGGGGAGCTTTACCAGCGGGATGACGATCAAGAGGATACCATTGGGGCGAGGCTCAAAGTGTATGAAGACCAGACCGCCCCCCTCATTGCATACTATCGCAAAAAGGGCCTCCTGGGTCCCATCGAGGGAGTGGGAGCGATAGAGGAGATCTTTCAGCGGATCGTGCAGGCGGTCGAGGAATAACGGAGAACGCTCTATGCCCAAGGCAGACGCCATATCGGTAGAAGGAACGGTGACGGAGACCCTCCCCAACGCCACGTTCAGGGTGGAGCTGGAGGGCGGCCACAGGGTATTGGCACACATCTCCGGAAAAATGCGGATGCATTACATAAAGATCCTTCCGGGGGACAAAGTTACGGTAGAACTCTCCCCGTATGATCTCAGCAGGGGCAGGATTACCTATCGAGGGACGAAGACGGCGTAAATGAAAAGGACTCAAGAGGGAGGATTACAATGAAGGTAAGATCTTCGGTGAAGAAGATCTGTGACAAATGCAAGATTATTAAGCGCAAGGGTGTTATCAGGGTTATCTGTGTAAACCCAAAGCACAAACAGAAACAAGGCTAGGAGGGAAACAGCAGTGCCACGGATCGCAGGAGTTGACTTACCAAAGGACAAGAGGGTGGAGATTGCTCTCACCTATATTTATGGCATCGGCCGCTCAGCGTCCCAGAAGATCCTGGCTGAGGCCGGGGTCGACTGGAATAAGAGGGCTGGCGAGCTGACGGAGTCGGAGGTGGTCCAGATAAGGGGGATCATTGAGAGCATCTATAAGGTGGAGGGAGAGCTGAGAAGGGAAGTCGCCATGAATATCAAGAGCCTCATGGACCTCGGTTCCTATCGCGGACTGCGCCATCGCCGATCCCTCCCCGTGAGAGGACAGCGGACTCATACCAATGCCAGGACTCGCAAGGGACCTCGCAGAGGAGTAGCCGGAAGGAAAAAATAGGGAGATTATATGGCCAAGAGGGATCAAAAAAGCGGAAAGAAGAAGGCGAAAGTGAACATTGCCTCGGGGATTGTTCACATCCAGGCTACCTTTAACAACACCATTGTGACCTTTACCGATGATCAGGGAAACACCATTGCGTGGGCCAGTGGAGGCACGCAGGGTTTCAAGGGATCGCGCAAGGGAACGCCCTTTGCCGCTCAACTGGCTGCATCGACTGCCGCAAAAAAGGCTATGGATCATGGGATGAAGACGGTGGATGTCTACGTGAAGGGTCCCGGGGCAGGGAGGGAGGCCGCATTGCGAGCCCTCCAGGCCGCGGGGATGAAAGTCCATATGATCAGGGATGTCACACCCATACCGCACAATGGCTGCAGACCTCCAAAGCGCAGGAGGGTGTAACGTGGCACGATACAAAGATTCGGTCTGTCGCCTATGTCGCCGAGAAGGCATGAAGCTCTTCCTGAAGGGTGAGCGCTGTTATACTGACAAGTGTGGCTTCGATCGTCGGGGTTATCCGCCAGGACAACATGGCCAACGCCGGATTAAGTTCTCTGAATATGGAATGCAACTGAGGGAGAAACAAAAGGTCAAACGGCTCTATGGCGTATCGGAGAGACAGTTTCGTAACTACTTTGCAAAGGCCGACAGACAAAAGGGTATTACGGGGATAAACCTCTTGATCCTCTTGGAGCGTCGACTTGATAACGCGGTCTACCGACTGGGTTTCGCCACGTCCCGGCAGGAGGCACGACTGTTGGTGGGACACGGCCACTTTCTGGTCAACGGGCACAAGGTAAACATCCCTTCGTATCTCGTACAACCCAAAGATGTCATCGAGGTTAAAGAAAAGAGCAGAGGGATGGATCGGATCAAGGAGGCTGCAGAAGGGGTGGCGAGGAGGAGCATACCCCAATGGCTGGAGATGGAAAAGGATAAACTCCGGGGAATGGTCAAGGGCTGGCCCGATCGAGAGGAATTAACGACTCCTCCCATCCAAGAGCAACTCATCGTAGAGCTATACTCCAAATAACGATTCAGTATAGCTCAGGAGGAAATTGAAGGGCTATGAAGATAAATGAGAAAAATTGGAAGGCCTTGATCAAACCGAAAAGGCTTGAAGTTGAAGAAGAGACCTTAACCGAATACTACGGTAAATTCGTCGCTGAACCCCTGGAGAGGGGCTTCGGCATGACCCTGGGGAACTCCTTGAGGAGGACCTTGTTGTCATCCATTCAGGGTGCGGCTATCACGTCAGTCAAGATCGACGGGAGCCTGCATGAATTTTCTGTATTGCCCGGCGTCAAGGAAGATGTAACCGATCTCAGCCTCAATCTAAAGGAGGTAGTCTTCAAGCTGCACAGTCCACGTCCTAGAACCGTAAGGATAGAGGCCGAGGACGAAAAGGTAATCACCGCGGCAGACATCATCACCGATGCCGATGTGGAGGTGATCAATCCGGAGCAACACATCGCTATTCTCGACAAGGGAGCCACACTGAAGATGGAGATGACGGTGAAGATGGGTAAGGGGTATGCCCCCGCCGAGAGAAACAAGGAGGAGGACATGCCGCTCGGGACCATTCCCATCGACGCCATCTTCACTCCGATCAAGAAGGTAAACCATACCGTCACCAATGCACGTGTGGGGCAAATCACTGACTATGACAAACTCACCCTCGAGATATGGACCAACGGGTCTATCAAGCCCGATGATGCAGTGGCCGTGGCAGCCAAGATTCTCAAGGATCAACTGAACATTTTTATCAACTTTGAGGAACTGCCTGAGGAACTACCAAGTGAAGATGATGAAGAAAAAAAGAAGAAGGAGTTGGAGACTCTGCGCGAGCAACTGACCAAGGGCGTAGATGAACTCGAACTATCGGTCAGATCGGCCAACTGTCTGAAGAACGCCGACATACAAAACATCAGAGAATTAGTTCAAAAGACGGAACAGGAGATCCTGCAGACCAAGAACTTCGGCAGGAAATCCCTCAATGAGATAAAAGAGGTTTTAGAGGGTATGGGTCTTCATCTGGGAATGAACATAGCAGATCTCGCACCCCCTCAGGAACAGCAAGAGAAAGAGGATTAAGGGGGACACGTATGCGACACCGCAAGGCCGGGAGAAAACTCAACCGCACCACCAGCCATCGCCTCATGATGCTGCGCAATATGGTCACCTCACTCTTGGAACATGAGCAGATTGAAACGACGGAAGTCAAGGCCAAAGAGGTGCGGAGTCTTGCCGAACGTCTCATCACCTTGGGAAAGAGGGGAGACCTGCACGCCCGTCGTCAGGCCCTCAGCATCATCAACAGCAAAAAGGTGGCCCACAAGCTCTTTGATGAGCTCGCCCCCCGCTTTGCTGGAAGGAACGGGGGCTATACCCATATCTTCAAGACTAGAAACCGTCCGGGTGATGGGGCGGCCCTTGCCATCATCGAGCTGATCCCGCCAGAAGTTCAGGAAGCAAAAGAAAAGGCGGGCAAAAAGCCCGCCAAGAAAAAGACCGCTCAGAAGAAATCATAACTTATAACCGAAATCCCTCAGCAGTTTTTTCCTCCATTGAATGCCTCCAGTATCTTCGATCCCCGCCGGAGACGCGCCGTCGACCACTCCTAAAATTCCCCTCCCCTGATCCGTCTGAGCAATAATCACCTCGACCGGATTGGCGGTGGCGCAGTAGAGGGTGCACACCTCCTGACACATCTTGATGGCGTTCAGGACGTTTATGGGAAAGGCATCTTTGAGTACGATGATGAAGGTATGGCCGGCCGCCACCTCGGCGGCATTTTTCTGCGCGACCGTGACCAGATCGGGGTCATTCCCCTCCGACCTGATGAGGCAATGGCCTGAGGCCTCACAAAAGGCGAGCCCGAACTTTGCCCCCGGCGCCCCACTGATGATCACCTCGTAGAGGTCCTCCACCGTCTTGATAAAATGGCTCTGCCCCAAGATAATATTGCTTTCCTCTGGGATGTCGAGCCTTACCGTCTTGATCTCCATAGCACACTCCCTCCTGTCTTTGTTAAACAAAGGGCATCCCCTTTGCAACATCGCATCCAAGCCCCTTGAGAAGCCGCTCCTTCAGCTTCTTCGTGACCTCCATTCTGCTCTGCGGGGAAGCCAGTTCCACCCGCCCGCCGGCAATGGTCTCATGCCCCCCTGCGCTTCCTCCTCCTGTCCCCCTAATCAGGTCACGAGCCACCCTATCGGCGCTGCCCTTGTGATGACCTGCTGTCCGCAGGGAAAAGAAGACCTCATGATCCTTCTCCCCGAGGACGAGAACCCATCGCACCCCATCCGTACGGACCAAAAAATCGGCTACGATGGCCACCATATCCGGGTCCATAATCACCCCCAGGTCGCTGATCAGGACCCCCTTTGCGGGATACCACATCGTCCTCTCGAGGGCCTCTTGGAGGATGCGAAAATACTCTCTCGGGAGGCGGGGGTGTTCGATCTGAGAAAGAGTCTTCACCAAGACCTTGGGATAAAGGTGAGCTGATATCCGCACATCCACCTCATTGGCATTTCGGCCCAAATCCCTCGTATCAGACATAATGCCGTAGTAGAGGGCCGTAGCCAGCTTGCGATTCATCTCCACCCCCTCTTCCAAGAGATACTCTGCCAGTATGGTGGACGTACTACCATAGTGCGGTCTGATATCCACAAAGGAGACCTGTCTCAGACGGGAGACCTTTCTCGCCGGATGATGATCGATAACAATGCTCGGCACGAGTGAAGGGGGGAGCGCGGCGTTCCCTGAAAACGGCTGGGCATCCACCATGGAGACCACCTTAAAATTGAAGGGATTGACCGTTTGAATAGATCGCATGGGGATTCGCAACCGGTGTATCATAGCCTTGTTCTCCGCACGCCCGATAATCCCTCCGTAGACGAGCATGGAGTTAATCCGCCACGAGGCAAAGAGGTGACGCAAGGCATAGGCGCTGGCGATAGAGTCGGGATCAGGGTTGGTGTGCGTAACGATCAGCACCTTGCGTTTGTTCTGCACCAATTGCTGCAATTTCTCCAGTTTTTCTCCCATAGACAGTTCTCCTGGCGTCTCCTGCAGTCTCGTACGCCACGAGTGAGGTCAGCGTGTTGGGTGCCACGAACGTAACATCACCGATCTGAAAGCGATAAGAACAGATGGCAGCACGTACCACCCCACCCAGACGATTATAGGTGACGATCCTCTCTTCGATCGTCTTCCGGAAGAGGTCTCTTTTTGAAGGGGATTTGATACATCTTTGTGACGTGCGCGTGTCGGCGAAACCCTATGGCCTCCCGTTGAATGATAAGGTAGTGGAGGTATTGCCGGGCCTTCTCACGCACCTGGTTAAACTCCCTGATGAGGGTGTTTACCGCGCGTGCATCCTCCCCTTCCCGCTCCAGAATCCCAATCCGTTCCTCTAAGACCCTGATTCTCTGCAGGCCCGCATCGAGTCTTCCTCCCGTTCGCCCCAAGGCCTTTGCCTTTTCATGCATGATGTCCAGCTCGACCTCGGTGGGAACCGTAGGATCAAAACGTCCCGTCCTTCTGTGATGGTGTCTCGAAACCACCTCTTTCATCTCACCGATTCCCTTTCAGTCTTCCCTCATCGGCGAAGCTATAGTATCTCCCTTGGCCAATAATAATGTGGTCCAGAACACCAATGCCCAACAGTTGCCCTCCCTCCACCAGCCGATCGGTGACCTCCTCATCCTCACGACTCGGCGTGGGATCGCCGCTGGGATGATTGTGTACCAAGATCAGCGAGGCAGCGGACTCCCTGATAGCGGGGGTAAAGGCCTCCCGGGGGTGAACCAGGGAACTGGTCAAGGTCCCCTCTGAGACCCGCTCCTCTCTCATGGCCCTGTTCTTACTGTCCAACAAAAGGACGAAGAAGCATTCCTTTTTTCTGTCTCCCAAACGCTGGTGAAAATGGGCGAAGACATCCGCACTGCAACAAAAGGCCTTCCCCTGGGGCAACTTTTCTGTTGCGTACCTGCGGGAGATCTCCATGACCGCCATCACGGCTGCCGCCTTGGCCGGTCCGATCCCTTTAAGGTCACGCAGCTCAGCGCTCGCCGCTGAAGCAAGGCCTCGAAAATTCTTAAATTTCTGTATGAACTGACGGGCATGGTCGAGGGCGGTCCTGCCGCTCGTACCATCCCCGGTCCTCAAAATAATGGCCAGCAACTCTGCATCAGAGAGGGCTTGTGATCCTTGTTCCAGGAGCTTCTCCCTCGGACGGTCAGCCTCCGGCCACTCCTTAATGGGATAAGAACCCTTTACATCCTTCACACTGAACTCCTCCCCAGGGCTACCTGCACCCCCCCAAAAGAACTATGCATCGTTCAAGGATCCAAGGGCTCAAAAGGCTTGGATCTCTACGTGACCGTTTATAGCTTTGTGAAGATCATAGTGCGCAAAAAATCTTATTGTCAACGCTCAAGCCATGAATTGATAAACAGCTTCGCGCGGATCTGCCCCCTCATACAGGATACGGTAAATCTGCTCTACGATGGGCAGTTCCAATTGGAACTCACTCCCCGCTCGGTAGGCTCGGTAGGCGACCTTGGCAGCCCTGAGGCCCTCTATCACCTGCCCTATCCCCCTTTGGGCCTCCTCAATGGACAACCCGCCCCCCACCTTCTCACCAAATCTTCTGTTACGGCTATGCTCGCTCGTACACGTGACGATCAGGTCCCCTAAACCCGAAAGCCCCATAAAGGTGAGTGGCTGGGCCCCAAAGGCACTCCCCAACATTGAGAGCTCCTGAAGACTCTTGGTGATGAATGAAGCCTTTGTATTCACCCCCATTTTCAGTCCATCGCAGACCCCTGCTCCTATAGCGAAGACATTTTTGAAGACCCCCCCCAATTCCACACCTGCCAAATCCGCATTGGCAAAGAATCTGAAAAAGGGGGTCTCAAAGACCTCCTGTACTCTCTGGACGCAGGTTGGGTCCGTGGAAGAGACCTCCACCGCCGTGGGAAGCTTGCGGACCAGCTCTGAAGCGATAGAGGGCCCTGAAACGGCCACGATCCCATTCCGTACCTCAGCGGGGAGTTCACTCTCGATGACTTGGGACATCCGCAACCCCGTCTCTACCTCCATTCCCTTGGCAAAGTCGACAATAGCAACCCCCGGGGTAAGGTGGGCGGCCATGAGGCCGGATACCTCTCTCACTGCATGGGAGGAGACAGCGAGGGCAACGATCTCCACCCCGTCTAAGGCCTCGGCAATCTCTAAGGTGACATTGATCTCGGGGGGAATGTAGTGACCGGGCAGGTATCTGGAATTTTCTCTCCCCTGTGCAATGGCCTCTGCCACATCCTCCTCGATAGTCCAGAGGGTAACCCGGTGCCCCTTCTCCCACATCATCAAGGCTATCGTCGTACCCAGATTACCGGTCCCTAGTATGGTCATCGTACAACTGCCCATCTGTTTCCTCCTCGGCGGCCTCTTAGCTTAACAAAATCGGTACGATAAATCAAACAAATGGAGAAAAGGGGTATACCAAGATAAGATCGTGCTTAATCACTGGGTTAAAAACGGGCGAGGTCGAACTTCCACCCCCCAGGATGAAGGTTCCCGGGTCCAACACTTCATATGCCCATGAGGGCAACAGCATCATCCCCCCATCTCACAGGGCCTGATAACACTCATGGGCCTCCCAACAAGGCCACGAAGACAACCAGTGCAAGGATTTCGACTAGCTCCACGCCTGCTCCCATGACGTGTGCCGTTATCCTCCCTATTCTCCTGACAACGTATTGGCCAATACCGTAGACGAAGACCCACACCAACACCATAATCCCCAACCCCACTAAGCCTCGGGTGAGAATGGAGCACAGCACGGTAATAACCGTAGCCCACCAAAAATCCCTCGAGGAAGGATACCCTTCAAAGAGCTCTGTCTGTGGGGCGGGGAAAAACCATGCCAAACAGACCATTGACCATCTTCCCAAGGTCGGCAAGAGCAGGAGGAAAAGAAAACTCCCGGCCTCGATAAGTTGGCTGATCAGGAGATATTTGGCCAGTAAGGCCAAAACAAGGCCGATTACTCCGAAGGTTCCTCGATGCTCCCCCCTCATTATTGCCACGATATCCCCCCCATCCTTCCCTCTGTGTAAGCCATCGATGGTGGCGGCGAGGCCATCAAGGGGGACCCCACGGGTAACGATGCTCAAAATCGACACGAGGAACAGGGCATTGACCGCCGAGTAAAAGGCCCCCTCAAAGGCGTAGGCGCATAACCACAGGAAGCACCCCAGCAAAAAGCCCACAAGGGGGAAATAGACCAACGAGCCTGCGACATCATCTTCACGTTCCGATACGGGAAAAATAGTGAGATAGGAGATGGCGGCTCGAAACCGCCTGCCAAAGGAATCCGCGCTCATGCCTTTCCTCCTTTTACAAGAATCTAGCCTATCTGCTCACAGAAGGCTGTCTCGTTCTTTTCACTGTATGTAATCTCCTAGAAAACACCCTTGTTTGTCAAGTGCAAATAGCGGATGACGCGGGGAGATGGTTTGACATCCATCAGCCGGTCTGATATAAAGACCCAAAAATCCGCTGAGGAGGCGGAAGGATGCAGTGTCCCAAATGTGGAAAAAGGGTCTCCTCTACAGTCCCTGTCTGTAAGCATTGTGGAAAGCGCCTGGCCCGGCCCAAAACTGAAACGAAGCCGAAGCTCCCGTACCTCGCTCAGGTATCCACCAACAAACTCATCATAGGGGGGGTGGGCCTGCTCATCCTCATCGCGCTCTTGCTGACCATTCTCACCAGAGAAGGAAAGAAGGAACAGCAGGTAACGCTTGAACGGCCGAGCGCGGAGATCAGTATCGAACGGGGGAAGACCACGAGGGAAATTGGCTCGAATGCCGTTTATGGCCAGGTCATGACAACCCACATTCGGTCGACCCGTCACGGGACAATAACGGTAAAGAGCACATATACCGGCAAAGTATATACCATTTATATAGGGGAGTATACCGGCTATCACCCGCAACGCCACCCCTCCGTTGGGGAGCGGATCACGGTAATATACCGTGCTGAGGGGGACCTGATGAAGGCAACGCAGGTGGAGATGAATCAATGAGCGTCCCTATAACGCCCTTTTACTTCTCAAAGATCAAATCCACTGCAAGATGTCCCATGCCATCAATTTCCAATATAATTTCCCATGACGGCTTCTTCCACCGCGAACCATGAAAAATGGTATTGTATATATAGACCCCCTCTCCCACCCCCGCCACAAAGAAGGCGGGATCTTCGACAGGGGAGGGAAAACGGTAAGGTGATTTTCTAACATTTTCATATAAAGACACAAGAAGCAGATGTTAATCGATACCCATGCCCATCTTGATTTGCCCGAGTTCGAGAAAGATCTCCCCCGCGTGATCCAGCGGGCCGAGGAGGCAGGGGTAACCACCATTCTGACCGTTGGTATCGACCCCGCCAGTTGCCGAAGAACGGTGGAAATTGCTGAGGCATATCCAAACATCTTCGCCATCGTGGGGATTCACCCCCACAACGCCGTGGATACAGGGGAAAGGGATCTGGCCGGCCTGAAGGATCTGGCCCGTCATCCAAAGGTGAAGGCCTGGGGGGAAATCGGCCTCGATTTCTACCGGAACCTGTCGCCCCCGGCGATCCAGGAAGAGCGATTCCGCGAACAGATACACATAGGCAAAGAACTAAAGCTTCCCCTGGTCATCCACAGTCGCTCTGCGACACAGGAGACCATCTCCATCCTGCAGGAGGAACGGGCATGGGAGGTGGGAGGAGTGATCCACTGCTTTTCCGGAGATGCAAAAACCGCTTCACAATATCTGGAGATGGGCTTTGTCATATCCATCCCAGGGGTTATCACCTTCAAAAAGGCCCAGGGGCTGCGTGAGGTGGTGAAAAGACTTCCTTCAGAAGGTCTCATTATTGAGACCGACGCCCCCTTCCTTGCCCCTGTGCCTTACCGGAGCAAGCGGAATGAGCCCGCCTATGTGCGATTCACCGCCGATACCATCGCTGCAACTCGGGGGGAGGATCTCTCAGATGTGGCGGCCATCACCACAATAAATGCCCGCCGGGTCTTCAATCTCGACACACAATAAAGGAGCCAACGCATATGCGGTCAGCCATCATCATCGTCGACATGGTAAAGGACAACTTCCGGGAAGAAGACCAATTCTCCATTACCCGGGAGGCCCAGCCTATCATCCCCAGGATCAATCACCTCCTGCAACAGGGCCGGCAGTTGGATATACCTATTATCTTCGCCTGTGATTCTTTCCTTCCGGATGATTTCATCTTCAAAGGTAAAATGAACCCGCATTCCCTCAGAGGTACTGAAGGCTCAGAGGTCACCGACCACCTGAAGGTGGGTGAGGGAGACGTTATTCTGCCGAAACGGCGCTTCAGCGCGTTCTTTAAGACGGACCTGGACCAAACGCTGCGAACATGGCACTGCGACACGGTAGCAGTAGGCGGTATTGCAACCAATGTCTGCGTCCTGATGACGGCCATGGATGCCCTCTGCCACGACTTCAAATCAATACTCTTAGAGGACTGCTGCGCCGCCCACAAGAGAGAGGTCCACGAAACCACCGTGGAGAATTATAGAAAATTCGCCCTCGATCCCCTCTTTCGGATCATGACCTCAGATGAGTTTTTGCACGAAGCAGAAACAGCTACCAGGGAACAGCCATAACAATGATGATTCCTTTGTTTTTGTAGTTGCCCGTCGAGACCGAGAATCAATTTGCCGAATAGTTTGACATTCTGTTATCGCTCTGATATACAATATCGAAAAATCCTCTGAGGAGGCCAACATGGCGCGTACCAAGAGGGCAAGCACAAGAAGAACAGGCACCAGAAAGGCAAGTACCAGAAGGGCACGTACCAAAAGGACAAGTGCGAGGCGGACAAGCACCAGAAAAACAAGTGCCAGAAAGACGAGTACGAGCAGGACCAGAAAGGCCACCAGAAGAAAAAAGCCGCAAGGCGCACGCCTTACGCGTAAGGCCCAAAAACGAATCCTTATCGTGGTAGCCGTAGTAGTGGGTCTGCTCATCCTCATCGCCCTCTTCCAGAACCCGCGCACGTACGTGCAAAAGAAGTATTACGCTGGCGAAGTCGGACGCACTATCGTGTATGGGAAGGTTACCGGCGTTGCCGTCGGGGTGGCCGGCAGGGGGACGATAACCGTGCGGAGCTTCAATACGGGAAAGACGTATACCTTCTATACGGGAGTGCGTACCAGATACAACATAAAACGTTACCCCCGCGCGGGCGATAATGCCAAGGTATACTATGTCTATGATCGAGGTTATCGCAAGGCGACGTACGTAAGGATACGATGACGAGAATATAAGGTACTTCCCCGTCCGCGGGCGACCTATTATACCCGTATCGGAATCGGAGCGGGATCGAGGGCCTTACAGGCAAGAGAGGCACATAGAGTGGCAACCAGATCAGCCCCCCGTATGGGGGGCTGATTTTTTGTCCAATGGGTTGCAGAGCAGATGGCGGCTTTGATCTATGCCTGTTCGATCACCCTCTATTAAAAAGCCAACAGCACTACTTCCTGCTTCTTCTAACCTGAGCCCTCTTTCTGGGTCGTGATCGAGCCTTAGTTCTTCTCTTGCGGTAGCGGGAAATGTGGTATCCCACGCTTACCAGCAAAAGGAAGATGGTCAGGAGGGTCAGGAGCTTGGAGATGAACAGAAATATGATGAACAGCCCGAACAAAACAAAGGGCGTGATCCTGGACTGAGCAGATCTCACAATAGTTTTCTCGTGCCGTTTATACCATGTGTTTGCATCATGCACCTTGTCTGCGGACCAGTGCCAGACTCGAGCCACGGGCTTTCTCTTGAGATAGAGTATCCATATGATCAGCACAATAATGAGCCACTTGATCAGCTTGGTAAGCCAGGAACGGGCATAGGTGGTGCTGAAGATGAGCGGATCTTCAGGTTTAATAATCGTTTTTGCAAAGCGATAGACCTGCCCTCCGGTCGGCACCTGTATCTGTATGGGCAAGATACCGGTGGCGCCTGCACCCCTGGGTGCGGCTGACGGTGCCGCCTGCTGGGCCAGGTCTTCCAGACGGCCGCTGAATCCCATCTCGGCATCCACCTGGCTGGATAGCTGCTCTTCCTGCAGCGGCACATTTCTAAATTTGCTCCTGTAATCCTTTCCCTTATAAACTTTTTTTAGGCTGTCCCCGCGAATTTCAGCAGATTCCTCCTTCCCCGTTTCCAAAATCTCCTGCATCGCCTTGTCATCGTATTGTCTTTGCGCACCGGCGAAGATGTTCAGTCCTCGTATGATCTCCTCTTTCTCCAGGGTACTGTTAAAATAGATGTAGGAATAATCATTCGGCAAATACACGGACCATATAAGCTGGCTTATCAACAAGTCAACCACAGGCAGTTGTGATTTGCGCAAACCGAACAATGAAAATCTCTCTGCCACCAAACAATAGATGACCTCGACAGGAAAGGTAGCGAGACGATTATCCATGGAACGAGACCGTATGAGCGGCACCAAGAGCTTACCCTCCGCATTGATCGATGACTCGACCGGTTGATCCCCGACCGTCACACTCCACACATCCGCTTGGTCAGGAAGCTGAATCTCCAGAAACTGTTTCGCGCTGTTTCTGATGTGATAGACCAACCGGTGAACGACCTTGCCATCCTCCGTAAAGAGCGTGACCACGCTACCGGAATCAATGGCCGCAATCGGTACGGCAATTTTTTCGTGTTTCTTCACGTC
>Ga0307419_10000669_pt1 | contig 17467 bp, 13 predicted proteins | sample SalMarWE160230MG_2_FD_202512 | JGI IMG/M metagenome (GOLD analysis project Ga0307419, IMG submission 202512) | Salt marsh sediment microbial communities from the Plum Island Ecosystem LTER, Massachusetts, United States - WE1602-30 | ecosystem: Environmental > Aquatic > Marine > Intertidal zone... | reverse complement strand
GCCTCCGTACGCGAGATGGTCCTGGGCTACGGGGACATCACGCCGACCCCGGCGCAGCTGGCGCGCATGCAGGGGTTGGTCGAGAAGGCGATGCGGGAGGGAGCGCGGGGCGTCTCCACGGCCCTCTAGTACCCGCCCGCGCCCTATGCCAGGACCGACGAGCTCGTGGCCCTGGCGAAGGTCGCATCCCGCTACGGCGGCATCTACGCCACCCACATGCGGAGCGAGGGGGACGCCGAGGACGCCGCCCTCGACGAGGTGTTCCGCATCGCGAGCGAGGCCTCGATCCCGGTGGAGATCTTCCACCTCAAGGCGGCCGGTAAGCGGAACTGGGGCCGGATGCCGCACGTGGTCGCGCGCATCGATTCCGCCCGGGCCGCCGGCCTCGACATCGAGGCCGACACCTACGCCTATACGGCGTGGGAGAACGGCCTGTCCGCCTTCGTGCCGCCGTGGGCGCACGCGGGGGGGAACGAGAAGCTGGTCGAGCGCCTGCAGGATCCGGCGATCCGGGACCGCATCAAGAAGGAGATGCGGACCCCCTCCAGGGAGTGGGACAACGAGTGGGACGAGATCCCGGGCCCGGACGCCATCCTCATCACCTCGGTGAACCAGCCGTCGCTGCGTCCCCTGCAGGGGACGCGGGTGGACGAGATCGCGAAGGAGTGGAAGGAGGATCCGATGGACGCGATCTTCGACCTCCTCGTGAAGGACAGCGCGGGAACCGTCGTGGCGGTCACCGGGATGTCCGAGCCGGACGTGGCGCTGGCGCTCCGCCAGCCGTGGGTGTCGATCGACAACGACGCGTCGGCCACCTCGCCGGAGGGGATCCTGGGCCAGGAGCACCCCCACCCGCGCGCCTACGGCACCTTCCCCCGCATCCTCCGCAAGTACGTGCGCCAGGAGCATCTCCTCACCCTGCCCGAGGCGATCCGGAAGTTCAGCGCCCTCCCGGCCCAGCGCATGCGCCTGGCCGATCGCGGGGTGATCAAGGAGGGGATGTGGGCGGACCTCGTCGTGTTCGACCCGGACTCCGTGGCCGACCGGGCCACCTACCAGGACCCGAACCAGCTGTCGGTCGGCATGCGCTGGGTGCTGGTGAACGGCGTGCCGGTGGTGGCCGACGGCGAGATGACGGGCGCGCATCCGGGCAGGGTGCTGAGGGGACCCGGGTACGACGGCGGACGGGCCACCGCCGCTGGCGTCCCCTGACACCGGGCGCCGCCGGGTCCCGTATCGGGGTGCGGACGAACCCCGATCGAAAGGTGGTGACCGATGGACCTTCGCACACGTGCACGCCGCGGGTCGCGCCTCACGTTCTGGCTCCACTCCGCGGCCCTCCAGCTCGTGCTCGCCGGCCTGGCGCTCGCCGTGGCCACGCCCGCCCGCGCCCAGTCCACGGACGGATCGCTACCGCCGGACGACTCGCTCTACCGGCGGGTCGCCGCGCTCGACTCCACGCTGTTCGACGCCTACAACCGGTGCGACCTGGCCACCTTCGCCTCGCTCCTGGACGACGACATCGAATTCTTCCACGACCGGGACGGGTTCTCGCGCGGCAAGGCGCCTGTGGTGGACGCGATCCGCGTCAACATCTGCGGCAAGGTGAGCCGCCAGCTCGTCCCGGGATCGCTTGAGGTGTATCCGATCCCCGGCTATGGTGCCATCGAGATGGGAGTGCACCGCTTCCATCATCCCGGGCACGATGACACGGAGCCCGTGGGCGAGGCGCGGTTCGTCCACATCTGGGCCCGTGAATCGAGCGGCTGGAAGCTGACGCGCGTGATCAGCGTCGGGCACCACGCGCTCCCCGACTGAAGCGGCGGTCGTCGGCCCCTCGCGGTCCCGGTCCGGCCGGGCCGGGAGACCTCGGTCGCGCGTGTCGCGGCCACCACAGACCTCTCGGGAAGGGAAGGCGCCGTGAAGAAGGCCTACGACGGTTACGAGTCCTTCTCCTACCTCGAGCCCGGCGCGGACTACCGGGTGTTCGAGCTCCACGACACGCACGAGCGCATCGAGCCGTGGCGCGTCCCGCTGGACGAGGCGGGAGAGGTGCGCGCCGCGGAGCTGGCCCACCGGTGCACGGTCGTCTCGCTCCACGAGCACCTGGGACTCTTTCCCGACCCGATCGACGACACGCCCGCCTATGTCCGCGAGGGACGCATGGCCACCGCCTTCCGGGCCCTCGCGCATTCCGGCCTGGACGCCGCGTTCGACAACCTCATGGACGGCATCTGCCAGATCGAGTCGAAGAGCGGCTGGAAGTGGAACGACGTGCTCCACGACCTGGGCATGCGGCTGTGCGACCTGGCGCACCAGGACTTCCTCGTCCCGGCGCGGCGGGTGGAGGACATCCTGGCCGCGAAGGAGACGGGCCGGATCGCCTGGCTGCCCTCCATGGAGGGGGCGGCAATGATCGAGAACGAGCTGGACCGGATCGACCTCCTGTTCGGCTTCGGCGTGCGCTGCCTCGGGATCGCCTACAGCGAGGCGAACGCGCTGGGCTCCGGGCTCAAGGAGCCGCGCGACGGCGGGCTCACGATGTTCGGCCGCAAGGCCGTAGAGCGCATGAACAAGGTCGGCATGCTCATCGACTGCTCGCACGCCGGCGACGTGACGACCATGGACACGATCGACGTCAGCGAGGCGCCGGTCGTGCTCACGCACATAGGGGCCCGGGCCCTGTGGGACACGAACCGCCTCGCCCCCGACGAGGTGCTCGAGGCGATCGCCGGCTCGGGCGGAGTGATCGGCATCGAGGCCGCGCCGCACACCACGCTCACCGCCGCGCATCCGCGCCACTCGCTCGAGTCGTTCATGGAGCACTTCGAGTACGTGAAGGGGCTGGTGGGGATCGACCACGTGGGCTTCGGCGCGGACACCCTGTTCGGCGACCACGTGGGGCTCCACCGCGCCTACACGGCCAGCCTCTCGCTGCAGGCAGCCGAGAAGAAGGGCGGGGGCGGCGCCGACTTCCCGCGCGTGGACCACGTGGAGGGGCTCGAGAACCCGACCGAGGCGTGGGACAACATCCTCCGCTGGCTCGTCGCCCATAGCTACCCGGATGACGAGATCGAGAAGGCCCTGGGCGGCAACGTGCTGCGCGTCCTCCGCCAGGTGTGGCCGTAGCGGCGAGCCGGTGAGCCGAGCGTCCGGGGCGCCCCGGGGCGCCGCGGCCGATCGGGCGTCGCGCCCGTGATCCCCGCGCTCGCGGCGCTGACGCTGCTGGCGACGCCGCCGGCCGACACGGCTCGTCTGGTGGGCGCGCGCATCCGGGTGCTCCTGGCCGGCGACACCGCGCAAGTCGAGGCCAGATACCGGCTCGCGGGCGCGGGTGCCTCCCGCCCCGTCCCCGTGCGCTTCACGGCGCCGCGCCTGGCCGGGCAGAGCGTCACCCTCGACTCCACCGCCGCCCTCGTCTCGGGTCCGCCCGCGCTCCTCGTCCGCCCTTCCGTGCTCACAGCCCGACCGGGACTGTGGGGCGTGGATGTCGACCTGTCGACGCTCCCCGGGGGGCGGATCGACCTGGTCTACCGGGTGGTCGGACGGGCCAAGCGCATTCCCCTGTTCGTGCCCGACATGTCCGCGGACCCGCAGGCCAGCCCGATCACGATTCTCGTCCGAGGCGCCCCGGCCGGACTCGATCCGGCCGCCTCTTTCCCCCGCCTCGTTCCCGCGGGCCCCGGCACGCTCGCCGCCCGCCCCTCGCAGCTCCCGGACGTGCTCCACCTGCCGGGGCCATCGGCCGCGGACGTGGGCCGGGCGGCCGACATCGGGACCATCGTCCTGGTCCTGGCGGGCCTCGCCGGGTGGGGTTTCCACGAGCGCCGGCGAGCGCGGAGGGAGGGGCCGGCGTGAGCGCCACCTTCTTCGTGGTCCTCGCCGTCTACGCTGCAGCGCTGGTGGGCATCTCGGTGTGGAGCTGGTTCCGGACGCGGACCGAGGTCGACTTCCTGGCCGCGGGCCGTTCCATCGGGCCCGTCGTGGGCGGCGCCGTGCTGGCCGCCACGCAGATCAGCGCCGGCACATTCGTGGGGACCGCCGGCCGGCACTACCTCGCCGGCGTCTCCTTCGCCCTCATCTGGTTCGGGGTGTGGGCGGGATGGGTCGTCTCGGCGCTGTGGGTGGCGCCCAAGCTGCGGCGCTTCGGAGCGCTCACCGTGCCCGACTACGTGCGGGTGCGCTTCGGCAGCCCGGCCGCGGGCGCGCTGGCGGGGATTCTGATCGTGATCTCCTACACCATCTACCTGGTGGCGCAGTTTCAGGCGGGTGGGGAGATCGCCCTGACCGTGTTCGGGGTCCCGCCCCTGACCGCCATGCTGCTCATCGTCGCCAGCACCGCGCTCTATACCCTCCTGGGGGGCGTCCGAAGCAGCTCCTACATCGAGTTCCTCCAGACTCTGATCATGGTGGGGGCACTGGTGGTCGCCGTCCCGGTGCTCCTCTACCATGCCGGCGGCGTGCGCGCTCCGCTGCGGTTCCTCCACTCGCTCGATCCTCGGCTCACCGGGTGGTTCTACCGCCCGCGGGAGCTGATCGCGTTCGGTGTCGCGTTCGGCCTCTCGATCGCGGCGGCGCCCTACGAGCTCACCCGCTTCTACTCGATGCGGGATGAGCGCACCGTCCGGCGGGCCATCGCGGTGAGCGTCGGATTCCAGGCGATCATCGGCGCGTGCATCCTGGCCGTCGGTCTCCTGACCCGGGCGCTCTTCCCGCACCTCGCGTCCCAGGACCAGGCCACCGCGATCATGGCGTTCGAGGTCCTGCCGCCCCTCGTGGGCTCGCTCCTCCTGGTGGCCATGCTGTCGGCCATCATGTCCACCGTGAACTCCGTCCTCCTCGTCACGGGGGCGGGTGTGGCGCACGACCTGTACGGGCGGTTCGTGCGGCCGGACGCCTCCGAGGCCCATCTCTTGACCGTGAACCGGATCGCCATCGTCGTCCTGGCCCTGCTACCGGTGTGGTTCGCGCTCCAGAAGCTGGGCGATGTCCAGGGCATCGTCGTCGAGCAGTCCAAGTTCATCGCCTCGTTCTTCTTCGTTCCGGTGGTCGTGGGTCTCAACTGGCGGCGCGGGACGGCCAGGGGGGCGATGGCCGCGATGGTAGGAGGGTTCCTGGCATGCCTCGGCTGGGAGCTGACGTCGCACGCGGGCCTGGACCGACTCGGGGTGGACGCGGTCGAGGTGGGCGTGGCCACGAGCCTCCTCCTGTTCCTGACCGTCTCGCGGCTCACGCGCCCCGCTCCGGCCGAAGCGCTGGCCATCTTCTTCGACTGACCTGCGCGGCCGGGCCGCCGGCCGAAACTCCCGCCGGCCGGTCGCCGACCTCCGTGGCGTCTTCCTCTAGTCGTACGAGTAGAAGGCCGCCCGGAGGCCGGCCGGTCGCGCGACCGGCCGGTGGGGCGCCCTCTAGTTGTACGATCAGAGGGCGGCGTCGATGCCCGCCGGTTCTCGGAGTGGCGGGCTCGACCGGCGCGTGCTCAGGGAGTCATCGCGACCGCCTGCACGAGGACAGCCAGCCGCGCCACGTCCCGCAGGTCGAGGACCTCGACCGGGGAGTGACTGTATCGGCCGGGCCACGAGAGTCCCGCGTTCGGGGCCCCCCAGAAGGTGAACTCGGTGCCATCCGTGCCTCCCTGCGTGAGGCCGACCTGGAGAGGGACTCCGTCGGCCCGCGCGATCGCCTCCACGCGCTCCCTACCCACCGGCGGGGTGAGGCTCGAGTTCTCGGCCGCTCGGAGGACCGGGCCCGCGCCCAGCGGAGCGTACGCGAAGCCGTGCGATTCGAGCGGCGTGTCGGAGGTCACGAACGTATCGACACTGTACGCCCTCGTCGTGGACCGCCCCAAGCGACGGGCGAGCTCCCTGGCGCCTTCGAGCCCGATCTCCTCCCGCACGGTCCAGGCGAACACGAGCTTCCGAGTCGCTCTCGACGGATCCAGTCGCCGGAGAGCGAGGAGGAGGGCCGTGTCGCCCGCCCGGTCGTCTTCGGCCCGCGCCGTGAGCCGGTCAGGTCCGAGGCGCAGGGCTTCCTTGTAGCCGAGGACCTGGTCTCCGACCGCGACGCCGCGCCGGACCAGCCCGGCGGAGTCGAGCCCGAACCAGGCACGGAGCTCCCGGACGCGCCGTCCCTGCGCCTTCCGGCGCGGCACGAAGACGCCGCGCAGGGGCGCGCCGGCCTCGCCGCCGGCACCGGATCGGTGGGCCCCACCGCTGGCTGCGGGCCCCAGGGCAGGGTAGAGGAGCGCGGGCTGGCCCTCCCACGCCCGGGCGTAGAAGCCTCCCCGCGGGCGAAGGGCGAGCGTGCCGTCTGCCTCGATTCCCGCCACTTCCCAACCCACCTCGTCCTGGTGGGCCATGAACACGGTGGTGTCGCGGTCCGGGCCGAAAGCAACCGTGATGTTTCCGGCCGAGTCGACCCGCGCCCGCTGGCGGGCCCAGTCGGGCAGGGCCGCGAGGATGGCCTCGCGCACGCGCCGCTCGTGACCGGAGGCGGCCGGTAGCTCGGTGAGCCGGCCAAGGAGGCTTCCGACGGCGCTGAGCGCCACGGAGTCGGTTCCGGTATCCGCCGCGGCGGTGGCTGCCAGGCCCGCCCAGTCGATGGACCCCGCACCGTCGGCCGCGGGCGTCGCGGTCGCGTCGACGCGAGGCCAGGTCGCGTCGGCCGCGGCGGGCACGCCGGCGGCGCGCGCCACCGCACCCCGGAAGCGATCCGCCTCCCTCGCCCGCACGCTTTCGACGAGCGTTCCCGGGAACAGGACGGCCGGCACGAGCGCCCGGACGGAGTCGACCCCGGCCGACCGCAGGACTGGCGCCAGCCCGCGCAGGGCGGTCGCGGGGAGGCGGACGTCTTCCGCCGTGTCCCGGCCGGCGCCGAGGAGCGTGACCTGGTCCACCCGGTCCAGGCCGGCGAGCTCTGCTCCGAGGCCCACCCAGCCGAACGAGTGCTCGGTCGACAGGACGAGCACCGTGCGGCCCGAGGTGGGCGAGGCGCCGCTCGCGGCGATGGCCGCCAGCGCCGCACAGCCCGTCCGGGTGCCCGCGTCCGGACCGGCGGCCAGGTCGGCGTAGCTCCAGGTCGGAAGACGCCGCACCACCGGATCGAGCAGCCGGACGCCCATGGCGAGCGCCTGCTCCCTCGAGTCGGCGCCGAGGTCCACCCACAGGTCGTCCGCCGTCGACAGGGCCGTGTCGGCCCTGTGCTGGAAGGCGAAGTGTGCGTTCGCGATCGCCACTACCGCGGGGACCGGTCCGCGCGACGTGAGGACCCGGACCTGCTGTCCCTCGTGGAAGCCGTTCCACAGCGGCTGGTTCGGCACGCGGCCAGCGGTGTGCAGCCGCAGGTAGCCGTCCGGCGTGATCCGGGTGACCACGTAGTCGGCCCGGTCCAGGCCGCAGGCGACGACCCGCACCGGCGCGCCCGAGCCGACGGTGAAGACCAGGTCGCCGGCCGGTCCCGTCTTCCACCCGTCGAGCCGATGCGCGAGGAGGTCGGTGGCCAGGCTCTCGTGCGTCGGCGGGGCGGCCATGTGGATCCAGCCGGCCAGGATGTCGGCCTCGGCGCCGACGTCCGATCGGGCACCGGGGTCGGACTGGGCCCGGACCGGCCCGGTGCCCGCCAGGGGCGCGCCCGCGGCGGCCGCGAGGAGGAGGATGGCCGGCAGGCGGCCGGGGCGAATGCGGGTCGACGCGGACATGGGCTCTCCTGGCACGGGTCTCCGCCACGGTGCGGCGCGTGCGCCGTTGGGTCAACGGCCGGCGTCCACCGCGACCCTTGCCCACACCGTGGTGGCGGTAGACGATGAGCATGGCGTCGGCCGCCGGTTCGCGGCGTGACGACGCCGACACGCGCCGGGAGGTGGCATGCGATACCGACGGTCGATGGCTCCGTGCGGCCTGCTCCTGGGCCTCGCGATCACGCTCGGCGCACCGGCGGGAGCGCGAGCGCAGGCTCGCACGGGAGCGTGGACGCAGGCTCGCACGGGAGCGCGAGCGCAGACTAGCACGGGGGCGCGGGTTCGGACGTCCGCGGGCGCGCTGCGGCCGGTTCGAGCGGAGGAACGGGGGACGGCCTCGAGGGGAGGGCACGCCGGAGCGGCGCCCGACACCGCGGCCCGCCCTCTCCCCTATCCGATGTCCGAGCCGCCGGACTTCCGGCGGGCGGTGGCGAGGGGCACCCGCACCGAGACGGGAGGGCCGGGTCCTCGGTACTGGACTCAGTACGCGCGCTACCGGATCGATGCACGGCTCGCTCCCTCGACCAATCTGGTCACGGGCCGCGAGCGGGTCACCTACCTGAACCGCTCGCCGCACACTTTGGCGCGCGTGGCGGTCTACCTGCGCCAGAACATCTACAGGGAGGGCGCGCCCCGGACCGTTCCGCTCCCGTTGACGGGGGGAATCGAGGTGAGACGCGTGACCGCCGACGGGGCCGAGCTTCCGCGCGTCGGCGGGTCGGCGGCCACCGGAGCGGCGACGATCGGGCTCCGGCCCGGCGCCGCGTCCGACAGCGCTCCGGGTTGGACGGTGGACGGCACCGTGGCGTGGCTTCGGCTCCCACGCCCTCTCGCGCCGGGGGACAGCGTCCAGCTGGGCTTCCGGTGGTCCTTCCATCCAGCGCCCGCACCCGCCGACGGGCGCGAGGGCCAGGACGGGACGATCTGGTTCCTGGGTTACTGGTATCCGCAGCTGGCCGTATACGACGACGTGTCGGGATGGGTCACCGATCCCTACCTCGGCACCGGCGAGTTCTACATGGGCTACGCGGACTACGACGTCCGTCTCTCGGTGCCGGCCGGCTACCTGGTCGGAGCGACCGGGACGCTGGCCGACTCGGATGCCGTACTCCCCTCCTCCGTCATCGCCCGTCTGCGCCGCGCCCGGAGCACCTGCCGGGTGGTCCATGCCGTGCCGGCCGATGGCCGCGGCGCCGGCCGGGCCACGCTCGCGGCGGGCCGGGAGCCCTCCCCCGGCGACCCGGGCGCGGGTGGACCGGGGACCGGCGACCTCACCTGGCGCTTCACCGCCACCGATGTCCGTGACTTCGCCGCCGCGACGAGCGCGAAGTACGTGTGGGACGCGACCTGTGCGCTCGTGGGGGACTCGGCGCATCCGGACACCGTGGCCATCGACAACTTCTACCGCCCGATCCCGGAGGCGTCGGCGTGGGCCGGCGGCGCGCGCTTCAATCGGAACGCGGTCGAATTCCTGTCGCGCTACCTGTGGCCCTACCCGTATCCGCAGATGACCTCGGTCGAGGGCATCCTGGACTCGGGCGGCATGGAGTACCCGATGGTCACGGTGATCCAGGCCTATGCCGACACGGCGCGCCTGCAGGGGAACCTCATGCACGAGATCGGGCACATGTGGTTCCCGATGCAGGTGGGCTCGAACGAGGACCGGGTACCCTGGCAGGACGAGGGGCTCACCCAATTCAACAGCGGCCAGGGCGTGCGCGAGATGTACGGGTACGACCGGGAAGGCCCGGCGCGGACGGCCTACCTGTCGGTGGCGGGCACCGGCCGCGAGGTCTCCCTCATGCGCTGGTCCGACCTCTATCCCAGCCAGGAGCTCTACTTCACCCTCCCCTACCAGAAGACCACCACCCTCCTGGTCGCGCTGAGGGCGATCCTGGGCCCGGACGTGTTCCTGAAGGCGTACCGGACCTACGGCGAGCGCTGGCGCGGCAAGCACCCCTCGCCCTGGGATTTCTTCCACACCTTCGACCGGGTGGCGGGGCGGGACCTGTCCTGGTTCTGGCGCCCGTGGTTCTTCGACACCTGGACCCTGGACCAGGCGCTGGGTCCGGTTCGAACCGAAGGCGATTCGACGGCGATCGAGGTGGAGGACCGGGGGCTGGCGCCGATGCCGGTGCTCCTGGCCGTCACGCGCGCCGACGGCTCCGTGGACCACGTCCGCGTCCCGGTGGGCGTATGGCTCGCCGGTGCCCGGCGACACGTGGTGCGCGTGCCCAGCTCGCCCCGGGTCGTGAAGGTCGAGATCGACCCCGACTCGGTGTTCCCGGACATCGACCGCAACAACCAGGTGTGGACCGCTCCCACCGCGGGAGAGGCCGTCGGGATCTCGCGGGGCCCGAGAGCGGGCGGAGCGCCGAAGGCCGGCGGCGAGCCATGAGGATCGCGGTGCTCGGCCCCGGCGGAGTGGGCGGATACTACGGGGGCGAGCTGGCGCGCGCGGGTCACGACGTACGGCTCCTGGCCCGGGGGGAGCACCTGGAGGCCCTCGCCGAGCGGGGCCTGGAGGTGCGGACGCCGGAGGGCGCTTTCACGGTCCACCCGCGCGCCTGCGGCGACCCCTCCGGGCTCGGCGACGTCGACCTGGCCCTCGTCACGGTGAAGGCCTATTCACTCGCCTCGGTCACGCCCGCCGCAGCGAGCCTGGCGGCCGCCGGCGCCGATGTCCTCCCGTTCCTCAACGGAGTCGAGGCGGTGGCCCGCCTGCGGGAGGGCGGCGTCCCGGAGGAGAGGCTCCTGGCCGGGGTCACCACGATCAGTGCCGCGAAGGTGGCGCCCGGCATCATCGAGCGGAGGAGCCCGTTCCGGCGGGTCGTCGTGGGGGAGCCCGGCGGTGGACTCTCCGAGCGAGTCGAGCGGGTGGCGGAGATCTTCCGCGAGGCGGGGGCCGACGCCCGGGCATCGGGGGAGATCGAGGTCGACCTGTGGCGGAAGTTCGTGTTCCTGACAGCGATCTCGGGCGCGTGCGGCCTGGCCCGGGCTTCCGTCGGCCGGGTGCGCGAGGCCGAGCTCGGGCTCCTGCTGATCGAGCGAGCCGTGGCCGAGGCGGCGGCCGTGGGACGGGCCGCCGGGGCCGCCCTCCCCGATGACGAGGAGTCGCGCGCGGTCGAGTTCATCGCCGGCCTGCCCGGCGCCATGGTGCCGAGCTTCGTCCTCGACGTCGAGGCGGGCGGGCCGACCGAGCTCGACATCCTGAGCGGCGCCGTGACGCGGCTGGGTCGGCGCGCCGGAGTGCCGACCCCCGTGCACGACACCGTCGTGGCCGCCCTGGGCGCCGCGACGGCCTGACGGGCCTGCTTGACTTCCGGCATACGGAATACATTTTGTATGCATGAAAGTCGAAGCTGCCGTTCCCGCGCGGGAAATGGGCCGCTGCTTCCAGGCCCTTTCCGACCCGAAACGTCTCCGAATACTCGGCCTGCTCCGGGGTGGCGAGAAGTGCGTGGGCCGACTTACGGAGGAGCTGGAGGTCGCCCAGTCGCTGCTCTCCTTCCACCTGAAGTCGCTCCGCGATGCCGGACTCGTCTCCGACCGGCGCGAGGGACGCTGGGTGTACTACTCGCTGGTTCCCGGCCGGCTGGATGAGCTCCGGGTGTACCTGGACGAACTCCTGCGGAGCGCCGCGGACACGGCTTCGCCTCCCCCTTCTTCCTGATCCGCCGGCCGGTCCCGGCGCCGGCCGCCGCGGCGGCGTCCTCGCGGCAGGCCTGAGCGCGGCCGCCCCCGGCGAGGAGCCATGAGCGGCGACACGGCCGGAGTCCCCGCGATCCGCGTCCGCATCGTCAACGACGCGCCCCTGCGCCGGGACCGGGGCATCATCCTCTACTGGATGACGGCCTTCCGAAGGCTGGACGCCAACTTCGCGCTCCAGCGAGCCGTCGAGCACGCCCGCGACCTGGACCGGCCCCTCGTCCTGCTCGAAGCGCTCCGCTGCGACTATCGCTGGGCTTCGAACCGACACCACCGGTTCGTGCTGGACGGCATGGCCGACCAGCGGAACCGGCTGGGGGGCGCCAGGGCGCTCTACCACCCCTACGTGGAGCCCTCGCCCGGGGCGGGCAAGGGACTGCTGGCCGCCTGGGCCTCGCGGGCCTGCATCGTGGTGACCGACGACTGGCCGTGCTTCTTCCTGCCCCGCATGCTGGAGGCCGCCGCCCGGAAGCTGGACGTTCGGCTCGAAGCGGTCGATTCCAACGGCCTCCTGCCCCTGCGCGCCACCGAGCGCGTCTTCCGCACGGCCCGGTCGTTCCGGCGCTTCCTGCAGGGCGAGCTCCCGGCGTGGCTGGACCGCTTCCCGGACGAGCACCCGCTGCTCGGAGACCCGCTTCCCGGGGCGCCGCCGATTCCGCCCCAAATCGCGGACCGGTGGCCCGCCGCGTCCGAGGAGCTCCTGGAGCCGGGGCGCACGGAAGCCGGAGCCGGCGTCGGCGACCGCGGCCTCGGGTCCCTGCCCATCGACCACGGAGTGCCTCCCGTGCCCTTCCGGGGCGGCGCCGTGGCGGCCTCGGAGGTGCTCTCCGCCTTCATCCGGGAACGCCTGCCCCGCTATGCCGAGCATCGCTCCGATCCCGACGCCGATGCCGCGAGCGGCCTGTCGCCCTGGCTCCACTTCGGGCACGTGTCGGCGCACGAGGTGTTCCGGGCCGTGGCCTCGAGGGAGAGCTGGTCTCCCGACCGAATTTCGGATCGGACCGACGGCGCGCGCGAGGGCTGGTGGGGCATGAGCCCGGAGGCCGAGGCCTTCCTGGACGAGCTCGTCACCTGGCGCGAGATCGGCTTCAACCGCTGCGCGCTCACGGACGACTTCGAGCGCTGGGAGTCGCTGCCGGAATGGGCCCGCGACACGCTGGAGGAGCATGCCTCCGACCTGCGCGAGTGGAGCTACGACGAGGGGACCTTCGAGGCGGCGGCGACCCACGATGAGGTGTGGAACGCGGCCCAGCGGCAGCTGCTCGGCGAGGGCCGCATCCACAACCACATGCGAATGCTGTGGGGAAAGAAGATCCTGGAGTGGAGCGAGCACCCGCGCGACGCCCTCCGGGTCATGCTCCACCTCAACGACCGCTGGGCCGTGGACGGGCGGGATCCGAACTCCTACAACGGGATCCTGTGGTGCCTGGGTCGTTACGACCGCGGGTGGCCGCAGCGTCCCGTGTTCGGGAAGGTCCGGTCCATGAGCAGCGAGGCGACTCGCAGGAAGGTCTCGCTGGAGAGGTGGCTCGAGCAGTGGAGCGGGTGAGGCGCCGCGAGGGGGTCGTCCCGCTCAGCCCACCAGCATGTCCCGAAGCGCGACCAGCACGCGGCGCCGGTCCAGCTCGCAGCGGGTGAGGACGAAGATCGTGTCGTCGCCGGCCAGGGTGGCCGCCACGCCCGGTATCCTGGCCTCGTCCAGGGCCACGGCCACGGCGTTGGCCGCCCCCATCTCGGTGTTCACCACGACGATGTCCCGCACGGGATCGACATCGAGCACGAATTCCTCGAACGCGCGCCGCAGAGCTTCCGAGGCGTCCGGTGCCGCGTGCTCCTCGAAGGTCTCGGGGAGCGTGTAGCGGTAGCGTCCGCCCGCATCGGGCACCTTGACGAGTCCGAGCCGGTGAATGTCGCGGGACACGGTGGCCTGTGTCACCTCGATGCCGCGGGCCGCCAGGGCCCGGACGAGCTCCTCCTGCGTGCCGATGGGCGAGTCGGCCACGATCTCCCGGATGAGCCGTTCCCGCTCGCGCCGGTTCACGGGAGATCTGGATCCCGGAGGGTGCCGGTCCGGTGGGCCCACAGGATCGGGGGCTCCTCCAGGCCGTTCACCCAGCCCCGAAGCTCCGCCACGCGGCGCCTGGCTTCATCGACCTGCTCGGCCGTCCGCTCCGGGGCCGGCCCGCCCGGGGACCGTCGAGCCCGGGCCGCCGCTTCCGCCGACAGGTCGGGAGGCTCCGGCCCGATCTCGGGACAGGCGCGCAGGAGGACATCCCCCGGCAGCTCGGCCAGCTCCACGCCCCGGGACTCGGCCTCCCGCACGGCCGCGCCCGCATGGGCGTGCGCGGTCCGGAACGGGACGCCGCGCCGCACCAGGTGGTCGGCCAGGTCCGTGGCGGTCAGGAACCCGCCGCGGAGCGCATCCCGCATGCGCCCGGGCCGATACTCCAGTCCGGCGGAGAGCGCCCGCGCCCCGAGCAGTGAGGCGAGCGCCGTGTCGACGGCGTCGAACAGCGCCTCCTTGTCTTCCTGCAGGTCACTGTCGTAGGCGAGGGGGAGACCCTTGAGCGCGGTGAGCAGGGCGACGAGGTCGCCGATCGCCCGCCCGCTCTTTCCGCGAATGACCTCGGCCGCCTCCGGGTTCTTCTTCTGCGGCATGAGGCTGCTCCCCTGGGCGACGCGGTCCGACAGGGCGGCGAAGCCGAACTCGGCCGAAGTCCACAGCACGACCTCCTCGGCCCAGCGCGACAGGTGCGTCATGAGGAGGGCGGCGGCGAAGGCGGCCTCGACCACGTAGTCGCGGTCGGCCACGGCCAGCTGCGTGTTCGGGTAGACGCCCCCGAGGCCGAGCAGCCGGGCGGTCCGCTCCGGGTCGACCGGGTGCGACGTGCCGGCCAGCGCCCCGGCCCCGAGCGGCGAGAGACCGGCGGCGGCGTGCACGCGCCTCAGGCGTTCCGCGTCGGCCAGGAGCGCGAACACGTGGGCCAGGAGGTGGTGGGCGAGAGTGACCGGCTGCGCGCGCTGCAGGTGGGTGTAGCCCGGCATCCACGTCTCGACGTGGCCGGCGGCCGTGTCCGTCCAGGCGGACGCCAGATCGAGCGCCGCCGCCACGAGCCGCGCGGCCGCGTCGCGCACCCACAGCCGCAGGGCCGCGCCCGTCTGGTCGTTCCGGCTGCGGGCCGTGTGCACGCGGCGACCCGGCTGGCCGATCCGCTCGACCAGGCGGCGCTCGATCCAGCCGTGGATGTCCTCGTCCGGCCCCTCGACCGCGAGCGCTCCCGCCTCGATGTCGGCCAGCAGCCCCGATAGACCGTCCAGGATGGCGCCAGCGTCCTCCGGCTCCAGGATGCCCGTCTCGAGCAGCATGCGGACGTGGGCCAGGCTGGCCGCCAGGTCGTGCCGCACCAGGCGGCGGTCGAAGGGGAGGGAGTTCGTGAAGGCGTGGATGGCGGGGTCGAGGGGCTCCACGTACCGTCCGCCCCAGACGGAATGGGCGCCCGCGTCCTCCGCCGGACGATCGTCGCTCCCGCTCTGGTCGGATCGGCTCACCGCTTCGCTCCCTCCTCCGGGCCGGAAGGGGAGGATGGCGGGCTCAGGGCACGGCCGCCACCGGCCGCGCCACCGGATCGGATTCCGGAGTCGCCTGGTGCCGCGCCGGGCCCTCGGCCATCGGCTCCGCGGCTCCGCCCGTCCGCCCGGCACCTCTCGCCGCCGCTCCCACCCGCACCGGGAGCCCGAACAGGCGGATGAAGCCGGCGGCGTCGGCCTGGTCGTACACGCCGTCCTCGCCGAACGTCGCCAGGTCCTGGCGGTAGAGCGACGTGGCCGAGCTCCTCGCCACGGCCATGCACGAGCCCTTGAACAGCCGCACGGCGACCGTGCCGCTCACGTTCCGATGCGACCGGGCCAGGAAGGCGTCCAGCGCCTCCCGCAGCGGCGTGTGCCACAGGCCCTGATAGGTCAGCTCCGCGTACTGCAGCGCGAGCCGCTCCTTGAAATGGGCGGTGTCGCGGTCCAGCGTGATCGCCTCCAGGTCGCGGAGGGCGGAGGCGAGCACGGTGCCGGCCGGCGTCTCGTACACGCCCCGGCTCTTCATCCCCACGACCCGGTTCTCGACCAGGTCCACGCGCCCCACCCCGTGCTCTCCCGCCACCTCGTTCAGCCGACGGATGAGATCGGCGGGCCTCAGTCGCTCGCCGTTCAGCGACACCGGGAAGCCGGCCTCGAAGCCGATGCGCACCGTGCGCGGGGCGTCGGGCGCCTCGAGCGGATCCCTCGTGAGCCGGTACATGTCGGCCGGCGGCACCCGGGCCGGGTCCTCGAGGATTCCGCCCTCGAAGGAGCAGTGCCACAGGTTCCGGTCGATGCTGTAGGGCTTGGCCGTGGTGGCCTCCACCGGGACGCCGCGCGCGGCCGCATAGGCCATCGCCTCCTCCCGGGACCGGATCGACCACTCCCGCCACGGGGCCACCACGGCCAGGTCGGGCGCCAGAGCACCGTAGACGAGCTCGAAGCGCACCTGGTCGTTGCCCTTGCCCGTGCAGCCGTGGGCCAGCGCGTCGCAGCCCGTCCGCCGGGCCACCTCGACCTGTCCGCGGGCGATGACGGGGCGCGCGAGCGCGGTCCCCAGGAGGTAGCGGCCCTCGTAGATCGCGCCGGCCCGCAGGGCCGGGAGCAAGCACTCCTCGGCCAGGGCGTCGGTGAGGTCCAGGACCTCACAGGCGACCGCGCCCGTGGCCAGCGCCTTGGCGCGCACGGCCGAGAAGTCCTCGCCCTGTCCCACATCGGCCACTACGGCCACGACCTCGCAGCCGTACGTCTCCCTCAGCCACGGGATCATCACCGACGTGTCCAGTCCGCCGGAATAGGCGAGGGCCACTCGTCGAATGCTCCGCTCCATCTCGTGCTCCTCGTGCATGTGCCGGACCCGGGGAGCGGTGGCACGCCGGCCCCCGAGCGAACGAAGCATGATTATTCAGATGGATGCATAGAAATGCAAGAGGGGCGACCGAACGCTCGCGGGAGGCCCGGAAGGCGGCGCCCTCCAGCGCGTTTGGGAGCGGCGAATACGGCCGGAGCGGGCGTCCGGCCGAAGCTGCCGCCTATTCGGGCAGGCGGCCCACCAGGTCGCCGGGGAGGATCTTCGAGCGGTCGCGCAGGAGTCCGCGGGCGGCCTCGTCCTGCCCCCACGTGTTCCACAGCAGGACGCCCTCGACCCGCTCGTCCTCGAGGTAGTAGACCACGCCCTTGCGATGCTCCTCCTCCCAGTCCTCGACGATGTCCAGGCGCGTGTCCACGCGGCCCACCGCCTCGTAGCCGAGGTCGAACAGGTCGGAGTAGAAGAGCGGTACGTGCTCGTAGGGCTCGTCGGCCCCGGCCATGTTGCGTCCGGCCTGGCGGCCCATGGTGTTGGCAGCGTCCTCGTGCTCCACGCGCAGGCGCCGGCGGAGAGCCGGATGGGGGAAGGACGCCACGTCGCCCGCCGCGAAGATGTCCGGGTCGCTCGTCCGCAGGTGCGCGTCCACCACGATCCCGTCGCCGACGTCCAGGCCGGCGTCCTCCGCCAGACCGGTCTCCGGGACGATGCCGATGCCGACCACCACCCCGTCCGCGCGCAGCGACTCGCCCGACCGCAGGGAGACCTGCACGCCGCCGTCCCGGGAGAAGACGCCCGCCACGCTCTCGCCGGATAGCACCGTCACGCCCTGCTTCCGGAAGTACTCGGAGACGAAGCTCGCCAGGCGCGCAGGGAAGAGCCGGGAGCACAGGTCCTTCTCCGGAAACACGATCGTCACGTCCCGGTCGGCCATGCACAGGGCCGCCGCGACCTCGCTCCCGATGAACCCGCCCCCGACGATGATGAATCGGCGCGCGTCGTCCGCCAGCGCGCGCAGCCGCCGGTAGTCCTCCAAGGTCCGGTAGTGGATCACCTCCGCGGGCGCGTCGGGGAGGGTCCGCGGCGCGCCGCCCGTGGCCAGGAGAAGCTTGCCGTAGCCGTACTCGTCGCCGCCGTCGTCCCGGACG
>Ga0307419_10000667_pt1 | contig 17479 bp, 18 predicted proteins | sample SalMarWE160230MG_2_FD_202512 | JGI IMG/M metagenome (GOLD analysis project Ga0307419, IMG submission 202512) | Salt marsh sediment microbial communities from the Plum Island Ecosystem LTER, Massachusetts, United States - WE1602-30 | ecosystem: Environmental > Aquatic > Marine > Intertidal zone... | reverse complement strand
CATCGCCCGCATGGGGCGCTCCACGGACCGCGAGGCTCGGGTGGACGCGCTGGATCTCGAGGCCCTGCTCGAGCGCGAGAGGGGCCTCATGCGCGCCTCCATCCGAACCATCGAGACGGCGCGAAGTGAGGACCCGCGCGGCGCCGGTGTCCTCGGCTTCGAGGAAGGGAGCAGCCTCGCGGCGATCGGAGAGTGGACTCGGGCGGCGGCGCTGGACGAGCGGCTCTCACACCCGAATGCCGAGGAGGCCGCGCTCGACACCGTGCTCACGCCCGTGAGCGGGCTCGAAGGCGGACGCGCGCGCCAGTTCTGCTGGGGCCATGCACTCGAAGCCGAGGCGCTGGCGGGGTCCGGCGACACCCTCCGGCTCCGCCGGCTGGCCGATTCGATCGAGCAGGCTTCGCGGCGAAGTTACTACGGCCGCGATCGGCTCCTGGCCTTTCACGTGCGGGGATTGATCGCCGAGCTCGAGGGACGGCAGGCGGAGGCCGAGCGAGACTTCCGGCGCGCCCGTTGGGGCTACGCCGGGTGGACGGCCACGCTGGTTCACCTGGCGCGTGCCGAGCTCGCCCTGGGGCGGGCCGAGGACGCGGTCACGACACTGCGGGAGGCCCGGGCCGCGCCGCTCGACGCCATGGGGCGCTACGTGCCCCACAGCGAGCTGGACCTGTGGACGGCCCGGGCTTTCCGTGCCGCCGGCCGCGCCGACAGCGCCGCCGTCTACCGACGCTATGTCGAGCGAGCCTGGCGGCGGGCCGATCCGGAGATCAGGGCCCGTCTGAACGGCTTCTGAGTTCGCGAGCTGCGGCACCTCTCCGCACCCTCCCGGCGGCGGCCCTCAGGAGACGGCGCGGCGGGACTGGTCCAGCGACCGCTGCGAGGCCGCCTCGTCGCGGCGCCCCACCAGAACTCGGGGAGCGCTTCCGCGTCGCGGGCGGGCCGCCAACGGGGCTTAATCCGACTGACGACAACCGGGTCGGGTCGCGGTCTGCCCTCCCCGGAGCCGGGCGATCAGAGGATCGTGCCGAACAGTCTCCCTACCGCGGCGGTGATCGCCATGGCGAACGCGCCCCACAGGGTGACACGCGCCACGCCCCGGGCCACGCCCGCGCCGCCGGCGCCGGCCGCCAGACCTCCCAGGACGGCCAGGCAGACGAGCGACACGGCGGACACGGTCAGTCCCAGGCTCCGCGCCGGAACGAGCGCCGCCGCGAGGATCGGGACCGAGGCGCCGGAGGCGAAGGTGGCCGCCGAGGTGAGGGCCGCCTGCACGGGGCGTGCGGCCAGCGTCTCGATGATGCCGAGCTCGTCCCGGGCGTGTGCGGCCAGCGCATCTCCCGCCATGAGCTGATCGGCCACGCGGCCCGCGAGGTCGGGATCGAGGCCTCGCGACACGTAGATGCCGCGAAGCTCCTCCCGCTCTCCGGCCGGATCGGTCTCGAGCTCCCGGCGTTCGCGCGCCACGTCGGCGCGCTCGGTGTCCGCCTGCGAGCTCACCGAGACGTACTCGCCCGCGGCCATCGACATGGCGCCGGCCACCAGCCCGGCGACGCCCGCCACCAGGACCGCGCCGCGAGTGGTCTCGGCCGCGGCCACGCCCACCACGAGGCTGGCGGTGGAGAGGATGCCGTCGTTGGCTCCGAGCACGGCCGCTCGGAGCCAGCCGATGCGCCGCGTTCGGTGGCGCTCCACGTGAGAGCGCGGCATCAGGGGGTCTTTCCGGCTTCGACCACGACGGTGGCGCGGGTACGCTCCCAGGCGAAGGCGATCGAGCCCTCACCGGCCTCGCCGCCGGCCACGGTGATCGTGAAGCGCTCGACGGGGGCGTCGTTTCGGGTCACCGTGAGCGGCACGCGCACGAGGTCCTGCGCGGCATCGTACTCGGTGCCCCACTGCCCATGCTGGGAGTTGAGGATGAGGGTCCAGCCGGACTGGGCCGGGATCGTCCACACCGAATAGGAGCCGGCCGGGACGCTCTTGCCACCGATCACCAGGTCGTGGTCGGTGATGAGCTGAGTGGCGGCGTCGGCCCCCGTGCGCCACACCTCCCCGAACGGCACGATGCCGCCGAACACCTTGCGGCCCCGCATCGATGGCCGGCTGTAGTCCACCGCCACGTGGGCCGGACCGATCTCGGCCCGGGCCGTGTCCCTCGGGGATAGCCGGCCAGGCTGCGGCCTCGAGGCCCAGGCCGATGCGGTCCCTTCCACGTCGACGGAGGACACGCGCTCGACCCGGAACTTGGTCGTGGTCCCCGACATGTCGAGCTCGCGGAAGCCACCGTCCGGTCCGAGATCCGCCTTCACCGTGCCCCACTCGTCGGCGCTGAACTCGGCTGACGAGGGGCCGGTCCGACGGAATTCGATGGGCAGCACGCGGCTTCCGGCCACCATGCCGAACCGTGCGCTGTCGGCGCTCGAGGCCATCTGCCGAGCGACGGCGACCTCCCACAGGGCGAACACGTCCTCGAAGAAGGGGAGGGGGCGACCACCGCCCGTCGCCACCGCCAGCCGGCGCGAGAGCGTATCGCGACGAATCTCCGCCACTACGCTGTCGGCCCCGTACGTGTAGTCGACCGTCGTGGCAGTGCCTCCCGCTCGCGGCGCGATCTCGAGCCGGACCCGCTCCACGCGGTCATCCGGCCCGAACGTGACGGCATAGGAACGGATCGTGGCCCTCGGGTAGCGAGCCACGCTCTGACCGGCGAGCCGGTCGCCGGAGAACGTGTAGCTCTCGACCGCCACCGTGTCCCGGCCGAGGGTGGCCACGAAGGCGCCACTGGACGGGGATTGGCCCAGGGCGGACGTGGATGCGCCCGCCAGGAGCGTGGCTGCGACAGCGGACGGGACGATCAGCCGGGTGAGGTGCATGATTCCTCCGCGACGAGGGGATCTGGACCTTAGTCGTCGAGAAAAACGCCGGCAACCGTCTACTGGTGCCCCTGGATGTGGCGCGGCCGATAGGGAGCCTCGAGGCGTTCGATCTCCTCGCCGTCCAGCTCGAGGTCGAGGGCCGCCACCGCCTCCTCCAGGTGGGGCATCTTCGTGGCCCCGACGATCGGTGCGGTCACGCCCTCCTGTGCCAGGAGCCACGCCAGCGCCACCTGGGCGCGCGTCCCGCCGCGCTCTTCGGCCAGCTCGCCCACGGCGCGCTGGATGGCCTCCCGCTCGGGAAAGTCGTACATGCGGCGGGAGAAGTCGTCGGTCTCGCCGCGCTCGGTGGCTTCCAGCTCGGCCGGAGGCCGGGCCAGGTAGCCCCGGGCCAGCGGGCTCCACGGGACGAGGCCGATCCCCTCGTCACGGCACAGGGGCACCATCTCCCGCTCCTCCTCCCGGTAGAGCAGGTTCCAGTGGTTCTGCATGGAAACGAACCGCGTCCAGCCGTTCATGTCGGCCACGTGCTGGGCGCGGGCGAACTGATGCGCGTACATGCTCGAGGCGCCGATGTAGCGCGCGTAGCCGGCCCGAACGCAGTCGTGCAGCGCCTCCATGGTCTCCTCGATGGGGGTCTCGTAGTCCCAGCGGTGGATCTGGTACAGGTCGATGGTCTCGACGTCGAGGCGGCGCAGCGAGTCGCGCACGGAGTCCAGGATGTGCTTGCGGCCCAGGCCGCGACGGTTGGGGCGCTCGGAAAACGGGAAGAAGACCTTGGTGGCGATCACGATCTCGTCGCGACGCGCCATCTCCCCCAGGACCCGGCCGGTCACCTCCTCGCTCACGCCCAGGGAGTAGATGTCGGCCGTGTCGAAGTAGTTGATCCCGAGGTCGAGGGCGCGGCCCACGAACGGGCGCGCATCCTCCTCGCCCAGCACCCAGGAGCGCCACCCCGGGTCGCCGTAACTCATCATGCCGAGGCACAGGCGCGAGACCTCGAGGCCGGTGTCGCCGAGCTTCACGTACTCCATGGGGCTCCTCTCATCGCATCATCGAGGCATCGGGATCGAACCGGGCGCGGGACGGGGCCACGGGCCGCACGGGTCCCGCGATCGGTGCAAGCTGGGTGCCCGCTCCTCAACCGGCCGTCGCGGGCGCGGCGGGGGCCGGGACGGTGGCCGGAGCGGCATGTCGATCGGCCCACGCGGCCCAGAACGGGAGGAGCCACATGCCGAGCGACACCCACGCCACCGCCCGGGCGCTGGGCGGAGGAGCGGAGAAGGGTCCGGGAAGCCACATCAGCGTCATGGCCCCGATCCAGCTCCAGAAGGCGAGCTTGCCGACCCGGTCGGCGGGTGGTCGCGTCCGCAGGTAGATGCCGATGCCGAGAATGAAGAGAGCTCCCTCCACGCCCAGGGACCAGGGGACCGAATTCCACAGGCCGAGTCCGACGAGCGGGGACGAGCCCGGCCACAGGGGGAGGTCGGGCCGATGCACGATGAGGTCCAGGACCCAGTGGCTCACCACCAGGCCGCCCAGGATCCACGCCGACGTCCGAGGCACCCGGCGCCAGCGCGCGAAGGCGAACACCAGGAGACCCCACACCACGGCCATGAGCAGGCTGTGGGACCAGGGATAGTAGTCGAAGCTCAGGGAATTGGCCGCGGTGATGCCGGGGACGATGCTGACCCGTTCGACCCCGGCCACCAGGAGAACCGGCCACAGCAGGTCCAGCCCGAAGGACGTGGCCACGAGCCAACCGAGCGAGACCTTCGGAGTCTTCTTCCGGGCGGCCAGCGCCACGGCCGCGTGACCTACGAACACGCCGACTCGCGCAGACCGCGGGTCACCGACTGCCTACCCGGCCGTCTCCGTCGATGTCTTCTCCAAGGCGTCTCTCGAGCCGCTGGCGGCGGAGGTCCCGCGTCTGCGCGAGCTCACGCTCCCGTTGCGGCGGGCGCCCGACCAGCGAGTCCGAGCGCTGTCTGGCTTCCGAAAGCTGACCCGGCTGGATGAGGTCCCGGATGAATCCCACTCCGCGCGCGCTCCCATCGGTTTTCCCGTGGCTCTAGCGTCGGGAGTAGAGTAACCCCACGAGGAGGCCGGCCGCGATGCCCACCGCGAGGCCGGCCGCGCCGTGATGCGTCGCGACCCCGATCGCGGCGCCGATGCCGGCGCCGAGCCCCGTCCACGCTCCCATCTTCACGAGGACCATCCCTGCTCGGGCCGTCGCGCCGAGGGATGACGGCGGGGCGGCTCGGTCGGACCGCGGCGCGTGGTCGTGGGTGGCGGTGCGCTGACCAGGCGGCACATGAGCTTATCCTCCCGCTTCGAGATCCTCACCTCCGGCGTCCTTCCGTCTCCTCTCCCTACGGGTGCCGCGCCGGGCCGGTTTCGCGGTCGCCGCCTCGCCTAGGTGCCCACGACGTCGCTGCGCCGCTCGAGGAGGAGCACGTCCCGCCACGCGCCGTCGCGCCGCCCGAGCCGTTCCCGGCGGCCCACCCGTCGGAAACCGGCCCGGTCGTGGATACGCAGGCTTGCCTCGTTCTCGGGGAAGATGCCGGCCTGCAGGGTCCACAGGCCGGCATCTTCGGAGGCGCGAACCAGGGCCTCGAGCAACAGGCTCCCGACGCCCCTACCGCGGGCACCGGGAGCGACGTACACGCTCACTTCCGCGACCCCCCCGTACACGCACCGGTCCGACACGGGGGAGAGCGCGGCCCAGCCCAACACGCGCCCGTTCTCCTCCGCCACGAGTCGGCAGCGGTCCACGTGGGACCGGTCCCATTCCTCCCAGGCGGGGGCCTGCGTCTCGAAGGTCGCCAGGCCCGTCTGGATCCCGGCCTCGTAGATCCGTAGCACATCGGCGGTGTCGCCGGCGCGCATCGCTCGGACCGTCACCCGGGGCGTGTCGCTCATGGGGGCGAGGAGCGTTCGGTGGGCCGGCTACGCGCGAGCGCCTGGCGGAGCCAGTCGGCCCCGAGCGGCGATGGAGCCACGAGGAGGAGTCCGGCGAGCTGGGGCCACCGGGAGGCGACGTCGGGACGCTCCATGAGCGAGACCACCGCCCCGGCGGCGAGCACCAGCGCCAGCGAGAGGACCGCGGTACGGTGCCGGGGGCCGGCGATGCGTGCGGCCACGAGCCCGCCGGCCGCCGCGAAGCCCATGCGAAGCACGGTGCTCCCCGCCAGGAAGCCCAGGGATCCGGCGGCATGCGGCTCCCGTCCGGCCACCGCGTACAGGACGAGGATCGCCAGCCAGTAGACGACGTAGCCGGCCACGACGCCCAGGGCGGTCGTCATCGTCCGGCCGGTCGCTGATCGACCAATGGCGTCTCCCGGCCTCGGGGGAGGAGTGCCAGACTCACGATTGCGAGTATCGCCCCGCGTCCCGGAGGTCCCCGGTCATCGCCCGGACGACACAGGCTTCTCCGGCCGGGACGACGGCTCCAGCGCCGACAGCACGTCCGGGTCCAGGTGCACGTCCAGCTGCGGGAAGGCGATCGTGATGCCCGCTTCGCCGAGCGCGCGCCACATCGCCTCCTGGAGCTCCGAGAGGATGACCCTCGCGTTCCAGGGGTCGTCGATCCACACCGAGGCCTCCCAGTCCACCGAGGAGTTGCCGAAGCCCGTGAGGAGCACGACCGGCTCGCGGGAGACCTCCCGGCCGGGATAGCCCCGCGCCGCCTCTTCGAGCACCTTGCGCACGCGCTCCATGTCGGAGCCATAGCTCACGCCCACGGGGGCGCGCACGCGATAGAGCGAGTCTCGCATGGTGAAGTTCTTCACGGTCGAGGCCACGAGCGAGGAGTTGGGGATGATGAGCTCCTCCTCGTCGCGGGTCCGACCCACGGTCGCCCGGATGCGCATCTCCTCGATCCGGATCACGGTGCCGTTCACCTCGAGGACGTCGCCCGGTCGGATGGACCGCTCCACGAGGAGGATCACGCCCGAGACGAAGTTCTGCGTGACGTTCTGCATGGCGAACCCGATCGCCACCGCGAACAGGGCCCCGGCGGCGAACAGGGCCGAGACGTTCACACCCAGCACGTCCAGCGCCAGGATGAACGCCAGCAGCATGACCGTGTAATGCACCAGCCGGCCGGTGACCTGGGCCCCGCGGCGACGATGCACGCCCTGGCCGCCGACCAGCCGGCGCACGCCGCGCTGCAGCGCGGCCGATACGAACCAGGCCACCACCATCACGAGGAGGGCGGAGAGGAGGGCGCCCAGCGTGACCTCCGTCCCCGCCAGCCGGAAGAGCGGAAAGTCCAGCAGTCCGCGGATGCCCACGAACAGGTGGCTCCAGTTCATGTGTACACGAGACAGTCACGGCCAGGGAGGCGCAAGGCGCCTGCTGCCGGAGGCCGGGATCCACGACCGCGGAAGGGTGCGGTCCCGCCTTCGAGACACGATGCGCCACACGCCATGGAGACACCAGATGAAGCGAGGTTCGGGAGAGCGGCCGCTCGCGTCGACAGCGCCTCGAGACCGCGGGACCCGAGGGATCGCCGTGGCGCTGACGTGGATCGTCGTGACGGGTGCCGGGCTGCTGCCGCTCCGCGCGGCTCGGGCCCAGAACGGACCGATGGAGTGGGACCTGGACGGAGTGGTGGCCGGGGGACCGGCGGGCCCCCCGGCGGACACCAGCGGGTGGAGCGGTAGCGCCAATGCCGGCTTCACCCTGACGGCCGGGAACTCCCGGACCACGAACCTGTCGCTCGGCCTGCAGATGGCCTACGCGCTTCGGCGCCAGGCGTGGACGCTGAGTGGCCAGTACCTGCGGGCCACGACGGATGGGGACCAGACCGCCAACCGCGGCACCGGCCAGCTGCAGTACGACTACTATCCGGGCGAGCGCTTCTTCCTGTTCGGGCGCGCCCAGATCGGCTACGATAAGCCAGCCGGCCTCACGCGGCGCCTCGCGCCGGCCGCCGGCGCCGGCTACGTAGTCGTGGGGACCGATCGCCTGCGCGTCAGCCTGGAGGGCGGCGCGAGCTGGATCCAGGACCGCTTCGTGAACGACTCAACCGACGCGGCGGTGCACGCGGCCCTCGGCCAGAAGCTGGAATGGTCGGTGAGCCAGACCACGAAGCTCACGCAGCAACTCAACTGGAGCCCCAAGGTGAGCGACCTGGGCCAGTATCTGCTGCACGGGGAGGTCGGTATCACGACCACCATCGTGGGCGGCCTGGGTCTCAACGTCGACTTCCAGGACGACTTCAACTCCGCTCCCTACATCGACCCGACCACCGGCCTGGCGAGGCACAAGAACGACCTCACCCTGATCACGGGGCTGAGCTTCTCCTTCTAGCCCGGCCGGCGAGGGACCGCGGTGCGTGTCTCGTGTCGGCCTCGCACCGGCGGAGGCCCGTCGCGCCGCTCCCCTACCGCAGGTCCATGTCGGTCCAGGTGTAGCGAACCGTGTACTCGAGCGTCGCGCGACCACCCGCAGGCACGGTCACGATCCAGCGCGCGTGATCGGCGTCCGGCTTCGCGTGCCCGACGGCGCGGCCGTCGACCGTCTCCGACTCGATCCGCCACTCCCGCCATCGGAACATGCGTTCCGTGACGTGGACCGGGACGGCCGACTTCTTGGCGCTCCTGAGGACGATCCGGTAGCTCTCCACGAGGTCGTGGGGATCGGGGCGGTGAAAGTCGGTTCGCGTCCTCTCCGCCGTGAGGTCGAAGGCCAGGCCGAGCGGCAGGTGCGCGGTATCGCCCACCATGAGGTCGGGAACGTCCGCCTCGCCGGAGAGGAGCGTCGAGCCGTCCGCATCCTCCTCGTAGATGCGGGCCCGTCCGGCCGGGAGCGGCCGGTCCAGCGGGGTGTGCTCTCCGCTCCACAACTCGAGGTACGCCGCCACGTTGGTGTCGCTCGATCCCTGCCCCGGCTCCGGTTGCAGGATGGGGCGGGTGGATCCGTATGCGTAGCCCTCGCCGCCGGCGTACAGGTAGAGCTTGCGGGCCGGAACGTCGGAGGCGCGCAGGAGGAGTGCGCGGACCGTCTGTCCCTGCTCGAGCGAGATCGGCGCCGGAAGCTCGAACACGTGGTATTCCGAGAAGCTGCGCTCCCGGGCCTGGTCCGAGCCCGGTGCGGCCTCCGCCAGCGCCTTGGCCCGGGCCACACCGCCGAACGACCGGGGCCCGGAGGCCCGGCTCAGCTCTCCCGCCACCAGGCGGACGCGCGCTCCGGGCCAGCTACGCCCCGCACCGTCCAGCAGGTCGGCCCACGACTCGAGCTCGAGGGAGCTGTCGGACGGGGCCAGGGTGAGCGCGTACTCGGCGTGCCAGTCCAGGCCGCCGGTCAGGTAGCGAAGCCTCGCGCGGGCCCGGCCCGCCCTCGGCGAGCGCACCCGCCAGGCGATGGCGGGCCCGAGGCGCAGACCTTCGGGCAGCGCGGGGAGAAGGAGCTCGCGCACCTGTCCCGGGGCGACGGAGATGATGGACCCGTCGCCCCGCCGCAGGAGGAGTCCTCCCGAGCTCGAGAGGAGGGTGGCCTGCAGCGTGTCCCCCCCGGCGAGCACCAGGGCCACATCCCGGCCCGCCGAAGCCTCCAGGAGCTCGCCCATCCCGGCGCCGCCCGTCAGTCGCCGCTGCTCGAGGACGCGCGCGGCCGGAGCCTCCGGGAAGGTGGCCGACAGGCTCGTGAAGTCGAGGCCGGAGGGAGGGGCGTTCCACAGGACCGTGCCGAGCCCGCCCGGGAGCGTGACCGGGAGGTCCTCCCGCACGAGGGCCGGGCCTCCGGGATAGAGCGCGATGTCCGCTCCCGGCGCGGCCCCGGTCGAGGCGGCGCTGTCCTGCTGCGCCAGGGCGGCGCGCGGGGCGGGGAGCAGGGCGCCGGCGGCGAGCAGGAGGCCCACGGAAGTCAGTGCGGCGGCCCGGCGGAGACTGGAGAGGGGATCGGGACTCCGGTGACTCATGGTCGTCTCCCGCGGAGTGTCGGGTGTCTTCGATCGCTCCCGGAGAAGATACATGTCCGGGCCGCCGGTCGTTGGCCCGACGCGCGGCCCGGCCGCATCCCGGTGCGCCGGGACCCGGCCGGGCCGACGGGTCAGAGCTCCTTCACCTCCCGCACCAGGGCGGCCAGAGAGTCCGCGGCGTCCCCGAACAGCATGGAGTTGTTCGGCAGGTAGAAGAGCGGGTTGTCGACGCCCGCGAAGCCGGGGTTCAGGCTGCGCTTCATGACGATGCACTGCTTGGCGCGGTCCACCTCGATGATCGGCATTCCGGCGATGGGACTCGTCGGGTCGTCGCGCGCGGCCGGGTTCACGACGTCGTTGGCGCCCACCACCAGCGCCACGTCCGTGTCGGCCATCTCCGGATTCACGTCCTCGATCTCGTACAGCTGGTCGTAGGGGACGTTGGCCTCCGCCAGCAGCACGTTCATGTGACCGGGCATGCGGCCGGCCACGGGATGGATGGCGTACTTCACGGTGACGCCCTTGCGTCCCAGGAGGTCGCCCAGCTCGCGGAGCTTGTGCTGCGCCTGCGCGACGGCGAGCCCGTAGCCCGGCACCACCACGACCTGCCGGGCGTAGGCCAGCATCATGGCCGCCGACTCGGGATTGATCTCCCGCGCCGTGCGGTCTCCGCCCGGACCGCCACCACCCGCCGCCTGGGGCCCTCCGCCGCCTCCGAAGGCGCCGAACAGCACGTTTCCGAGCGAGCGGTTCATCCCGCGGCACATGATGCCCGTCAGGATGAGGCCCGACGCGCCGACCAGCGCGCCGCTGATGATGAGCGACATGTTCTCGAGCACGAAGCCGGCCGCCGAGGCCGCCAGGCCCGAGTAGGAGTTCAGGAGCGCGATCACCACCGGCATGTCGGCGCCGCCGATCGGGATCACCACCAGCACACCGAGGACCAGGGACGCTGCGATGAGGAAATAGAAGATGCCTTCCTGCCCGGCGGGCGGGGTGAGCGAGAGCCAGGTTCCGGCCGCCAGCATGGCGATGAGCAGGATGAAGTTGGAGGTCTTCTGCAGCGGGTAGGTCACCGGCTTCTCGGTCACGAACCCCTGGAGCTTGCCGTACGCGATCATGCTCCCGGTGAAGGTCACCGACCCGATGAGGACGCCGGCCATGATCGAGACCCCGTGCGCCACCTCGATCCCCTCGTGCCCCTTCACCAGTTCGAGGTAGTCCGCGATGGCGACCAGGGCCGAGGCGGCACCGCCGAACCCGTTGAACACGGCGACCATCTGGGGCATCGCGGTCATCGGGACCATCTGGGCCATGAGGAGCCCGGCGCCCGATCCGATCACGGCGCCCACCACGATCCAGGTGAAGGACAGGATGTGCTCGCCCAGGAGCGTCGCGACGATGGCGATCAGCATCCCTACGGCGGCGATCGTATTCCCGCCGCGCGCCGTCTCCGGCGAGGAGAGACGCTGGAGGCCGACGATGAACAGGACCGCGGAGACGAGGTAGGCCAGCTGGAAGAGCGTTCCGCCCATGGCCCTAGTCCTCCGATCCGCCGGAGGGGCGCCGGTGGAACATCTTGAGCATCCGGTCGGTGACCACGAAGCCGCCCACCACGTTGACCGTGGCCAGGGCCACGGCCGCGACCCCGAGCACGGTCATGAGGGTGTCGGAGGCGGTCCCCGCGATCACCAGCGCCCCCACGATCGAGATGCCCGAGATCGCGTTGGAGCCCGACATGAGGGGCGTGTGCAGCGTGGGGGGCACCTTCGTGATCACCTGCCAGCCCACGAACATGGCCAGCACGAACACGTAGACGCCGACCAGGAGCGGTCCGATCATCGAGCCTCCTCCATGGTGGATCGGGGTGGGGACGAGCCGTCGGTCATGGCTGGAAACGGACTTCGCCGTCGTGGACGACGCAGATCGCGCTCGTGATCTCGTCCTCGAGATCGATCACAGGCTCCCCTTCGGGGGCCAGGTGCCGGAGCAGCGTGGCGACCGTGCGGGCGTACATCTGGCTGGCGTGGAACGGGAGGGAGGCGGCCAGGTTCAGGGGCCCGAGGACCCGGACGCCGCCGTGGTCCGCGGTCTCACCCGGCCGCGTCACCTCGCAGTTTCCGCCCGCGGGCGCGGCCAGGTCGACCACGACGGATCCGGGTCGCATGCGCTCGACCATCGCCCGGGTGAGGAGGATCGGAGCGCGCCCTCCGGGGACGAGGGCCGTGGTGATGACGACGTCCGACCGGGCCACGTGCTCGGCGATCATTTCCTGCTCGCGCGCTCGCTCTTCCTCGGTGACCTCGCGGGCGTACCCACCTTCGGTCTCGGCTTCCTCGTGCACTTCTTCCGTGGCCACGAAGGTGGCGCCGAGGCTCTCGACCTGCTCGCGCGCGGCGGGGCGGATGTCGAAAGCCTCTACGACGGCCCCCAACCGGCGCGCGGTCGCGATGGCCTGGAGCCCCGCCACCCCGGCCCCGAGCACGAACACCTTCGCGGGCGCGATCGTCCCCGCGGCGGTCATCATCATCGGGAAGAACTTCACCGACGTGTCGGCGCCTACGAGAGCCGCCTTGTAGCCCGCCACCGTGCTCATGGCCGAGAGCGCATCCATGCTCTGCGCCCGGGTGATCCTGGGCATGAGCTCCATGGCCAGGGCCGTGACCCCGACCTCCGCGAGGCGCGCGAGGAGCTCGGCGTTCCCGTGGGGGTCCAGGAGGCCGACGAGGATGGAACCGCGGGGAAGGAGGTCCGTCTCGTCCCGGCCGTCGGCCGCCCGTCGGGGTGGGCCCACCCGCGTTACCACGGCGGCGCCCTCGCAGACATCGCGGGCGTCGGCCACCGAGGCGCCCGCCTCCCGGTAGGCCTGGTCGGTGAAGCCACCGTCCCGGCCCGCTCCCTCCTGGACCGTGACCTCGTGGCCTGCACCGACGAGCTTCCCGGCCACATCGGGTGTGAGTCCCACGCGGGTCTCACCCGGGGCCGTCTCTCTCGGAACGGCTATTCGCATCTCCACCTTCCTGTTCGTTCGCATCGGTCCGCGGCGGAGCGTCGCCCACGCTACGGTGCGCGCGCCCACGGTTCAATGCCGCTCCCCGGGCCGCGTCCACCAGCGAGCGCGAAGCTACCGGTCGTGCCGGCCGGAGTCTGTCCGGGGAAGCGTGGCCAGCGCGGTGGGGAACTCGCGCGGCGCCCTGTGGGGGGTCTCCCGCCCTCAGGCCTCGAGCGAGAACCAGACTCGAAGTCGGACCTGGAACTCCGTGACGTCTCCCTGGCCGATGTGGCCACGCTGCTCGACGACCTCGAACCATCGCAGGTTGCGCATCGTCTCCGACGCGCGTCGGACGGCGCGTCGTGTGGCGTCGGCGTAGCTGTCGGGCGAAGTTCCCACGAGCTCGATCGACTTGTACGTGGCACCGGACATGGAGAGGTTCCTCCGCCAAGTGGAATCCAGGGTTGCCCACCCTTGGGCCGGGCGCAGGATGCCGGCGTAGGGGAGGGCCCGCAAGCGGTGAGAGGGGAGCGGGAGGCGGCGTTGACACAGCTGACCAGGCACCAGATGGGCGCGGCCCTGCTGGAGGCTCTCCGGCAGGCCGGTCTCGGGGTCCGGGACCTGTTCGAGGGCCGACAGGAGCCGTTGTCGTGGTTCTTCCGCGGGCTCGCCTACGACCAGTCGGAGCTCGACATCCTCGAGTCGGGGGCGGTCGACGTCCTCCACTCGCCCTCGGCCCTGGTCGAGCTCGCCGTGGACGAGATGGCCCTGGCGTGTGCCAACCTCGGCGCCGAAGGGCTGGCCAGCTACCTGGCCGTGCCGCCCGGGGCGGATTCCGCGCCCGACGCCGGGCCGGAAGGGGTGGATCCGGCCGGCCTCCTCCTGCACCCGGATGTCCGCCTCGGCTGGATGAACCTGGACGTGGCGCCGCCCGCCCTGTGGCTCGAGCGGCGCGAATCGGACCCCGCCGCGGACGAGCGCCTGGCTTCCAAGCTGGCGCGGCTGGCCCAGGAGACGGGGGACGAGGCGGACTCGGTCGAGGTCCACATCGAGGGCGCCCTCGAGGCCGAGGGCGCCTGGGCGGAGGCTCCGGCGGGCGTGCGGCCGGCCGGAGTCTCGGTCTATTTCAGCTTCGAGCTGCCGCGTGTCGCCGAGGAGCCGGGCGAGCGCGAGCTGGCCCACGTGTTCGAGTGCGGTTCCCGCACGGCGGCCACCGCGCTGGAGCGCATGCGCTCGATCTTCAGGGAGGAGTAGGCGCTCAGCCGCCGGTTCCGGAGCCGCCGGATGACCGGCCGGCGGGTTCCTTCTTCGCGGGTTTTCCCCCTCCGTCGGACCCGTCCGAGTTCGATTTGGAGCTGGCCTTGGAGCGCACGGCCACCAGCGAGTCGATGACCTCCTTGAACTTGTCGAAAGGCGCGGCGCCCTCGAGGGAGATCGAGTCCCCGATGATGAAGAAGGGCGTGCCGTTGACGCCCACCCGGGTGACGCTGGTCAGGTCACGGACCTGAAGCGGGGCGGGGCGGTCCTCCTCGAGACAGGTCCCGTAGGATTCAGCGTCGATTCCGAGCTGGTGGGCGTACTTCTCGAAGAAGGTCATGGGCGTGTCGGAGTTGGCCCACTCTTCCTGGTGTTGGAAGAGCAGGTCGTGCATGGGCCAGAACTTGCCGACCGCTCCGGCGCAGAAGCTGGCCTCGATCGCCGGCCACGAATGCACGTGGTTCGGGTTCGGGAACGAGATCCACAGGTACTGGACCTTGCCCGTCTCGATGTAGGCGCTGTCGATCCTGGCGTAGGTCTGGTCGTAGTACTGCTTGCAGAACGGGCACTGGAAGTCGGAGATCTCCACCATGCGGACGGGGGCCGTGGAATCACCCTCGATGCGCGCCCGGTCCGCCCGTTGCATGATGACCTGGATGTCCGATGGGACGACCGACCCGCTGTCGGAGGTCGTCTGGGCGTTGCCGTCCTTGTCGGCGCAGCCCCACGCCAGCAGGAGAAGCGGGACCAGAGCCAGTGAGCCCAGCGAGAGTCGGGTGCGGAGCATGGTGTGAGGTCCCTGGTCGGGGTGTGGGAGCCGGCGCCCGGGGCTCGGCCCCGCCGGCGCCACGTCCGAGCAGTCTAACCGGCGGTTCGCGCCGAGTCCAACCCGTTTCCTGCGTGCTGGTCGTCTGGCTCGCGGCGTTCAGCGCGGCCGGCGCTGGCCCCGCTCGGCCCGCCGGATGCGTGCCGCTCGGCAGACGCGTACTGGCCGCGCCCGACACCGGCTGGCGCGTCCTGCCTTCCAGCCGGTTCGAGGTCACGACACGAGCGAGAGGCTTCCTCGCGGCGCTCTCGCACCAGCACCGGGTCGTGGCCGGGACGTTTCACGCGTACCTCGCCTACGATTCGGCCGACCCGTCCCGGGACAGCGTGGCCGTGGTGGTCGCGGTGGACAGCCTCCGCGTGCGGACGGCGGACGCCAGTCCCGCCCAGCTTCACGCCATCCGGCAGCACATGCTTCGCGACGTCCTCCACCCCGACCGCCACCCCACGATCCGGTTCACCTCCCGCCGGGTGGAGCCGACCGGCGGCGGCGTGCGCATCCAGGGAGAGCTCACCCTGGAGGATTCCACCCGCGCCGTGACCCTGAGCGCGACCCTGGACGCCCGTGGCGACACGCTGGTGGCCCGTGGCACCTTCCCCCTCCGCCAGACCGACTACGGCATCCGGCCGTACTCGTTCGGTCTGGGAGCGATCGAGGTGGCGGACGAGATGACGATGAGCTTCGAGGTGAAGGCCGTGAGGAGGAGGTCGTGACGGGAGGAGAGAGGGCGCGGGAGCAGAGCGCCGGGTCGGGGAGGGTCGACGACGTGTCCGCGGTTCTCTACGCCCGCGGGGAGGGGACCCCGGTCCGTCTCCAGGTCCTCCGCCACCCGCGCGGCCGGAGGATCCGCCGGGCGTTCGCCGGGCTGGGTCTCCTGTGGCTCCTCGCGGCCGTCTCCGTGTTCATTCCGATCGCCCACCTCATCCTCGTTCCCGGCTTCTTCTTCGGGGGGATCGGGCTGTTCGTGATCCGCTGGCGCAGGAAAGACCGGTTCGAGCCCTTCGAGGCGTGCTGCCCGGTGTGCGGCGAAACGGGGACGTGGGACCTGGAGGAATCCGCCGAGCTGCCGCTCCGCCTGCACTGTCCGTCGTGCGAGGCGGCGCTCATCCTCAAGGCTCCGAGCTGACCGGGGGAGTCCGCTCAGCGCGCGTTCGCCTCCCAGGCCCTGACCAGAGCCTCGTAGGCCCCCCGCACGTGCGCCTCCCGCGTGAGCTCGGAGCCGATCGCGAGCCGGATCACGGTTCGGCCGCCGAGCACCGTGTGCGACAGGAAGACTCGCCCCTCGCGATTCACCGCCTCCAGGACGCGCCGGCTCAGATCGTCGGCCGGCTCGCCCCCCGCTTCGGGATCGAAGGCGTCCTCCGGGTCGACGCCGGTGTGCCGCGCGCCGGGCGGTAGCGCCCGGAAGCACACGGTGGAGAAGGAGGGCGGGGCCGCCAGGGTGAAGCGCGGGTCTTCGCGGATCCACCCGGCGAACGCCCCGGCCCATTCCATGTTGGCCCGAAGCCGCTCCCGAATGGCCCCGGCCCCGTAGTAGCGGAGGAGGAACCAGAGCTTGAGCGACCGGAACCGTCGGCCCATCGAGAGGCCGAAGTCGTGCAGGTTGACCTCCGCCTCGTCCTCGCTGGTCAGGTACTCGGGGGTGAGGGCGAGCGAGGCGCGAAACGGGCGTGGATCCCGGAACAGCAGGAGGCTGCAGTCGACCGGCACGGCGAGCCACTTGTGCGGATTCACCACGATCGAGTCGGCTCGCTCCCAGCCGGCGAAGCGCTCGCGCTGCTCGGGGAGCATGGCGGCCGGGCCCGCGTAGGCGGCATCCACGTGAAGCCACACGCCATGCGCCTCGCACACCCGGGCGATCTCGCCGGTGGGGTCCACGCTGGCCGTGGAGGTGGTGCCGATCGTAGCGCACACCATCACCGGGCGGGCCCCGGCCACCTCGTCCTCACGCAGCGCCCGCTCCAACGCCGCGGGGTCCATGCGGAAGGCGGCGTCGGCCGCGATGTGCCGCAGGCTCTCCTGCCCGATCCCCGCCGCGATGGCCGCCTTCTCGAGCGAGGAATGGGCGTGCTCGGAGACGTACGCGGTGAGGCGCGGGAGGTCCTCCCGACCGGCCAGCCCGCGGACCCGCGCCTCCACTCCGGCCGCCTCGCGGGCGGCCAGGAGAGCCGTGAAGCTGCCCTGCGAGGCCGTGTCCTGGAGGACGCCCCGGAAGCCATCGGGGAGTCCGAGCAGGCGGCGCAGCCAGTCGGCCATTCGGGTCTCGAGCTCGGTGGAGACCGGTGAGGTGCGCCAGAGGATGGCGTTCTGGTTGAGGGCCGCGGCCACGAACTCGGCCAGAACGGCCGGCGGAGCCGCCGAGCTCGGGAAGTAGGCGAAGAATCCGGGGTGGCACCAGTTCGTGAGTCCGGGCACGACCACCCGGTCCAGGTCCTCGACCAGGTTCTCGAACGGCTCGCCGCGCTCCGGAGGCTCCTCGGACACCAGCCGCGCGACGTCGCCCGGCTCGGCGCGCGAGAGGACCGGGAGCTCCTCGATCTCCTCGCGGTAACGAGCCACCCACGCCGCGGCGGAGGCGGCGGCGGCGAGGAACGCCTCGCGGTTCATGT
>Ga0307419_10000664_pt1 | contig 17490 bp, 12 predicted proteins | sample SalMarWE160230MG_2_FD_202512 | JGI IMG/M metagenome (GOLD analysis project Ga0307419, IMG submission 202512) | Salt marsh sediment microbial communities from the Plum Island Ecosystem LTER, Massachusetts, United States - WE1602-30 | ecosystem: Environmental > Aquatic > Marine > Intertidal zone... | reverse complement strand
GAAATGATAATATTCCGGATACGCTCAGGTTTTATACCTGGTTTTTCAGTGTTCCTGCAGATCAGGGGAGTGATCTCATCAATACCTATTTCGACACTCTTTTCAATAAACCATTCGAACCGCTCAGGATTCTTTAGCGGTGATATGGCGATATGAAGCCTGTAATTTCTCCTTTCAAAATCTTTAATAACATTAAGGATCTGTATTTTACATTTCTTCTGATCAGCATCAGCTATTATACCCTCAAACAAGTTACCCTTTCCGTCAATTAATCTGACGGTTTCCCCTTTATTCATTCTTAGAACCCTGATTATATGCTTTGATTCCTTTTCATTAAGAATGTAAATATCACCGGAAACATCAGGGGCATAAAATACCTGCATCGCGTAACTTTTATACAAAAATAGCAAATAACCTTCTACTGGTTTAAGGGATTCATGGCATCATCGGTGCCTGTCATTCTTCTTAGAAATCTTGCAAGCCTGTCCTCCACGGCTATCATATATGTATAAGGTTCTCTCACCGAAGAGTCAGGATGTTTCCTGAGATTCTGTTTTGTATTGGCTATAAGCGTATTATAATTAATATTCCCTGCCTGTGTCATCATATTACCCCTTATATAGGAGAAATAGTACCATGTTGATTCATCAGCTTTGAGATAAATATCAAACATATCTCCTGATCTTCTTCGCTGGATCTCAATAAATCCGTCAACATATACATTAACTGGTTGTGTTCCTATAAATCCGATACCTATTTTCCCTGTCGATCTGAATGAGGATGAAGATTCGTTCCAGTAGAGCTTTACATCGTTAAGCAGCAGTTCGAAATTGAATTCTTTTGGCAGGTTCCTGGTTGTTCCGAACAGATTCAGATCCTCTTTTATACGATTGGCAGCTTCATCTCCCAAAAGGTCCTTCATCCCCTTGTTATATATTTCGCTGTTAAGGTTTACCGCTTTCAGTGTTGGCATCATTCGTATTTCATCGCTCATTATCGTAAGGGCTTCCGGGGAGAAATAAAAGTCAAAAGCCATAACAGCTTCAATGTTAACATCTCCGGAATCGAGTTTATGTATCACTTTCCCGGCACTTGTCATATTGACAAGATCGTAATCTGCTCCAAAATTAAGCCTCCCTTCACCCGATAAAAGACAGTAATTCCTGTCAAAAGCTATCATGTTACCGTGAAGGCTCTGATCAGCCAGTTTTTCACGTGATGTGATGAGATACCTGTTTTTGGCTTTCTCATAATAAATAAATCCGTATGAGTTGACCAGGTTTGCATCGGTCCAGGATTTCTGTGCTGAGAGGAATGCAGGGTAAATATGAATTGAATCAATATTGATAAATGAACCGGAAAAGACCATATTATCGTTAATATCACGCGGTTTCTCACTTATCGGGATCATGACGTTCTCAGGATCGATATATGATTTGAATTTAACCGGGTAGCTTTTAATTTCATCGCAATTATGAATAATCCCTGACGCTCCGGTGAATGAAAGAAGTTTATTTCTGGCATAGAGGTTGACATCACCTGAGAATGTAAAATAGGGGCTTAACATAAAATTTTGATTGACAGCTATATAACCTTTTGCGCTTGTTGCCATTGTATCGACAGTAACTTCCGGAAAACTTATTTGCTGTACCTCCTTGTTTTCATTAATATAATCGTAAATTGCACTACCATAGTACCGTTTTGTCGATTCTATATCAATTTTTGCTGAATGAAGTATATGGTTGTTATTAACTGCTATAACAGCATTCTGCAGTTGTTTTATTTTTGCTCTCCGGTTAATAGTGATCTTCCCTTTTTCAGGTTGAATGAGGGCATCGGCAATATGGATATAATTGATATCTTCTGCTTCAATATACTCTTCGTCAAGATTATATGTCCCTTTCCATGAAGAGAATGAAATGGTATCTCCTATTACATTTGTTGCAAAGAAGGTTGGCTCGTCGAGATTTGTAAAATCAAGTGTAAGGAGTTTATCCGGAGGCAGCAGCTCAGAACCTGTTTTTCCTTTTTGTTCCATATTAAGCACCCGGGTTGCCATATCATAAGTAAAATCTGTCATGGTGCAATTATACTGGATCTCAGGGAATTTAACCATTGATGTATCTGTGTTCAGATGAAACTGGGATGTCTGAAGACCGAAATTGACATCTGTTCTGACATTTTCAGCAATGAATGCATATCCTGCAGTAGAGGTTGATTTTAAGTTATAAACTGAAGTATCCGCTTTTATCTGGTTGGTAGAAAAACTGAAGAGATCGGAGGTTATCCTTGAATCAACAGTATTAACAATTCCTGATCCACTTAGGATAGAGGGTGTGAGCGTAAGGCTCCCGTCAAGTGTTGTTCCATTCTCAAACATTTCAAAGTTTTTGCCCTTTGCATTTGATGCCAGCCACTCATCTTTCCTTGTTATCCATTTTACTGAGACATCTTCACTGTTAACGTCAGGAAAGAGCCCGGCCCCGTCTTTTATTACATTAAATGCGGAAGCCTCTGTTAGCATCGAATCAGGGAAGAATTTAAACTCTTCCGATACGGTTGTGGAGGTCAGGTGTTTCAGGGAACCGCTGCCGATTAGTCCGTTATTGCTCATACTTAGATTATCGTATAAAATGCCCTTTTTCCCGTACACCTCTATTCCCTCTTCAGGTACGGCCATATTGAATCCAAGGGAATTATTCTCCTGTATAGTAAGATATTGCCGGGTTGGCTCCAGAATATTTCCTGCAATGAATTCACCGGCAAGGTTCATATCTTCGTTCGAGTAGTGATCAATATTTTCATAGATGAAGGGGTCGACCTTGAAATAAAAGTCCCCCTGAGGATATATTCCTTCGAGTCCCGGTAAATTATCAAAGAAGATGTAAGAGAATGTTACAGCATTAATAATCGGATACTGTTTAAGGTTCTTCAATCCCGACTTATTATCCGGTTCATCGATATAAAGATCTGCGGTTCCCATCTGGATCAGGTTGTCGACCTCTTTGATCACGTGATTACCATAATCATCCCTTTCCTTTGTTTCCACTGCAATCCTGATGGAATCAATCTTTTCGAGTCTTAATTTAAAAGTATCATAGTCGAATGAGAAATTGTGACCGAAGACGGTAAACAGACCTGCCTGAACGATTCCATCGAAGGCAATGCTCCTGTTTTTTCCTATTACCAGCTGTTTTTTATAGGGGTAAATTGCAACACGCTGTGAATCACTCAGGTAGACTCCTGATACGCCGTTTACTGTCAGTCGGAAATTTCTTAGATCAAGGATAGCGTTATCAGTTGGGGCTGATGTTTCACTGATAATATTAAGGACATCATAATCCTTTCTTTTTGCATAAGATTCAAGAAAATCATCAACCTTGTTCTTTAGTGTTATTTCATTATACTTTCGGTCATAGAAAACAAAACCCCTGTTGGCCATATCAATACACAAACCGGTAACAGCTTCAACAGGTCTGTTTAGCCAGCTGGCAAATTCCTCAACTGGGAATGTGGTTGAATAAAACCATTCCGCAAACTTTTTAAGCCTGAAGAGGGGGTGGTAATCATCAATTCCAGCCAGCCTCATGAAATAGTTTTCATCATAGAATGAGGTGGATTCAAATTGTGCCTGCCCCAGTGCAGCTCCTCTCGGTCTTGAAAGTATGATTTTTGAACTGTTCATGTCCCATGACAGATACTCAAAATACATGTCGAGGTTGTGAAAGGAATTAAAATAGGGGCTTCTTGAAACCGGATTACTGCCGCGAAAAAGATTTACCTGCCGCATTGCTGAATTATAGGAAAATCCCAGATTTGAATTATAGATCGAATCTTCATCGAGGTACAGCGACATATTTACTTCAGCACTGTTGAGTCCGGCCTTGGAAAAGATAAACTCATCTGATTTTATCTTAAGATAAAGTGTGTCATTTCTGAAAAGAGTGATCTTTGCAGGCAGGTTCTGTGTTCCGGAACCTTTTACTGTTGCTCCTTCAAAAGTAAGACCGCCTTCATAATTTACTCCTTCATAAATATTTTCCAGCCGGAACTCCTTAATATATGTTTCAAAGCGCGGAAAGTTGGCTCTCTCCTTATTTTTAAAAGTGATCGCCTGGTCAGTCAGGGTTCCGTAAACTGGTTCTCTGAAATATGTACTGTGTGTCAGTTTTGCAGAATCAATAGTAAAGTTGTTTCTTGTAATGTTGATGATATAATCTTCAATTTCCGTGTAAACATCTTTCCTTTCATAGCCTGCTTTTTCCCACGTTATAATGCCTTTTTTGCCATGAAATTGCTGTATATCAGGGAAATAATAGCCTGAAACATTATATATCTCAGTACTGTCCTTTTGTGAATAACAGGTTAGAGTAGCATCTTTCACCTCAATATAGAATACGGTGTCATGCAAAAATATCAGTGGCTTGTCCTTTACTTTCCAGCGGATTGCCGATGATTCGGAGAGTACATTATCTTTGATCATCAACCCGGTATTCCTGATATACCTGGCAATATTGTCAGTTGAGAACCTTGGATTGAAGAGTGTCTCACTGAGTCCTGTGAGCCATGTGCCCAGGATCTCTTCCTCATCCCCCTTTTCATTAAAAGCTTTCAGGGTCAGGAAAAAGTCATTAAAGTGAGGTACTGGTCTCATCGACCTGGCTGAGAACTGGCTGGTGATATCAATTATCCGTGTCATGTTATCCCTGCTGAAGGCAACACTGTCCCAGCTTGTAAGAAAATTATTCAGATTGGTTTTTTGTTCATCATTCAGGTTTGGTCCCATGAATTGTATAAGTTCCTCACGGTATTTTACCGGATCACCGGTAAAGGGAGATCTTACCTGTGAAAAAAGCTGACCAGGAAAAGGTACCTGAGTTATAAGAATCAATAAAGCCAGTCTTTTAAACATAATTTTACTTTTCTGCTTCCACCCATCTTTCAGAGAGATTGGGGGGCATCTTAAATAGCTTCCACTATAGCTGTAAAATCTTCTTTCTTCAGGGAGGCACCGCCAATCAGTCCGCCGTCCACATCGGGTTTTGAAAAAATCTCACGGGCATTCGACGGTTTACAGCTTCCGCCATAGAGTATAGTCAATTGATCCGCAGATTCATTTCCATATTTCTCTTTTACCAGCCCGCGGATATATTGATGCATCTCCTGGGCCTGGTTGGGAGTCGCTGTCAGTCCTGTGCCGATTGCCCATACAGGTTCATAAGCTATAATTATTCTCTTCATATCATCGGCAGAAAGAGTGAACAGGCCCTCCTCAAGCTGTCGCCTGACAACGCTGAATTGTTTTTCTGCCTCACGTTCCGCCTTTACTTCGCCACAGCAAAAAATTACCGACAGACCATTATCAATTGCAAGTGTTGTTTTCCTGTTAAGAAGCTTGTCATCCTCATGGTAATATGTTCTTCGTTCAGAGTGTCCGATAATGACATAACCGGCGCCGGTGCTTTTAATCATGGTTGCAGATACCTCTCCCGTGTAGGCACCAGATGGTTCTGATGCACAGTTCTGAGCACTCAGCGACACATTCCCGTTTTTCAGTATTTCAGCAACTCCTGAAAGATGTATAAAAGGTGTACACAGTATAACCTCTGCCTTTGTTGAAGGTTTTACTCTGTAATATTCATCAACAGCTTGTGCAAATGCAAGTCCCTCTTGCATATCCATATTCATTTTCCAGTTACCGGCTACAATCTTTTTTCTCATATTATTATGTATTAAAATTAAAATTTATTGTGTATAAAACATTTCGACAAACACCTCTTTTTCAGGAGGATTTGCCCATGACCATTTACCTGTTACTGTACCCTCCTTTAACATCATATAACCGGGATTTGATCTGATCATGGTTTTCAGTGTTATCTCATCAGTAAAGCAGAAGGTGAGTCCGTTGTCAAATTTCATTACTTCATCAGCACCTGAGGCTGTAAGTATATAAAAGTCGATCATATTATCCATGCAGTAATATCCGAGTTCAAATCCGTTTCTCAGCAATTCCTGATCAGTATCTTCAAGTTTCCTGACAATCATAAGTATTACAGGTTTTTGCGATGATAATATCTGATCTGTGAGATCCTCGTCATGGATGGTGGTAATTGTGAAATCATGAATAGGAGGCAGATATCCCTTTTTAATCAGAATAGACTTTTGTTCCACAAATTTCCATGTTGTATCATTTGCCGGGTAATTATCAAGAGTAAACTCCTTTACCTGGCCATCTTTTTCATAAATGAATGTTGTCTCATATGTATCAACCGGTTTGCCTTCGGGAATGATCATTTGATCAGGAATGTATGTGTCTTTTTTGTATGGCAGGAAATCGATTATGGGAAGATACTTCAGATTATAAAATATAAAAGATACGAAAATAACCATCACAATGGATATTATTACCCACTCCCTTGTATATCCGTATTGAGCAGCTATTCTTTTCCGTGTTAAAAAAAGATATAGAGCAGGCACCAGCAAAATAATATTTTTCCAGAATGTCTGCCAGTTGGTTAAATGAATTGCATCGCCAAAACATCCGCAGTCAGAAACCGGGTTTGTAAGCGCAAGGATAAATGTAAGGGGGGTGAAGAATATCATCATGATCATTATGATCCAGATGCCTGTTTTTTGCCGTATATTGAACAGAATGCTTAATCCTGCAATAAATTCAGCCGAACAGAGAAAAATTGCAAACAGAAGGCTGAAACTTGTAAGAAAATCTATGTTAAATGCGGTAAAATAATCCTGTAACTTATATACTGTACCCATAGGATCAATAGCCTTTACTACTCCTGAGAATATAAAAACTGTTCCGATAATTATTCTGCTAAGGATCCTTAAAATTTTCATTTTAAAAGAGTTTTTTTCCGTTTATGATTTCTAAAATACGTTCAAAGATCACTTGTGGCGGCAGTATGTTCCCGTAAATATCACTGCAGTTTACAACAGATAACTGTTCACTGGTCCTGGCTACTTCAATGTAAATCTCACGCACTTTCTTCTGGAAAGCAAGAGACTCTTCGTGTATATCTTTTGTCCCGTTAAGGTAATCTCTGTCTTGCCCTGATCTTAACGAAGAGAGTTTCTTTTCTGTAAATGAGAACGGCACATCGAGGAAAATATTGAGATCAGGGAGGGGTATCCCGAAATGTCTGAATTCAAGATTCAGTATCCATTTCATAAGTTTTTTCTGGTCACCGGCGTTGGCAAGTTTAGCGCACTGGTATGCTATGTTTGAATAGGTATATCTGTCAAGAAGGACTATCTTCCCTTTATTCATCCAGCTGGTAATCAGATCCGAAGCATCTTTTCTGTCTCCTGCATAAAGCATCGCCACCAGCCATGGATCGACTTCATTTAGTGCCCCGAATTCACCTCTCAGGAATCTTGCAATCAGTTCTCCAAACCAGGGTGTATCGGTTCTTGGAAAGTGAAGATATTCACAGCTATGGCCCCTCTTTGAAAAGAACGACTTCAATAACCTGATCTGTGTTGATTTACCCGCTCCATCAAGCCCTTCAACAACCAGCAGCTTCATGTTTTATTTATTTCTTAATTTGCAAATGTAATAACCCTTGGCCAAAGATGAAAAATAAAATTCATCAAACTCATTTTACGGTTTCAGGCTGTTGGCCAAAGGTATTCAGAAAAATCAATAGCAGGTGAATACTCTAAATTAATTGCCATTTCAGGTAAATTCATTAATTTCGGAGAATAATGGAAATTAAATTGATTGAGAAACCTAAATATATCAATGTTGCAGGTAAGTTGCTGGATTTGAGCATACCAAAGGTGATGGGAGTTATCAACATAACTCCTGATTCCTTTTATGAGGGCAGCAGGGTAACTGAGGAAAAGGAGATACTCAAAACTGCTGCGGGAATGATCGAAGATGGCGCCGATATTATTGATATTGGTGGTTATTCCTCCCGTCCCGGTGCTGCACATGTTCCTCCTGAAGAGGAGAAAAAACGTGTTCTAAAGGCTATAAGTCTTATAAACAGGGAATTTCCGGAAATAATAATTTCTATTGATACCTTCAGATCGGAAATAGCCAGAGAAGCAGTTAGTGAGTGCGGAGCCCATATGGTAAACGATATTTCCGGAGGAGAAGCTGACAGAGACATGTTCAGTGTTATACAACAGCTGAATATTCCATATATTATGATGCATATGCAAGGTAAGCCTGAAAACATGCAGGATAATCCTGTTTACACAGATGTCGTTGCTGATATCCTGGTGTGGTTCAGTAGTAAAATTGTCAGGTTACAGTCTGCCGGAGTCAAGGATATCATTATTGATCCGGGATTCGGTTTCGGAAAAACAGCAGGACATAATTTTGAAATTCTAAATCGTCTTGGTGATTTTTCAATTTCCGGATTACCTTTGCTGGCAGGTATGTCACGTAAATCAATGATCTGGAAAACACTTGGCATCAGTCCGGAGGAGGCACTTAACGGGACAACAGTACTCAACACCATAGCGCTTATGAAAGGTGCTGATATCTTGCGTGTGCATGATGTGAAAGAGGCTGTTCAGGTTGTCAGACTTATGGAGATAATTAAAAACACTAAAATGCAAGTTGAATATTAAGATAGAAATTAGAAATGATAGTACCCATCTCCGTCCTGGATATAATTGACATCTTTCTTGTCGCATTTATAATGTTCCAGCTCTACAGGATCATTAGAGGAACCTCAGCTTTCAGCATTTTTATTGCGATCTTCTTTATTTACCTGTTCTGGCTTATCGTTAAAGCACTCAACATGGAGCTCATCAGTTCATTGCTTGGCCAGGTGATAGGTGTGGGAGTAATTGCTCTCATTATTGTTTTTCAACAGGAGGTGAGGCGATTTCTTCTGATAATAGGCAGCAGGTATATAGCAAACAGGAAATTCGCAATAACCAGGTTCTTTACATCTGCAAAACCCAATCCGGGCGGACCAATAATTGCAGAGGAAATTGTAAGGGCCTCCGAATCAATGGCATCAAAGAGAATAGGAGCTCTTATCGTGATAGGCCGGCAGAGCAGACTTGGTATGTATTCTGAAGGAGGTGAAATAATTAAGGCACAAATTAGCGCGGAATTACTGGAAACGATTTTCTTCAAGAACACTCCTTTGCATGACGGGGCTGTATTGATAGAGGACGAGATGATACTGGCAGCAAGATGTACTCTTCCTGTTACTGATCAGTATACATTGCCGACAAGATTCGGGATGCGCCACAGAGCAGCAATTGGTATGTCGGAACACTCTGATGCCCTCGTGATTGTTGTTTCGGAGGAGACAGGACATATTTCAGTTGCTGATGAAGGAGCGATACGTGAGAACCTTGCTGCCAAAGAGCTGAGGAATATCCTCCTGATGGAAAAGGTTTGGTAAAAGAAACGATAGGCGACAGGCTTTATAATCCTGAAATTGACTGGAAATATGGGGCGGAAATTCTATGATATCCATTACCATTTGTTTGACCTGAGTCACCCGAATCTCCTGGCATTTTTTATGCGTGATGACCTGATAAGTAAAAACAGTATCAGGAAAGTATTGCTGAAATTCCCGTTTATGATGAAATTGCTGCCCCTGTGGATGCTCATCCTGGCGTCTGCAAAAGCGGCAATAAGGATTAAAGAATATCTCAGTACTGATGCCAGGAATTTTCGTAACCTTCTTTCTGTTATAGAAGGGGCGATTGAATACCATTTCTTATATACCGAATATTTCCTGCTTAAGGGAAACAGGTATTTCGGCAATAAGAGCGGGGCAAAATATAATAAAATTGTACTGTCTCCCCTGCTTATGGATTTTGGTTATAAGAATCTCAGGAATGAGGATTGTTTTTACAACCTTCCTCCTTCTAAACCCGTCATGAATCAGGTTGTTGACCTGTTTAATGCGATCTGGTTCTATTATAATTACGACCTTATCATTCATCCTGAAAAAGAGCGGAGGCTGAAACTTGTACCGACATCGATATCGAAAGAGGAGAAACTGTTCGAAATATACCCCTTCCTGGGAATCAATACACAGAATTATGATCTTCGGGAGATAGCAGCGCTTTTTGATAAGTATTTCAGAGGGTATGAGGAGGATGCTGATCCGGCTTTAAGACAAAAGAAGCTTTTCGATAAGCTGGGTACGAGAAGGATTGACCTTGAAGAGATGATCTTCAGAAAGAAAGAACAGGCTGATAATGATTATTATTCATACCTGTTTGCCGGCATCAAGCTCTATCCTCCGTTGGGTTTTGATCCGTGGCCCGATGAGAATGACAGTGAGCTTGAAAAGGTTCGCTTCCTTTACAGCGAATGCATAAGAAGAAAAATTCCCATTACCGTGCATTGCAGTGACAGAGGATATATAACATCTCCTGATGCCTATGAACTGACTGATCCCTCAAAGAAATGGCAGAAAGTTCTTTCACGACCTGAATTTAAGGATCTGAGAATCAATTTTGCCCACCTGGGTACACAGCATAATAGCAAAAAAGAGTGGCAGAAGACAATTCTTCAATACTTTGATACCAACCGTTTCGTTTTTACTGACTGCTCCTGTCAGACTCCACATAAGGCAGATTATGAAAAGGTTATGAAAATTATGAATTCCGATACGGAATCACGTATCCTCTTTGGCTCCGATTATGTAATTAACCTTATCTGGTCAGAATCATATAATGAATACCTGTACAATTTTATTCAAACAAGCCATCTTGATGACAGGCAGAAGGAGCTCATGTGCGAAATAAACCCGAAAAAATTCTTATTTGGTTGAATATAAGTTAATAAAGTAAATATGTTCTTCCTCTTTACAAATTACTCTATCTTATACAGCATGAGATTCTCTGCATCCTTAACATATATCATGTTGCCGGCAATAACAGGAAATGCATAAACAGGTGTTTCTGCGAGTTTATATTTTGTGACTTCAGTATAAGCATTGGGATCTGATTTCATTACTATAAGGTATCCTGTGCTGGGAAACCCTATTATAACGGATCCGCATTCTACGATAGTTGCAAAATCGCTGTTTGTTGCATTGTCTAGCCATCCTGTTTGTCCATTTGAGGCATTAAGGCAATAAATTCTTCGTTGATCGGTGAATCCATACAGAAATCCTTTCACAAGCACCGGAGTATTCCATTTAGCACCTGTCTCTGTGTTGCTCCATAACTTTTTTGTTTCATACTTATCACCATGTTTTGTTACCTCAATGGCTATTGTTCCTGTACCCTGACCTGTATAGTAAATCCTGTTGCCGTCAATATAAGGGCTTACACAGTTATAGAAACGCTGTTGCGGGGGTGTTGCAACCTGCCACAACAGTTTCCCATCAGCAAAACTCAGGGCGATGAGATTCTTTTCAGTCTGTACAACAACATGTTTCTGTCCTTCTATAGTCATCAGAGAAGGAGAGGCATATGCAGGTCCGTCACCACTCCACTTCCATTTTTCATTTCCCGTATTAAGATCAATGGCTAGGACTTCTCCGTTATCCTTTGAACCCACATGTACAATACATATACCGTCGGCGATCAATGGTGACATACCTGTGTAGAACTGCGGAACGGCATTGGAGGGATTTTCTTTTCTCCAGATAATTTTGCCTGAGGCAGCATTAAGACATGACAGAATTCCTGAAACACCGAATGTAACAATTTTCCCATTGGCTACAGCAGGTGTGCTCCTTGGTCCGGGATGAGAACTGGAAGGACCTGTTGTTGCAGCCACAGGATAGCTGTTTCTCCATAGTTCCTTCCCTGTTGATGCATCAAGACAAAGAATAACCTCGTCACCACCCTGGCGGCTATGAAGGAATATCTTATCACCGAGAAGAACAGGTGTGGCATCACCGGTTCCAACATTTATTTTCCACACTTGAGTAAGTTCTGATGGCCAGGATGAAGGAGATATGAAACCAGTTACCTTACTATCGCGACTTGCTCCCCTGAACTGCGGCCAGTCCTGGGAATTAACTTCTGCTGAGAATGCCAGCATCAGGATAACCGTGAAAACAAAAAAAATATTTTTCTTCATTATCATGAGTTTTAATATTTAAGTAAAATTACCTTATAATATTCAAACTCAATAGTATCAAAATATTAAAAAATGTGAAAAACAACATAATTAAATTTAAAAAGGAAGAATAACAGTGTAAATCTCAATTCTTTCAGATTGTTATTTCTTATTATTAAGTTTGAAAATTACTTTATTCACCTGTCAGATGCAGAAATCCTGTTCCGATTTTCAGGGAGTCCTTGTAACAGGAGGTACCTCAGGACTTGGACTTGAGATTGTAAGGCTCTTTTTGCAGAGAGGATGCTATGTTATCGCAACAGGCAGGCAAACTCTTAATCTTCCGGGATATGAAGAGAGGTTTAAATTGTACCGGGTCGACTTCAGTGATCTGCAACAGACGGCAGATACAGTAAAGAAAATATGCGAAAACCATAATATTGATATCGTTATAAATAATGCCGGTGTTCTCAGTCCACCCGTTTATACCCCGACGAAAAATGGATTTGAATATACTTTCCAGGTGAATTTCTTGTCGCATTTTCTTCTTAATGAGATTATTATCCGGAGGTTTGGGAATACCCGAACTCTCAGTTTCGTCATTATCACTTCAATGGTTCATAAATTAGGTAAACTTGATTCAGTTCTTTCACGGGAGGCTTCAAATTATAATCCTCTTCGTGCATATTCAGATTCAAAGCTTTTATTAGCCCTGATGTGCAGACAGATGGCAGAAAAATACCGGAATATAGGTCTTAAGTGTTTCAGTCTTGATCCCGGGATATTCTCTTCAGGAATCTTTCGAATGCAGAATTCTTTCTTCAGATTTCTTTATACGATTGCAGCGCCATTTATGCGGAAACCTTCATCCGTTGCAGCAGTTCTTTCTGAATTACTAAATGGAACAGAATATTCAAACGGTGTTGTTTATGATATCAGAAAGAAAATCAAACCAATCAGGAAGATTAAAACCATATCATTTGACGACTTTATGAAAAAAAGTTACAGAATAGTGATATCATATATTGACTTTTAATATCATTTCATGAATCCTATTAATAATTATTTCATAACTTGGTAGTCCGGGATTGACAAATAACAGGTCTTTCTATATATAAAAAATCAAACAGATGAAAAATTTAATAGTGAAAATCATGATATTATCAAGTATCCTTGGAATAGCGGGTTGCAAAAACTCAGCCGATCCGGCAAATTGGAGCAAAAGAAAGATTAATAACTGGTTCGAAAAGGAGGATTGGCTTAACGGCTGGCAGGTTAAACCTGATGCCTCAGTCAATCGCCGGGAGTTCGCTGTTTCTTATTTTAAATATGAGGACAGGTGGGATAAAGCTTTCGGTTTTCTTAAGAATAATGATCTTACGACCATTGAAGCAAAACGGTATGAAATTGATGGTTCCGATGTTTTTGCTATAGTAAGTGAATATATGACAAAGAATGATGAGGATGCCCGTTATGAGGCTCATTTGGAATATGTTGATATACAATATGTTATAAATGGGAGGGAGCTTATTGGGCTGGCACCAATGTCGAAAAAGGGAGAGATACTTGAACATTATAATGAGGCTAATGATATCATGTTCCTTACAGTCAGCCAGTTCAGAAATCTGGAAGCGACACCCGAAAATTTCTTTATCTTTTTCCCCGATGATATTCACCGCCCAGGTCTAAGAGATGGTGACACCAGGATGGTCAGGAAGATAGTAGTCAAAGTAAAGATAAATTAACGATCCAACCATCTAACGGTCGAACATTCGAACAAAATTCTGGTTATCTTTGTAGCTTTATTTTTACAGATGGTTACACTATATGATCTTGTTGAAGGAGAAGAAGGGATAATACTGAAGATCAAAGGTAGAGGTATGTTCCGTCAACGGCTGATGGAAATGGGTTTTCTGGCCGGCAAACGGATTAAGGTCATAAAAAAAGCACCTCTGGGAGACCCGGTTGAGTACAAGATAATGGGATATTATGTTTCACTCAGAAGCAGTGAAGCACAACTTATTGAAGTGGCAGCGAGGGGGGAAATACCCGAAGAGCATCCTTATCCAAACGGGATGGTTGACGGAATAGAAGAGAAAGATATATGGATCGAGAAGAGCCGTCATATTCATGTAGCACTTATCGGCAATCCCAATTCGGGAAAAACAACCCTTTTTAATTGTGCCTCGGGCTCCTCGGAAAAAGTAGCCAATTATGCCGGTGTTACCATCGATTCGAAAGAAGCCAAATACAGGCAGTCAGGATATACATTTTCACTGGTTGATCTGCCCGGGACATATTCCCTGAAAAGCTATTCTCCCGAGGAGCTATATCTCAGAAACTATATTTTCAATAAAAAACCTGATGTGGTTGTCAATATTGTCGACGCCTCAAACCTTGAAAGAAATCTCTATCTGACAACTCAGCTCATTGATATGGGAATTCAGGTAGTTATAGCCCTCAATATGTATGATGAGCTGCTGAAAAAAAGAGACCGCCTCGATCATGAGTCTCTCGGAAAACTGCTTGGGATTCCGATTGTTCCAACTGTAAGCTCGCGAGGCAAGGGGATAAAGAAACTGTTCGAAAAGATAATTGAAGTTTATGAGAACCGTGAACCTACAGTAAGGCATATTCACATTAATTACGGAATTGAGATTGAAAATGCTGTTGAGTTGATTCAATCGAAGATAAAGATTGATGAGAACAGAAGCTTTACCAATATTATTGCCGCACGATATCTTGCCCTTGGGCTTCTGGAGAAAGACAGGGAGTTTACCAGGGATATTGCGGGCTGTGTAAACTCCCGGGAAATAATTGAGACAGCTGCAAGAGAGTCAGAGAAGCTTGAAAAGCTGTTTGTCGAACCGCTGGAGACAACTATCACTGACCTCAGATACGGATTTATAGCGGGTGCTCTTAAGGAGACATTAGAAATAAGCAGCATTGAACGGTTGAGAAAAAGCCAGATCGTTGATAACTATCTGACAAACAAATACCTGGGATTTCCAATCTTTATTTTTTTCATGTGGCTGACCTTTATTACCACTTTTAAGCTTGGCAACTATCCCAAACTCTGGATGGAGAATGGAGTGGCAAGGCTTGCAGAAATGACCGCTTCCGCGCTTGCTCCCGGTATTATGAGAGATTTCCTTGTCGACGGGATCATCAACGGCGTGGGAGCTGTAATAGTCTTCCTGCCCAATATCATTATTCTATTCCTGTTTATCTCATTCATGGAAGATACCGGTTATATGGCACGAACGGTGTTTATTATGGATAAGCTTATGCATAAGATCGGTCTTCATGGCAAGTCTTTTATTCCGCTTTTCATGGGTTTCGGATGCAATGTCCCGGCAATAATGGCTACAAGGATAATTGAGAGCCGTCAGGACCGGCTGGTCACAATGCTTATCACTCCCTTTATGACCTGCAGCGCAAGGCTTCCGGTTTATATACTATTTATAAGTGCCTTTTTTGAAAAGGACCAGGGTTTCATACTGTTGATACTCTATTTTCTGGGTGCCCTTTTTGCTGTTCTGTCAGCGCTTCTCCTGAAGAAAACTTTATTCCGGTCGCCTGATATCCCTTTTGTTATGGAATTGCCTCCATACCGGATTCCGACTGCAAGAAGTATCGTAAAGCATGTTGTTTTCAGGACAGGTTTGTATCTCAGGAAGATAGGAGGCGTGATACTGGTTGCATCAATAATTGTATGGTTCTTCAGTAATTTCCCCCGGAACATAAATTTCAGCAGGGATTACAATGCGGAGATACTGAAAACGGAAGAATATTATGAGGATTTAAAAGAAGATCAGGAGCTGGATCCATTTCTGACTGAGAGCCAGAAGGAAATTGCTGTGGCCAGACTTGTTACAGAGAAAAAGAGTGAGCAGCAGGGAAGTTCAATAATGGGAATGATAGGGCACGCAATAGAACCGGTGATGAAGCCGCTTGGTTTTGACTGGCGGCTTACTGTCAGTATTCTCTCAGGATTTGCTGCAAAGGAGGTGGTTGTAAGCACCCTGGGTGTACTCTTTCTGCCTGAATCCGGAGAAGATGATATTTCCCTGGTACAGAAAATCAGGAACCAGGAGGATGAAGCGGGTAATAAAATGTTCACTCCGCTTATTGCGTTTTCGTTTATGCTGTTTATTCTTACCTATTTCCCGTGTATCGGTGTTGTTGCAGCAATAAAACGTGAATCGGGAGGATGGAAATGGGCTATCTTTGTTGTATTGTACACCACTATCGTGGCCTGGCTTCTCTCATTCTCAGTATATCAGATCGGTTCACTGTTTTTGTCATGACCATTTTGAGGTATAAAGATTTATGAAATTCGAAAATAAGTGATATTTTTGCGCTGCCAAAATCCTCCTTCGCTGAAGCTTCGGAGGGGGCATTTCTCCTTCGCCAAGGCTTCGGAGATCGCAGCGGGGTATAGCGCAGTCCGGTCCCGATAAATAGCAAATTTTCAATTTGCTGATTTATCGAGGATCCACGAAAAACATAAGAATTGAAAATTCTTTGTTTTTCGGGATTAGCGCAACTGAACTTGATACTATGTATTACGTATATATACTAGAATCAGAAAAGAATAAAAATCAATATATAGGTCAAACAGACAATGTTGAGTCCAGACTAATAAGACATAATGCAGGAAGAGTCACCTCCACAAAATCTGGAAGGCCATGGAAGCTGAAATATTGGATGAGTTATGAAACGAGGAGTGAAGCCTATAAAGTTGAGCAATTATTAAAGAGTTACAAGAAACGAGATAGAGTTAATAAATTTGCAGAGAAAAATAATTTTCGGGGTATAGCGCAGTCCGGTCCCGATAAATAGCAAATTTTCAATTTGCTGATTTATCGAGGATCCACGAAAAACATAAGAATTGAAAATTCTTTGTTTTTCGGGATTAGCGCAACTGAACTTGATACTATGTATTACGTATATATACTAGAATCAGAAAAGAATAAAAATCAATATATAGGTCAAACAGACAATGTTGAGTCCAGACTAATAAGACATAATGCAGGAAGAGTCACCTCCACAAAATCTGGAAGGCCATGGAAGCTGAAATATTGGATGAGTTATGAAACGAGGAGTGAAGCCTATAAAGTTGAGCAATTATTAAAGAGTTACAAGAAACGAGATAGAGTTAATAAATTTGCAGAGAAAAATAATTTTCGGGGTATAGCGCAGTCCGGTTAGCGTACCTGCTTTGGGAGCAGGTGGTCGCAGGTTCGAATCCTGCTACCCCGACAAACACAAAAACACCCGAAGGCAGTGGCCTTTTTGTGTTAGATTATTCCGCGGAGCGGATTCATTAATACTTGTAAATGACACAACAAAACCATATAGAACACCGGAGGTGTTCCAAAACCTGCCATGCAAGAACCAATTAATAGAATTTCCATAGAAATTACCCTCTGTTTTAAAAATTGTCGATATTTGATATGAAATAATAATTA
>Ga0307419_10000663_pt1 | contig 17493 bp, 13 predicted proteins | sample SalMarWE160230MG_2_FD_202512 | JGI IMG/M metagenome (GOLD analysis project Ga0307419, IMG submission 202512) | Salt marsh sediment microbial communities from the Plum Island Ecosystem LTER, Massachusetts, United States - WE1602-30 | ecosystem: Environmental > Aquatic > Marine > Intertidal zone... | reverse complement strand
GGGGAGGAGTCCGGGGTCGCGGCGGCCACCGGCACACGCCCCGCGGGGCGCGCCTCCATGGAGGTCGCCAAGCGGCGCGCCTTCGCCATCATCAGCCATCCCGATGCCGGGAAGACCACACTCACCGAGAAGCTCCTCCTGTACGGGGGCGCCATCCATCTGGCCGGATCCGTCAAGGCGCGGAGGGCGCGGCGTCACGCCGCCTCCGACTGGATGGAGGTGGAGAAGGAGCGCGGCATCTCGGTTACCTCCAGCGTGCTCCAGTTCGAGTACGAGGGCCGTCACCTGAATCTCCTCGACACTCCGGGGCACCAGGACTTCTCCGAGGACACCTACCGGACGCTCCTCGCGGCGGACAGCGCCGTGATGCTGCTCGACAACCGCAAGGGAGTGGAGGAGCAGACTCGGAAGCTGTTCGACGTCTGCCGCATGCGTCGGCTTCCGATCTTCACGTTCGTGAACAAGTGCGACCGGGCAGGAGTCGATCCGCTCCAGCTCATCGATGATGTGGAGGCGGACCTGGGGATCCGCTGCGCTCCCGTCACCTGGCCCATCCTTTCGGGTCTCGAGTGCCTGGGCGTGTACGACCGGCGCTCGAGCCTCCTGCACCGGTTCCGGAGGAGCGGCGACCACGGGGCGACGCGAGCCATGGCCGAGACGGCGTCGCTCCAGGAGGAACACGCCGAGGAGCTGTTCCCGGCGGACGCCCTGGAGCGCCTGCGCGAAGAGGTGGAGCTCCTGGACGCCGCCGGGGCGGAAGCCTCACGCGAGGCGGTGGGGGCGGGGCGCGTGTCCCCGACCTTCTTCGGGAGCGCCCTCCTCAACTTCGGCGTGGAGCTCTTCCTCCGGTACTTCCTGGACCACGCCCCGTCCCCCGGGCCCCGGACCGCGGGGGATCGCGAGGTGCGTCCGGAGGACGCGACGTTCCGCGGCTTCGTGTTCAAGATCCAGGCGAACATGGATCCGCGGCACCGTGACCGGATCGCCTTCGTCCGGGTCGTGTCGGGCCGGTACGAGCCCGGCATGACGGTGACCAACCTGCGCGATGACGCTACCGTGCGGCTCGCGTCGGCCCGCCGCTTCCTGGCGCAGGACCGGGAGGCGGTCGAGGAAGCCGTGGCCGGTGACGTGGTCGGAATCCACGACCGGGGCAGCCTCCGGATCGGCGACACCCTCTCCTCCGACGGAGGGCCGGCGTTCGAGGACATCCCGCGCTTCTCCCCCGAGCACTTCGCCCGCATCCGGACCGAGGACCCACTGCGGCGCAAGCACCTGGACCGCGGGCTGCGCGAGCTCTCGGAGGAAGGAGCCGTGCAGGTGCTGTTCTCAGAGTCGGGGCCCGACCCCGCGCCCATGGTGGCCGCGGTGGGCGCGCTCCAGTTCGAGATCCTCCTCCACCGCCTCGAGCACGAGTACGGGGTGGAGGCCCGGCTGCAGCCTCTCCCCTACCATCTCGCTCGCTGGGCCGAGGGCGAGGACGCCGACATCCGTCGCCTGGCCTCCGGCTACGGGCGTACGCTGGCCCTGGACCACCGGGACCGGCCCATGGTCCTGTTCGAGACCGAGTTCTCGCTCCGGACGGCCGCCGAGGACGCGCCGGGCGTCACCCTGCACGCCGTTTCTCCCTAGCCGGACGTTCCCGCCCCCGGCGGCTTGACACGCTGCATCAGCTTGAGATACCGTGCATTCGCTCTACTTGAGAATGAGTCTCAACCAGGAGTCGCATGCACACCGCCTGTAGCGCTGGCCGCCGGTGTCGCCCCCTGTGGACGGCCGTCCTCCTGGCCTGCTCGCTGGCCTTTCCGGCGCGCGTCCGGGCCGCGCCGCGGCCGTCCGACGGTCCTGGTCCGATCGCCTCGGACACCAGCGCCGTCAGCCTGTCGCTCTTCTACACGGCCGACCTGATGGGCGTGGCGGCCGGAGCGGATCCCGGCGTGGTGGCGCTGGACAACGTGGACCTCCAGCTCCAGCTGGACGGGGAGCGCCTCCTGGGTGTTCCGGGACTGTCGGCCTACGTCTTCGGCCTGGGGAACCAGGGCGGAAGCCCTTCCGCCCACGCCGGGGATCTCCAGGTCCTGGACAACATCGACGCCCCCACATCGTGGCGGATCTACGAGGCCTGGATCCAGGAGTACCTGGACCGGGACCGCCTCTCCCTCCTGGCCGGCCTCTACAACGTGAACTCCGAGTTCGACGCGATCGGGTCCGCGGACCTGTTTCTCAACAGCTCCTTCGGGATCGAGCCCGCGCTCGGACAGAGCGGTGTGAACGGTCCGTCCATCTTCCCGGTCACCTCGCTGGCTTTCCGGGCCCGGATGCTCCTGGGAGACGGGTGGCACCTTGAGGCGGCCGTGGCGGACGGGATACCCGGCGACCCTCTCGACCCCGGCGGGACGAAGATCCACCTGGGTGGCGGTGACGGCGCCTTCATGGTGGCGCAGGTGGGCTACCTGCATCCGGCGGTGGGCGGCCTGATCGGGGTCCAGCCGAGCACGATCCGACGCCGTCGCGCCGGGCGGGGAAACGGAGAGGCTCCGCATGACCTCGAAGTCGCCGCCGGCGTGTGGCGCTACACGGGGCACGTTCCCGCGCCGGCCGGCGCCCCGCCGGCGGGCGGCCTGCCGTCGGGCGGCGACGGAGCCTACGTGATCGGGGAGATTCGCCTCGGCGGTCCGGACTCCAACGCCCACGATCTCTGGGCGTTCGGCATGGTGGGGATCGCCCAGGAGCGGGCCAGCCTGGCCTCGACCTCCATGGTGGTGGGCGTGAGCGGGACCGGACTCGTTCCGGGTCGCGAGGAGGACCGGATGGGCATCGGCGTGGCCTGTGCCCGGAGGAGCCGGAGGCTGACCGGCTCCGGTCCCGGACTGCCCTCGTGGGAGATCACCGGGGAGGCGTCCTACCGGTTCAGGGTCACCGACCAGATCGCCGTGCAGCCGGACCTGCAGGTCATTCATCACCCGGCGGCGGTCCCCTCGATCTCGGACGCGGTCGTCTTCGGAGTTCGGCTGGACGCAGAGCTCTGAGCCGGGCTGGCGCGCAGGCCGTAGCGGCACGGCGGGTGCCGGGGTACCGTCCGACCTACCGTGTCACGTGCGGCGCTAGCCGCCTCCCACCCGCAGGGTCGTCTCCGCGCGCCCGAAGTTGGCCCGGTCCGGCTCGGAGGCGATCAACACGAGCCGGTACTCGCCGGCGTCGGGAGCCGTGATCCGGCCCGCGAAGGTGCTCGGCGTTCCGGCGTAACGAAGGCTCGTCTCCGCCGCGACCGTGTCGCCGCGCTCCAGGCGAGCCCGCACCTGGACGCCGCTCGCGTCCCACAGGCCTCCGGGAGTGATCGGGCAGCCGCACAGCATCGTGACGGTGGCACGTACCTGGATCGACGGGCCCGCCCCGGCGGCTTCCGTCGCGGGGACGTCGATCCGTACGGCGAGGCCGTGGAGGTCCAGGGCCACGCCGTCGCCACTCAGGTCGTGACCGGGCACCAGCAGGAGGGTGGTCGAGGCCCGCTGGACCGCCTGGGGGATCCCGAGCGGGCCCTCGGCCACGATGCGAACCCGCGTCGGCCGCGCGAGGCGCAGGGTGGCGCGGAAAGCGGCCGCCCCCGGCGTGTCGAACACCGGTTGGCCCCGCTCGCGGGACCTCCGCATGATGAGGTCCGTGTCCCCGGTGCCGCCCGCCTGGGTGCCCGAGGCCAGGGTGTCGCCGGTCGCCTCGTCCAGGATCGCGACCCGCACGCCTCCCGTGTGCGAGCCGATGAGCTTGGCATCGTGGGCCACCACGTGGATCACGACCCGGGTGGGAGCGCCGGGTCCGCCGCCGCCCTCCGTCCCCTGGGCGAGAGCGCCGCTCCATGGCGCGAGCGCCAGAGCCAACGCCGCGAGAGCCTTCCGATGCTTCATCGTTCCTCCGGGCCGGAGTGAGAGGCTGATCTATTCGCGAGCGTCGGATGGGACCCGTTGCCCGTCCCGCCGGAGACCTCTAGCGTTGGCGGCGCAGGAGGGCCATCGGGTCGGTCGCTCATCACGCGGGAGGAGCCATGGAGGACGATCTCGGAGCGCCACGACCCGCCCTCGCCCGGCTCGCGCTACTTCTCGCCACCGTCCCGGCCGTCGCGCTCGCCGCCTGCCGGCCGTCGAGCGGGCCGAGCGGCACGGCGCCACGGCTCCGCACGTTCACGGTGACCGCCGTTCCGCTCCTGGTCAAGGAGCAGCAGGCCCAGCTCCCGTTCCTCGTGAAGGACTTCGCCCCGGGGGGCGTCCTCGAGGGGAAGGAGGTCTATGCCTTCGAGCCCTCCACGCTGGTGGCCGAGCGCGGCGACACCCTGGTCCTCTCCCTGGTCAACCCCGAGGACGACGAGCACACGTTCGTCCTCGAGGGCCGGAAGGCGGTGGAGATGCCGGGTCAGTCCACGGTGGTCGACACGGTGGTCGCGTCTCGATCCGGGATCTTCCGTTTCGAATGCGACATCCCGGCCCATTCACCCTACATGTACGGACAGCTGGTGGTGCTGAATCGATAGGCCGAGCCGCCGAGGCCGACGCGCCCCGGACGGATACGCCGGCGATGGCGATGTGGGAAGCACGAGCCTGAGCGAGGAGGACACGGTGGAGCACGAGTTCGTTGGCCAGGCGCGACGACGGAGGGTCGAGGCCTCGATCCCTCGTGACGGCGGCCGGTGGAGGTCGGCCGGGTGGCTCCTGCTCACGGTGGCGTTGGCGGCGGCACCGCTTGGACGCGTGGCGGCCCAGGAGACCCACAAGCCGGTGCTCCACGGCAAGCACTGGGTGGCGGTCACGGGGAAGCCTCTCTCGGCGGAGGCCGGAGCCCAGATCTTCCAACAGGGTGGCAACGCTGTGGACGCCGCCTGCGCCATGCTGGCCGCCGGCGCGACGATGTGGGACGTGCTCTCCTGGGGTGGGGAGACCCAGGCGCTGATCTACGATCCCGAGAACGGAAGGGTCGTGGGGATCGATGCGCTGGGCGTCGCGCCGACGGGCGCCACCCCGAAGTTCTTTCATGAAAAGGGAATGAAGTACCCGCCCGCGTTCGGACCCCTTGCGGCCGTCACGCCCGGCACCCCGGGCGGCCTCATGACCATGCTGGCGGAGTACGGGACCATGAGCCTGAAGCAGGTGCTCGCTCCCGCCATCGAAATGGCCAGGAACGGCTACGCCATGGAAGCACAGACGGCCAACTCGATCGAGGCCAACAAGGATCTCATCAAGAAGTGGAAGTATTCCCGGGCCCTCTTCCTCACGCACCCGGGCGAGGAGCGGGAGGCGCCCCACGCCGGTGAGGTCTTCAAGCAGCCGGACCTGGCGGCTACGCTCCAGAAGCTGGTCGATGCCGAGCAGCAGGCGCTGTCCCAGGGGAAGAGCCGCAAGCAGGCCATCTACGCCGCCTACGACCGCTTCTACAAGGGAGACATCGCTCGGCAGTTCGCGAGCGCGGTCCAGGAGCAGGGCGGGCTGATCACGACGCAGGACCTGGCCACCTGGAAGGTCCACATCGAGGAGCCGGTCCACACCAGCTACAAGGGCATCGAAGTCTACAAGCTCACGAGCTGGGTGCAGGGGCCGGTCATGCTCCAGGTGCTCAACATCCTCGAGCACTTCGACCTGGCCGCGATGGGGCTGAACAGCGCCCGCTATATCCACACCGTCTACCAGGCCATGAACCTCGCCTACGCCGACCGGGACTTCTACTACGGCGATCCGTACGTGCCGCCGGCCGAGCCGATCCAGGGGCTGCTCTCAAAGGACTACGCGGCGGCCCGGGCCAGGCTCATCGATCAGGACCACAACGATCCCGATGTGAAGCCCGGGAACCCGTACGACTACCAGGCGGGGACCAACCCCTTCCTGGACCTGCTGTCGCGCTGGCACACGACCGGCCCGGACACCTCGGCGGCGGACTCCGGGAGCTCCGGATCGGGAGGCGCACTGTCGGCGGGGGCGAGGGTGCTCGGCTCGGGCCCCGGAGCGGGGAGCGCTTCGGGCGGCATCCGCGCCGACGGGGGCCACGCCGCGCGAACCGGTGAAGCCGCTCGCCTCGCGGCCGCCGACCGTCTCCCCGTGGACAGCGCCTTCCTGGAGGCCTTCACCCGCGGCACCACGTCGATCGAGGCGGCCGGGCCGCACGGGTGGGTGATCTCGGTGACGCCCAGCGGTGGCTGGATCCCGGCCGTGGTCGCGGGCCACACGGGGGTGGGCCTCAGCGAGCGCATGCAGAGCTTCGTCCTCGATTCGGCGGAGGATCCCTACAACGTGGTGCAACCGGGGCAGCGGCCCCGCGCCACCCTGACCCCGACGCTGGCCCTGAAGGACGGCAAGCCCTACCTGGCCTTCGCCGTGCAGGGCGGCGACACGCAGGATCAGAACCTCCTCCAGTTCTTCCTGGACGTGGTGGAGTTCGGGTTCGACGTCCAACAGGCCGCCGAAGCGCCCAATTTCACCAGCTACCAGATGCGAAGCTCCTTCGGCGACCACTCCTCGCGGCCCGGCCACATCACCCTGAACGCGGACACCCCCCCGTGGGTGCGCTGGCGGCTGCACCGGATGGGCTATACCGAGGAGTTCCAGGTCCGGACCTCGGGACCCATCACGGCGATCTTCATCGACCGCGGGCACGGGACCTTCTGGGGCGCGGCCAGCGACTACGGCGAGGACTACGGCATCGCCTGGTGACCGGAGCCGCGCGGACCCGGCGCGCGCCCGCCAGCCGGGTCCCCGGCGGCCGGTTCGCGGCTCGGGAGCCCCGTTGAGGGGGGGCACACCGGCGGCGCTTCGCGGCCTGGCTCTCCTGGGAGCCCTCGGGCTGTCGCACCCGGGGACTCCGAGCCTCTCTCCGCCGCCGGCGGCGACAGAGAGGGCCACCGCCGCGGCCGGCGTCTCGCCCCCGGTTCCCCTGGCGGCGGACTCCGCGCAGGTCGTGGCCGCCGAGCTCGGCACGCTGGGCGGGCGCGACAGCCAGGCGTACGGGGTCAATTCCCGCGGCGAAGTGGTGGGGACCAGCGCCACGGCCTCAGGGGAGCTCCATGCGTTCCTGTGGACACGGGGCAACGGGATGCGCGATCTGGGCACGCTGGGAGGCCGCCAGAGCTGGGCCTATGGCGTGAACGAACGCGGGCAGGTGGTCGGGGCGAGCACGACCTCGCCCGGACGCGAGGAGCCGGTGGCGGTCCACGCGTTCCTGTGGAAGGACGGCCGCATGCATGATCTGGGCACCCTGGGCGGACGCGACAGTCACGCGTACGCGATCGACGAGCGGGGGAACGTGGTCGGCGACAGCTACGTCGAGCCCGGCCGCCTTCACGCGATCGGCGTCCACGCCGTCCTGTGGCGCGACGGCCGCATCCGGGACCTGGGGACGCTCGGAGGCGCCGAGAGCCGCGCCTATGGTCTCAACGACCGGGGTGAGATCGTAGGGGCGGCCGAGATCGAGCCGCTGCGACGCGGCCGGCTCGTGAGCAGGACTACGCACGCCTTCCTGTGGGTTGCGGCGCGCGGCATGCGCGACCTCGGCACGCTCGGAGGGCGTGAGAGCCGGGCCTACGGGATCAACGATCGCGGCCAGGTCGTCGGCTCGAGCGACATCACGGGCGGCGCGGGCGTCGGATCGGGATCGCACGCGTTCCTGTGGGCGCCCGGTCGCGGGATGCGTGACCTGGGCACACTGGGCGGACCGAGCAGCCTGGCCCGAGCCATCGATGCCGCTGGTGACGTGGCGGGGGCTGCCGACCTGGAACGAGAATCCGGACGGGGCGCCGGCTTCCACGCCGTCCTGTGGCGCGACGGGCGGCCGATCGACCTCGGCGCCGTCGCCGGCTCCGAGAGCCGCGCCTTCGCCCTCGACGAGAGCGGCCTCGTGGTCGGCATCAGCCAGGTAGGCGGCGACGGCGCGCCCGCCACCGCCGTGCGGGCGGTCCTGTGGAGGATTCGGTGAGCGGGGAGAGCGAGGACCGTCTCGAGCGCCTCGAGAAGCGGATGGCCGCGCTCGAGGAGGAGATCGGCTCGCTCCGCCGTGCCATCCTGATCCGCCTGGGCGGTCTCACGCCGGCCGAGGCCGCCCGGGCCGAAGAGGCGGCGGCGTCTTCGGCCGCCGCGGGGCCGCCGGCGCCCCCCATGTCCGGGCCGCCGTCGCCCCAGGCCAACGCATCCGCTCCGGAGGCGACGTCCGCTCCGGAGGCGGCCACCGCTCCGGAGGTGGCACCGTCTCCGGCCACCGACGCCCCGGAGCGAGAGTCCTCGGGACCGCGCGACGACATCGAGCAATGGCTGGGTCAGCGAGGACTTCTCGTCGTGGGGCTCCTCGCGCTCGTCGTCTCCGCCGCCTTCCTGCTCGAATACGCCTTCGAGCGCGGCTGGATCTCGCCCCGTCTGCGGATCGGGGCCGGGCTCGCCGTCGGGGGCCTCCTGTGGTGGCAGGGCGAGCGGCTCGTGGACCGCGGAATGCGGCACTTCGGGGCGGCTCTCGTGGGCGGCGGTGGGGCGGTCGCCTACCTGGCCTTGTGGGCGGCGGCCGGTCCCCATCGCATCCTGCCGCCGTGGACCGGGATCGTGTTACTCGGGCTCCTCGGCATGGTGGTGCTCCTCAGAGCGGCCCGGCTGGACGGACACCTCCTGGCGGCCCTGGCCTGCGCGGGCGCGTACCTGGCTCCGGTGCTTCTCCCCGACGCGGCCGGCTCCTCGGACCTGCTGGTGCCCTACGTGGGCTTCGTGGCCCTGGGCTGCGGGGCGGTCGCGGCCCAGCGGGGCTGGCGCGGCGCCTTCGCGGTCGCGGTGATCGGGGCGTACGCGCTGGTCGGCGGCTTCGCGCTGGGGACCGCCCGCGCCTGGCTTCTGGGCCTGGCCCTGGCGGGAGGCGGAGCCCTGGCCGCCATGGCGGCCTATGTGCGGGGATGGCGGGTCCTGCGCGGCATCGCCGTGGCGGTGTCGTGGGGGTTCCTGTTCGCGGTCGGCGTACGGGTGTCGGGCACGGGCGCCGCGTGGGGGGTCTACGCCTTCCTGCCCCTTCTCGCGCTGCCGTCGTGGAGGCGCGGGCTCGGTCCGCTGGCCGGCCGGTCCACCGGCGCCCCATCGGAGTCCGGACGGAGCGGCGAATGGCCGTGGCTGGTCCTGGGAGGGCTCGGTTGGGCGCTGGCGGCGCGGGCCGCCGCGCCGGCGGGGATCGCAAGCCACCCGGTTCTCGTGCTCGGGATCCCGGCCCTGCCGTATCTGACCGCGGCGGTGACGCGGCGGAGCGTCCCCGCTCACGTGGTCGGAATGGCGATCGCCGCGTGGGCCGCCGCCAGCGAGCTCACCGGCCTCCCGGTCACCGTGGCGCTGGGGCTGCTGGCCCTCGCGTCGGCATGGCTGGCACGGCCGCGATCGCTGGCGGCGGCTCGCTGGACGGCGCTCGCCCTCGAGGCGGTGGCGGCGCTCCGGCTGCTGTCGGACGATCTGTACCGGCGAGGCGCGGGCGATCCGGTCATGGCCGTGACCGGGCCGTGGGCACGCACGCTCTACTTCCTGATCGCCTCGCTCGTCCTGCTGGGTGGGGCGCTCGCGGGAGCCCCGGCTCCCGGCGCCGATCGGGCCGGTCCGGGGGCGCGCTGGCCCCGCCTCCTGCGCGCGTCCGGCCGGGCGCCCGCGGGTCTCCGGTCCTCGCTCCTGGCCTTCGCTCTCCTCCTGGCCCTGACGGGGGGCACGGTGGAGGTCCTGCGGCTGTTTCCACCCACCGGTCACAGGCTGGCGCGCGAGCTCACGGTGAGCGTGTTCTGGCTCCTGTTCGCCGGGGCGCTCCTGGCCTGGGGCTTCTGGCGCGATCGTCGCACGATCCGAATCGCCGGATTGGCGGTCTCCGGCCTCGCGCTGATCAAGGTCGTGCTCCACGATCTCACGGCGCTCCACGCCCTCTACCGGGTGGGCTCGTTCTTCATCCTGGCGCTCATCGCGCTCGGGGCCGCCTTCGCGTACCATCGGCGGGTCGGAGGCGACGGCGGAGCGGCCGACCCCCCGGGGAGGAGCCTGAGATGACCAGCAGCCGCTCGAGCGGCCGGACCGGGAACCACGAGAAGCCGAGTCACGAGCGCCGGCATTCTGGCCGGGGAATCCGCCTCGCGGGACCGGTGATCGCGCTGGCCGCCATTGTGCTCGGCCTCGGCGCGGCGGCCGGGGCGCCGGTCCGCGCGGTCGCCCAGCAGACGGGCTCGCGACTGTCGGCCGTGATGCTCCCCGCGCGTGAGGGCTACGCTCCTCTGGTGCCGCCCGCGCCCGCGGGCCCCGTGCTCCTTCGCCCGGCTCGCGTGTTCGACGCCACAGGCGAGGCCGCGCACGAGGGCTGGGTGGTGCTCGTCGAAGGCGACACGATCGGAGCGGTGGGGCCGGCCGGCCAGGTGCACGCGCCGGCCGGGGCGCGCATCGTCGATCTGCCCGGGATGACGCTCCTCCCCGGCCTCATCGACGCCCACTCGCACATCTTCCTGCATCCATACGACGAGACGTTGTGGAACGACCAGGTCCTGAAGGAGCCTGAGCCGTATCGCGTGATCGAGGCCGTTCTGCACGCCCGCAATGCGCTGATGATGGGCTTCACGACTCTGCGCGACCTGGGGACGGAGGGCGCCGGCTTCGCCGACCTGTCGGTCCGAGACGCGATCGACCAGGGACTCGTTCCCGGCCCGCGGCTGCTCGTCGCCACCCGCGCGATCGTGGCGACGGGGAGCTACGGCCCCGGGCCGCGCGGTTTCGCGTACGACTTCGATCCGCCCAAGGGGGCGCAGGAGGTGAGTGGCCCCGACCAGATGCTGGCCGCCGTGCGCGAGCAGGCGGGCCACGGGGCGGACTGGATCAAGGTATACGCCGACTATGGCCGGGGCCCCGGTGGCAAGGCCGTCCCGACCCTGAACGAGGCGGAGCTCCGCACGGCCGTCGCGGAGGCCCATTCGGCCGGCCGCCGGATCTCGGCCCACGCCACGACCGCCGAGGGCATGCGCCGCGCCGCCGAAGCCGGCGTGAACACGATCGAGCACGGTTACGGCGGCACTTCGGACGTGTTCCGGCTCATGGCCGAGAAGGGGATCGCCTACCTGCCGACACTGGCGGCCGAGGCCGCCTATTCGGAGTACTTCCGCGGCTGGAAGCCGGGAACTCCACCCGATCCGGCGATCCTCGGGGCGGCGCACGCCTTTCGCCTGGCCATGGATGCCGGGGTGGAGATCGGCTGCGGAAGCGACGTCGGGGTGTTCACGCACGGCACCAGCTACCGGGAGCTCGAGTGGATGGTACGGGATGGGATGCCTCCCGCCCGCGCCTTGCTGGCCGCAACGGCCGTCGATGCTCACATCCTGGGGCTGGAGGACACGATCGGGCGGGTGAAGCCGGGCCTGCAGGCTGACCTCGTGGCGGTACTGGGAGATCCGATCAGGGACATCTCCACCCTCGAGAAGGTCCGCTTCGTCATGAAGGCGGGCCGGATTTACCGGAACGAGCACACTTCGAAGTAGATCCGTTTCGATCCGGGGTGGACAGCAAGTCCCGCGCCCCTTATAGTTAGAAGCCGAGCGCCGGCAGTATCGGCCGACACGACCCCTGCCCGGAGCGCCCTTTTCAGAGCGCCTGCGCCTACGAGGAGTCCCTTTTCCGCCGCACCCCGTGAGCGAAAGAACCCCTCATTCCGGATCGGACGTATCGGCCGGCCAGACCCCTGGCCGCAACCCTCTCGCCATCCGTGCCTTCCCACGAGAGGCGACGTGGCTGCGCCGGAGTCTGCGCTCGGGGCGAGTCTCGCTGCTCGCCGTGCCGTGCGACGCCAGGTCGGCGTCGCGAAGTGATTCGACACAAGAGAGGATGAGAGCATGAGTCGCACCAAGGGCAAGGTGAAGTGGTTCTCCAACGAGAAGGGATACGGCTTCATCGAGCGAGAGAACGGTGAGGACGTCTTCGTCCACCACAGCGCCATTCAGGGCTCCGGCTTCAAGACCCTGGATGAGGGCGAAACCGTGGAGTTCGACATCATCGACGATCCGAAGGGCCCCAAGGCCCAGAACGTGGTGCGTCTCGACGCCCCGGCCAGCGGTGCCGCGGGCGGGGGCATGGGCGGCGGTAGCCGCTGGTAGGACCGGGACCGGGGGCGCCGCGCCCGGCGCGGCGAGCGGCGGAAGACCGGAGGCGGCGCGCGGGGGTTCCCGCGGGCCGCCTCCCGTCGTTTGGGCGTCGGCCTGTACGATGGAGGCGACTATGACAGGCATGAGATGGAGAGCGGCCGCGCTCGTCGCCGCCGCGTGGATCGGCATGCCGGCCGCCGTGGCCGGACAGGGACGGCCCGCACCGGGGCAGCCGGGCCATCCGGCGCTCCCGAGAGCCACCGGCCCGTCGAGTGGCGGAAGGGTCATGGCCGGAATGGGCGACCCGCTGGCGCACCTGCCGCTGATGCTCCTGGAGCAGCGGGAGCCGCTCCAGCTCGACAGCGCCCAGGTGCGCAAGCTGGAGGCCCTGCACGCCGAGGGCGAGGAGGCCATGAAGAGCCGGGGCGCCGGCATGAGTGCGGTGCACGGCCAGCTGATGGCCGCCCTGGAGAGCGGCAAGCTGAACCTGTCCGATTACCAGAAGGCGCTCCGTGCGGTGGCCGACAGCATGGTGGCGCGCCGGATGGAAAGCGCCAGGCGGGCGCAGCGGGCACTGGACGTCCTGACGTCCACCCAGCGCTCCAACGCGCTCTATGGCCTACGGCTCATGCACATGTACATGATGCGGGGCGGGATGCACCGCGGTATGCGGCCCGGAATGCGCGGCACGCCCGGGCGACACGACGCTCAGAGCCCGGCGTCCTCGGCCGCGATGCGGCCCAGCGCCGCCCAATCCAGCTCCCCGAGTCCGCGGGCGACTCCCGTCAGGTAGCGGTCCCGCACCACGCTGGCCGCCGGCATCGGTACCTCCGACTCGTCGGCGGCGGCCAGCACCAGCCGAGTGTCTTTGAGTCCGAGCCGGAGGCGGAATCCGGCCGGCTCGAAGGCTCGGCTCACCATCAGCCTGCCGTAGCTCTCGTAGACCGGTGACCGGAACAGGTGGCCGTTCACGATCTCGAGGAAGCGCTCGGGTGCGATGCCGTTCTTGCGAACCAGCGCGAACGCTTCGGACAGTCCCTCGATCATCGAGGAGAGGAGGAAATTCCCGGCCACCTTGACCAGATTCGCGGCGGCGGGTTCCTCTCCGAGCTCGAGGACGCCCTGCCCGACGGCCCGCATGAGCGGCCGGCAGCGCTCCACCGCCTCGGGCGCGCCGGCCGCGAGCACCCACAGCTTTCCGGACGCGGCCGCCTCGGGCCGGCCGAAGACGGGGGCGGCGACGTATCCCTGACCAGCCGCTCGGTGCTCTCGCTCGAGGCGGCGGGACAGGGCCGTGCCGATCGTGCTCATGGACATGTGCGCAGAGCCTTCCGGGAGCGTCGTAAGGGCTCCCTCGGCCCCGAGGACGGTCTGCTCGACCGCGCGATCGTCGGCGAGCATCGTGACGAGGATCTCCGCGTCCCGCGCCGCGACGGCGGGGGAGTCGCCGACTCGGGCGCCTTGGGCGCCGAGCTCCCGCGCGCGGCTCCCGGTACGGTTGTAGACGGTCAGGTCGTACCCCGCCTCGAGTAGATGCCGGGCCATCGGCATGCCCATGCGGCCCAGTCCGAGGAACGCTATTCGCATCAGTTCTCCACTCTCCTGAGGGCCTTTCGGATCCCGGTCTTCGACCTTCCACGACTGGACGAAGCTCCGAGGCGCGGGATAAGCTGGAGCGTCGCGGACCTCCGGGTCCAGGGGCGGGCGCCGGCGCACTCGGAGGCATCATGCATACCATCCAGGTCCGGACGGAGCACCGTACGCAACTCGTCGACATTACCGGGCGCGTGCGGGAGGTGCTCCGGGGAAGCGAGGTCCGCGAGGGTGCGTGTGTCCTGTGGTCGGAGCACACGACCGCGGGTCTGACCGTGAACGAGAGTGCCGATCCGGACGTGGCGCGCGACATCGCCGGGTGGCTGGACGACCGCGCGCCGGAGGGCGCCGGTTATCGCCACCGGGAGGGGAATGCCGACTCGCACATCAAGACGAGCCTGGTCGGGCCGGGTCTGACGCTGGTCGTCTCCGGCGGCGAGCTCCGGCTGGGCCGCTGGCAGGGCGTCTTCCTGTGCGAGTTCGATGGCCCACGAGCCCGCACCGTCCTCGTGCAGGTGCTCGCCTCGGCGTGAGGCTGCCCGCACTGGCTGGACTGCTCGGAGCCGGACGGGAGGAAGTCCGGCATCGCATCGGCCGACCGGCGGCGGAGCGCAGGATCGGGGACCATCTGTGGCAGCGCTTCGAGGGGGACGGCTGGTCGCTCCGCGTTCGGACGGATGCGGGCGGCCGCGTGGCCTCCTGGACCCTGGCGCTGGCCGAGGGCGCCGCGACGCTCCGCCAGGTGGCCGAGCCCACGGGCCTGTGGCCCGCGTGTGCTCCCGACGGGATCCCGGAGCGGGAGCCCGTCCTCCGGCGCCATCTCCCTGATCCCTCGGGCGGTCCCGATCGGACATTGACGGCCACTGTGCGCGGCGGCCGACTGGTCGCGCTCACCGCCTTCGACGAGCCACCGGACTGGGAGCCGCCCGGGGCCGGCTGAACCCACCCGTTGCATTTTGCGAGTCGGCGCGTTTCCTTTCGGGCGGTGGGTGGTGGGATGACGACGGGAACACGGAGCCCGGGTGGCGCTCACGGCACGGACCGAAGTGAAGGTGGCGCGGGCGCTGGACGCCTCGCGGATCCTCTACTGGATCTACGCGGCGCGCCTGGTCGTGTGCCTGGGCGTGTTCGGGACGGCGCTGGCGCTCGGGTCGCCGTGGCTCGGCGGCGTGGAGGCGAGCCTTCCCACCGGGATGCGACAGGTGGCCCTGGTCGGTCTCCTGCTGGCCGGGGCGGCGACGCCCGTCTCGTACTGGTACACGCACCTGCGCCGGCGTCCCGCCAGCCTGGACTTCCTCTACGCCCAGGCCCTCCTCGACGTGCTCCTGGTCACCGGGATCGTCCACATCACCGGCGGGAGCGGAAGCGTCTTCCCGCCGCTGTTCTACATCGCGCTGGCCTCCGGCTACGCGCTGTTGATGCCGTTCGCCTCGGCCGTCTTCGTGGCGGTCCTGTGTGGCGTCGCCTACCTGACCGACATCGTGGCCGCGTTCCCGGGTCAGCTCGGCGTCCCTGTCATTCTCCAGGTGGTGATCTTCACGGTCGTCACCTCCGTGACCAGCACCCTGGGGGCGCGACTGCGTCAGGCGCGCGGTCGGCTGCGCGAGCTGGAGGGCGAGCTGCACCGGCTGCGGCTGGACACCGCCGATCTCCTGCGCACCCTCGACTCCGGCGTGCTGACGCTCGATGGGGACGGAAGGCTGGCATACATGAACCCCGCCGCGGAGGATCTCCTGCACGTGAGCGCCGCCCAGTGGCTCGGGGCCGAGTTCATGGACGTGCTGGACCGGAAGGGGAGGGAGCTGGCCCGAGCCATCCGCGAGAGCCTCCGGCAGGGCGCCCCCGTGCGCGACCGCGAGGTGGAGATCCTGGACCGGGATGAGAACCCGCTGCCCGCGGCCGTCAGCACCGCCGTGCTCCGGCAGCCGGGCGCGCCGGCGTCGGTGACCGCCGTCCTGCGGGACCTGCGTACGATCCGGCGCCTCGAGGAGCTTCGGCTCCGGACGGGTCGCCTCGAGGCCGTGGCCGAGCTCTCCGCGTCCCTGGCGCACGAGATCCGGAACCCGCTCTCGGCCATCCGCTCCGCGGTCCAGCAGCTGCGAGCCCCGGCCACCGTCGGCGGGGCGGAGGAGAGCTCCGGGGACGAGGATGACGCGATCCTCGGTCGTCTCATCGTCCGGGAGAGTGACCGGCTCGACCGGCTGCTGGGGGAGTTCAACGACTTCGCCCGGGTCGACGTGTCCCGGCGGGAGATGCTCGACGTGCCGCGGCTCATGGAGGAGGCGGTGGCGGTCGTCCGGCAGCGCCCGGACACGCCCGAGGACGCCCGGTTCGAGGTGGAGTCCTCTGGAGACCTGAGTGACCTGTGGGGCGACCCGGACCTGCTGCACCGAACGCTCAGCAACATCGTTCTCAACGCCGTGCAGGCGGCCGAGCCCGGCCATGCGCCCATCGTTCGCCTGGCGGCGGACAATCTCCAGCTCGAGGAGGTGCCCGGGGACGTAGCCCTGGGCTCTCCCGTCCGAATCCGAATCATCGACAAGGGACCGGGCATCCCCTCCGACCGCCTGGCGTGGATCTTCGAGCCGTTCCATACCGGCCGGCAGGGGGGCACCGGTCTGGGTCTTTCGATCGCCCAGCGGGCGGTCGAGGCGCACGGCGGCGCCCTGCTCGTGGCTTCCCGCCCCGGCGAGGGCACGACCTTCTCCATCATCCTCCCCCGCCGGGAGTGGGCCGAGCGCCCCCGCGGCGGTCCGGAAGATCGGTCGACCGAGACCGGGTCACGCCGCGTCTCGTCGACGACGAATCCCGAGACGTTCGCGGCGGAAATCCAAGGAGATGTCCATGAGTGATCAGCCGCTCATCCTGGTGATCGACGACGAGCGCAGCCTGGTCGAGACCCTGACGGTCCTCCTCAAGCGGGAAGGCTTCGAGATCGCCTCCGCCCTGACCGGCGCCGAGGGTCTGGAGCTTTTCGACGAGCGCCAGCCCGACCTGGTCCTCGTCGACGTCCGTATGCCCAAGATGGATGGCGTCGAGGTTCTGGAGGCCGTGCGCGAGCGCAGCCCGGCCACGCCGGTGGTGCTCATGACGGCTCAGGCGTCCCTGCAATCGGCCATCCGGGCCGTGAACCTCGGAGCCACACATTACGTCCAGAAGCCGTTCGAGAACGAGGAGCTCGTGGCCATTCTGCGTCGCTCGCTGGACTTCGGCGAGGTTCGACGCGAGAACCAGGCGATCAAGGAGGAGCTTCGCCAGACCCGCGCCCGTACGGGCGACGTGGCGCGCCCGATCGGAGAGAGCCCGAAGTTCGTGCAAGCCCTCGAGCTGGCCGAGTCGGTGGCGGGAAGCGAGTCCACCATCCTGGTCCGGGGCGAGAGCGGGACGGGCAAGGAGATCTTCGCCCGCTACATCCACGACCTCTCGTCCCGGAGCGACCAGCGTTTCCTGTCCATCAATTGCGCGGCACTGCCCGAGAGCCTCCTCGAATCGGAGCTGTTCGGGCACGTGAAGGGCTCGTTCACGGGCGCGGTCAAGGACAAGGAGGGTCTATTCGTGGCGGCCGGGGGAGGGAGCTTCTTCCTCGACGAGGTCGGCGAGATGGCCCCTGCGACGCAGGTGAAGCTCCTGCGCGTTCTCCAGCAGCGAGAGGTCGTTCCGGTAGGAGCGACGCGGCCCGTGCCGGTCGACGTACGCCTCATCGCCGCCACGAACCGCGACCTCGAGCGCGACATCGAGACGGGCCGCTTCCGCCGCGATCTCTACTACCGTCTGAACGTGATCGCCCTGGACCTCCCGCCCCTGAGGGAACGCGT
>Ga0307419_10000658_pt1 | contig 17526 bp, 15 predicted proteins | sample SalMarWE160230MG_2_FD_202512 | JGI IMG/M metagenome (GOLD analysis project Ga0307419, IMG submission 202512) | Salt marsh sediment microbial communities from the Plum Island Ecosystem LTER, Massachusetts, United States - WE1602-30 | ecosystem: Environmental > Aquatic > Marine > Intertidal zone... | reverse complement strand
CCCGAAATGAACAAAATGGCCGCTATAATCAGTGGCGTAGATCAGCAGCCTGCATATGGCACCTGCTCCGGCGAATAGCATACCATCATCATCCAGGATGATCCGATTATCATTCATCGCAAAAAGTTTGGCACCGTATTTCTTTATGGCCGTAATCGCCGTCTTTGTCTCCTCGAAGCCCAGTGTCCTGTCCTGGGCCACGAGAACAGCGTCGACGGTAGCGTCTATTTTGATTGAAAAACCCATCGCCGCCAGATTCTCTTTTAACCCCTCAGTTCCCATAACAAAGACTTTTTCTATTCTTTGCTCATTAAATACCCGAGGACAGATGGCCATGGGAGAAACAATTTCCTCATCAAAAACGGGTATTCCATTCTCTTTTAAACTTCGAGCAATCCCTGAGGGTGTCTTCATCGAGTTATTTGTCACAATCCTGAATGCAATATTCCTGTCTCTAAGAAATACAATAAAGTCTGGGGCATCGGGGAAAGGGTTCATTTCTTTTCCCTTGACCAAAACACCATCCAGATCAATGAGCAGGCCTTTTATGCTTCTCACTGGAAATTAACTCCCCATGTTTGATGAAAGCATACTCCTAAATTTTCTCCGCGAAACGGGTCGGGTACCTCTGAGGCGTTGGCTTTTAGGGGAATCAGATGAAAGAGACCTTTTGCTAGCCCGGGTTTCTCACCGATCTTCGTCGCGAGACGGTGGAGAGTCCCATGAATAGCAAGTTGAGCTTGCGAAATCCCGCTATCGGGAGCGCGTGCAGGAAAATGGCCGCAGGCATACTTGCAGTATGTCGAGGCCATTTTTCAAGCGCAACGCAGTAGGCATGGCACTATCCGCCATCGTAGTCCCGCGCTTCGCGGGATTGGTGAGAAATCCGGGCTAGATGTGGAAGCTGGTAAATTTATCCCAGAAATCCTTATCCTTTTCTTGCCAGTCGGACCCGAAACTCTTGTCAAAGTAAGAGGAAAACCTGTCATACCATCGCCACCAGGTACTTTTTCCTGATTCCCGCGCTTCCAGGACATCATTCAAGAAAAGCGCGATGTCCTTCATCTTATCTTTGGGAACGTACAAAGCAGCCCCTCCCCTGTGCGACTTCACAACGTCCTCGGTGCTCAGGGCGTGGGCGGTAAGCATCACGGGAATAACCTTTCTTTCCTTAGCTATTTCCAGGAGCTTGTACCCATCTACCCCCATGATATCAAGGATTGCCATGTCAAAGTATTCACCCTCAAGAAATTCCTTCGCATCTTCGAAGCTAGCCGCCTTTTCCACGCTGCACATGGACAATAGTTCTTCAAGAGTTTCAATGACGTCCGGTTCATCATCCACCAAAAGGACCCTCTTCCCATCCAACAGGTTCGTTTTTTTCATGCATGCTCTCCTTTCTCATTTGGCCCAGGCTTTCTTGCAGGATCATACTACAACTTCCTAGTCTCCATAGCCCAGCTCTGCCGATATTTTGTGGCAAGTCTCCTTCAATCGACGCACGAGGCCATCCACACCACCTTGTGAGCCACCCCGCCTTATAGGTACAGCGATGCCAAGAGCGGCGACCACTTTCCGTGTGTAGTCCCTGATAGGCGCAGCGACGCCCATCAGTCCCTCAACGGCTTCATCAATTTCAATAACGTAGCCTTGTTTTCGGATTTCTTCCAGTCGACTTCTGAATTTTTCTTCAGAAGTGATTGATCGAGGTGTATAGGCTTCAAGTGGATACTTCTTGAGTACCGCCTCCACCTTATCAGGGTCTAGATAGGCACTCAATATCATACCGAGCATCCCATAATGGAGGGGTCTGCGCCAGCCGATTTCCGATGAAATACGTATCATCCCGCTTCCCTCGCGCTTGTCAACATAGACCAACTGTTTCTCCATCATGACACCGAGAAGGACCGTTGATTGCGTGTCCTTTTGCAGGAGGTCCATGAAGTGTGCCGCCGCCTTTCGCAAAGAAAAGGATGAAAAGACAATCCCGCCCAGTTCGAACAACCGCATCCCCAATTTGTATTTCTTTGTTCTTGGATCCTGCCGGAGATACTTTCTGCGCGTCAAGTTTGCCAGCATTCGCTTCGAAGTGGTCTTGTTCAGCCCTGTTTGTTCGGCAATCTCGAATAATCCAAATTCTTTATTTTCAAAGGTAAAGCAATCAAGGATATCCAGAGCTCGCTCAACTGCCTGCACCCGATAAGTGGGCCCCTTTTTCACTCTGCCCCCATCAATCGCCATGATATTATGTCCCCATTCTGAGCAGATGAGTTCCCCAAGAATTTTCCCTTGACATTAGCAGGCCTACTGAATAGTGTCAATCATAACATGGAACAGTATTTCATATTATGAAATTCATATCTAAGAGTCGCGAGCAACCCTTTTAAACGGCGATGCTGGAATGTAGAAAAACAAGAAACAATAGGTTTGATATCTTTTTCCTTTCCCGTAACCTTTATGCATACACCACACGAAATTCTGTTGGAGGGTTTGAAACATGACAGACCGTTTGATTGATGCGATCAGCAACATGAAGGACACGGAGGCACTTGACATCACCAATGTCTTACTGGAGAGCGGGATAAATCCCATGAAAATCCTGGATGCTTCGGGCAAGGCGATGGAGATTGTTGGCAGCCGATTTGAATCAGGCGAATATTTTCTCTCGGAACTGATGATGGCGGGCGTCATTTTGAAGCAGATCTCACACATGGTCAAGCCCTTGCTCAAGGGAGAAGTAAGTGCGAAAAGAAAAGGAGGCAAGGTTCTTATTGGAACCGTGAAAGGTGATATCCATGATATCGGTAAGGACATTGTGGTGTTTCTTCTCGATGTAAATGGTTTTGAGGTTCGTGATCTTGGAATCGATGTTCCTCCGGAGAAATTTGTTGAACAGATCAGGGATTTTCAACCCCGCGTCGTTGGCCTCAGCGGACTGCTTACCCTCGCGTATGACGCCATGAAGAACACAGTCCAAGCCATTGAGCATGCCGGCTTGCGCGATAGCGTCAAGATCATGATCGGGGGTGGGCAGATGACTACACAGGTAAAAGAATATGTCGGGGCCGATGCCTTTGGCAATGATGGCATGGAGGGCGTCACCTTGACGAAAAACTGGATTGGTGGACAGTAAGATGAAAGAAAGATGGATTAACCCATCCTCTGATGCGGAGCAAAAGCAGGAAGAGAATTTTCAAACCTGGATTTCCGCTGCCAACATCTCCTTTGAGACTCCAGAAGCAGAAACGGGCTATAAAGAACGGATACAGCTCATCAAGAATGCCGTTCAGCTGAAGAAGGCGCCGTCGCGCATTCCCGTCTCCCCTTCGACCGGGCATTTTCCCATCCAATACGCAGGGATCAATTGGCATGAGGCCATGTATGATTATGAAAAACTTGCCCATGCCTGGGAAAAATACCATGATGATTTTGCCCCTGATTTCTATCACAGTCCCCGTACTGTTGTCCCTGGAAAGACCCTCGATATCCTTGATTTCAAGCTGTACCGTTGGGTCGGAAATGATTTGAGAGAGGATCAGGAATACCAGTTTGTGGAAGGTGAATATATGAAGGCGGAGGAATATCAGGATCTGATCGATGATCCCACCGGGTTTTTCCTCAAGGTCTATTTTCCCCGCATTTTTGGTGAACTAAGACCCCTTGAGAAAATGCCCATCATGCCGTCCGTCCATGAGATTCCCCTGGTGCCACCCGCTGTCATTCCGTTCGGCACGAAAGAGGTCAAGTCAGCATTCCAGAAACTCGCTGAGGCAGGAGACGAAGCTAATGATTGGCACGCCATGATGGTGCGTGTCAGCGGGAGTATCATGGGAAAGGGCTTTCCAGCCTTTTCAGCCGGCTTCTCAAAGGCGCCTTTTGATGTCATCGGCGACAGCCTCAGAGGAACGCAAGGAGTGTTGACCGATATGTTTCGACACCCGGATGAACTTAAAGAGGCCTGTGAAAGAATAACCCCCTTTATGATTAAACTGGGCGTAGCAGCGTGCAAAGCCACAGGTCATATCATGCCTTTCATGCCCCTTCACAAGGGTGCTGACGGATTTATGTCTGATGAGCAGTTCCGGACTTTCTACTGGCCTACCCTGAGAAAGGTCATCATCGGTCTCATTGATGAAGGGATTGTCCCCCAGCTCTTTGCTGAGGGAGGGTATAACCAGCGTCTTGAAGTCATCAGTGATATTCCCAAAGGGAAAACCGTCTGGTGGTTCGACACGGTCGACATGGCCCGTGCAAAAGAGACCGTGGGCAAGGTGTCCTGTATCGCCGGAAATGTACCTCTCTCGCTGCTATGTACAGGAACTCCTTCGGATGTGACAAGTTATTGCAAGGAGTTGATCGAAACGGCAGGGAAAGACGGTGGTTTTATTTTCTCAACCGGCGCCGGCATGCAGGGTGCAAAACCTGCAAACGTTCGGGCTATGATCAACGCTGCGAAAGAATACGGATCTTCGGCATTATGAAGCTCGGGATCGATCCAATCTGGTTTGGCGTGATCATCGTGCTGGTTGGTGAAATGGGGGTCATCACGCCACCTGTAGGAGTGAACGTATTTGTGATCAAAGGCATTGCGCCTACTATCCCTCTGGAAACCATATTTCGGGGAATTTTGCCGTTCCTTGCTTCCTTTATCATTCTTACTATTATCCTGATGATATTCCCTGGAATCGCGACAGTATTACCGAACCTTGCATTTCCATAGTGGGAAAGAGCCAGCGTTCCTGGCCTTAGGGTCTGCCATAAAATAAGTGTTGCGTGAAGGCGCTCAGCTTTAGGTTAGATTCAATTGATCTGATTGAGCAAGACCACAGGAATAGTTGTACTATTTCGAAGATTTTGTGATTGAAGATCGACCGAAGATGACGTGAAGATGAGAAGCATGAGTGTAATAGTTATTTCATGACAGACACTTAGCTCATGAGATCTTATCTTGTTTCTACTTGACACTAACAAGCCTACGACATAAACTCAGCCATTGGGTGAAACATAGGTTCATATTGTGAAACTATTGTAGGAGAGGATCTGTCATGGCAAATGATTTGAGAGATTTTTTGGGTGCCCTTGAAAAGAAAGGGAAACTCAGAACTGTGGATAATGCGGACTGGGACCTGGAAATAGGGACAATCAATGAGCTGATGGCCGAAAGGCAGGGACCAGGAATGGTCTTTGATAATATCAAAGGTTACCCTGCAGGATATCGCGTGGCCACAAACCTCATGCATCACCGGGTTGGACAGAAACTGGCATTTGGCTTTCCTGAAGAGATGTCAGATCTGGAATGCGTGGCTGATTGGAAAAACAGATGGAATAATTTCGTCCCCGTTCCCCCTGTTGAAGTCAAAAATGGGCCCGTCAGGGAAAATATCTTGACCGGTGACGACATCGATATTTACAAAATACCAACCCCCAAATGGCACACCCACGACGGTGGCCGGTATATCGGAACCGGCGTGATCACCATCACTAGAGACCCTGATGAGGGCTGGGTGAATTTTGGGACATACCGTGTAATGATTCAGGACAAGACCACCTTAGCCTTTTATGCGTCACCAGGCAAACACGCGACCATCATGCGGGAAAAGTATTGGGCAAAAGGGAAACCCTGCCCCGTTGCGATGTGTTTCGGCCAGGACATGCTGCTTTTCGGCATCTCAACCATTGGTCTTCCCTGGGGCATGTCTGAATATGATTTGGCCGGGTATATCAGGGGAAAGGGTATCGAAGTGGTGATTGATGAACAAACGGGACTTCCCATTCCTGCCGCCGCGGAAATCGTGGCCTGTGGTTTTTCACCCCCTCCACAAGAGGACAGCCGGTCCGAAGGTCCCTTTGGCGAATGGCAGGGATACTATGCATCCGGAACAAGGAATGAGCCTGTTGTGCACGTCAAAACCCTCTATCATCGAGACAACCCCATCCTTTTCGGGCAGCCTCCTGTCAAGCCACCGGTCAATACCTGGTTTCCTATTCCTCTGCACACGGCAAGTTTTCTGTGGAACCGCCTGGAACAATCCGGTATGATGGATATTAAAGGCGTGTACGTCCATGGTCCCGGCAACCGCATCATCGCGGTCATTTCACTCAAGCAAAGATATCTGGGGCATGCCAAACAGGTTGCTACCCTCGCCGGGGCATTTCTGCAGGGTGGTGCATGTACCGGCAGATACATTATAACGGTTGATGAAGACATCGATCCCTCAAATCTTGATGAAGTCCTCTGGGCGGTTTGCACACGTTGTGATCCTGAAAACTACATTGATATTGTCCCGGGATTTTTGACCAGTCCCCTCGACCCCATGATTAATCCTGAAAAACGGGCAAGAAAGGATTATACCACTGCTAAGGTTTTTGTAGACGCTTGCCGCCCGTATCATTGGAAAGACAAATTTCCGCCGGTCAACGTAGCGGGCCCTGACCTGCGGAAAAAAGTTCTCAGTAAGTGGAAAGACTTATTCGAAGGGAGCTAGACGTCATCACTGTGTTTCTCATTGTCGCGGGTGAAACATGATCAAGGCAGTGCTTCTCATTGGGACACTGGACACGAAGGGTGAGGAAATAAGTTTGCTCCAAACCCTGATCCTAGGGCGGGGCCACAGGGTCCTCGTTGCAGACACCGGCATACTGGGGGAACCATATCTCAAAGCCGATATCCCCCGTGAACAAATTGCTGAGACAGCCGGAACCGCCATTGAAACCTTGAAAGAAAAGGCGGATGAAGCTCATGCCCAGAAAACAATGGGTATTGGGCTCAAAAAAATCGTGCTCCCCCTTTTGGAATCGGACCATATCCATGGACTTCTCGCTGTGGGCGGAGGCCAGGGTTCCATTATTGTCGCTCCAATGCTCAAGTCTCTACCTCTCGGATTCCCAAAGCTGCTCATTTCTACCAAGGTAACCCAGGCAGGGATCAGACCTTATGTTGGAACGAAAGATGTGGTCATTCTTCCACCGGTCGCTGATCTTGCTGGTATTAACCGTTTGACCCGCAAGATACTAACCAATGCTGCGGGAGCCATCTCGGGTATGGTGGAGATGGAAGAGCCGAAGATGGAAGACAAACCCCTGATCGTCTTGAGTATGAACGGGACGGTGACCGGATGCGGTCTGACCGCGAAATCCCTTCTGGAAGAAGACGGATATGAAGTGCTTGTCTTTCACAGCATTGGAACAGGCGGCGAAGCTTTGGAGTCTTACGTGGCTGACCAAGATGTCTCGGGGGTCATTGAACTCGCCGTTAATGAGATCGGGAATGAGCTTTTTGGTGGACTTGCTTCGGCCGGCCCACACCGTCTTGAATCGACTGTAAGGAAGAAAATCCCCCTGGTGCTCGTCCCGGGAAGCGCTGACTTCATAAACTTTCTCGGGCCCGAAACTGTTCCAGACAACTACCGGGACAGAAAAATCCATGTGCACAACCCTCAGGCCACTCTTTTGCGAACAAACGAGTCCGAGAATCGCCTCCTGGGAAAAACCATCGCAAAAAAACTAAATCAAGCAAAAGGACCCGTGATGATTCTGTGGCCCAAATTGGGCCTCTCAACCGTGGACTGCATGGGAAAACCATTCTGGGATCCGGATGCCGACAAGGCACTGATCGATGGCCTTAGGAAAGATCTTGACACGAAAATAACAATCAAAGAAATAGATGCGTTCATCAACGACCCTGAATTTGCAAGGATGGTGGTACAAGAGTTTGTGCTGCTAATAAAATCTAAAAAAGGGGGTGATATCAATGGCGGTCTACTGAAAAGCTGATTCCCTCGTTCGCGGCACGGGCATCTTCTCTTACTCGTTGAAATCCCGCTGATTCTTGTTCCGTTCCTCCTCTTGAAGCCGGGAGACCGTGGGAATGCCTTTAATGTATGGATGGATATCAGTTAACCACTATCATAGAAGGAGAAAAATTTTATGATTTCGCTGAACGTAAATGGCAAAGACTACAAAGTGGATGTACCTGGAGACACCCCATTGCTGTGGGTCTTGCGGGAGGAATTGGAACTCACAGGCACCAAGTTCGGTTGTGGAATCGGCGAATGCGGCTCCTGTACGGTTCACGTGGACGGAAAGGCGGAGCGATCGTGCTCCGTACCCGTCAGTGACGTAGCAGGCAAGAAGATCACCACCATAGAAGGACTCCCGGAGAATCATCCGGTCAAACGTGCCTGGATCGAAGAACAAGTCGTCCAGTGCGGATACTGCCAGCCCGGAGTCATGATGCAGCTTGCCTCTCTCCTCAATCAAGACCCTCATTCTGAAGCGGAGAAAATTGTTGAGGAGATGGATGACGTGATCTGCCGATGCGGAACCTATGCGCGCATGAAACGGGGCATACAGACAGCAATTCAGATCATGAGAAAGGAGGGCAAGTAGCCATGGCAAAATCTATGACTCGTCGAGCGTTTCTCAAGAAATCGATGGCAACGACCGGGCTTACCATTGCGGTCTCCGTAACTCCTTTTGGATTCAAGTTGCTGAATGCCTCGGGCAAAGGCCAGACGGAACGTTTCAAGCCGAATGTGTGGTTTGAGATCACTCCCGACAACAACGTTTCAATTACAATCGGCGCATCGGAGATGGGACAGGGGACCCATACCTCACTCGCCATGGTTATCGCCGATGAACTGGAGGCGGATTGGAGCCTGGTGAACATTCGCCAAGGCGGGGCAAGGAAGGAGTTCATAAACCCCATTATGCACAGCCAGATCGCGGTGGCGAGCTCGAGCGTGAGGGGATTTTATGCGCCCCTTCGGAAGGCAGGCGCAGCCGGCCGGGCCGTACTCGTGAAAGCGGCCGCGGCGACCTGGAAAGTGCCGGAAAAGGATTGCCAGGCAAGCAAGGGAACCGTACTGCATCTGAAAAGCAACAAAAGCCTCACTTATGGAGAGCTCTGCCAAAAAGCCGCCAAGCTTCCGTTGCCGAAGGATCCTCCTCTGAAGAAAGAAAGCGACTTCCGTTACATGGGCAAGTTTATTCCGCGCCTGGATATTCCGCCGAAAGTAAACGGCAAGGCTGTGTATGGGATTGATTTCAAGGTTAAAGACATGCTCTACGCCGTGCTGGACCGGCCGCCCGCCTATGGCTCGAAACACATCTCCTTCGATCAGAAGGCGGCTGAGGCGGTAAAAGGAGTGAAAAAGGTCTTTCCCATTCCTCAAGGCATCGTGGTGTGTGCCGAATCGCTTGCCGCTGCCTGGAAAGGGAGGGACGCCCTGAAGGTGAAGTGGGACGGCGGAGCCCTCCCCCAGATGGACAATGCATACATTGAAAAGAGCCTGATAGGCGGCCTGGATAAACCGGGCTCCATCGCCGAAAACAAGGGCGATGCCAAGAAAGCCCTGCAGAATGCGAGTAAGAGAGTGAAATCCACCTACTTTGTTCCCTTCGTGGCGCACACAAACATGGAACCCATGAACTGCGCGGCCCACGTTCGAAAAGACGGGTGTGACATCTGGGCTCCCACACAGGCCCAGACCATCCCTCAAATGATTGCATCCCAAATAACAGGGCTTCCTCCCGAGAAAATCAATATTCATACGACCTATATGGGGACCGGTCTCGGGAGACGCGCCGCACCGGATTTTATCATAGAGGCCGTTATCATCGGGAAAGTGATGGGCAAGCCTGTGAAAGTTGTTTGGACAAGGGAGGAAGATACTCGGCATGATCCTTTTCGTGCAGCGGTGTCCCACAGAATTGAGGCCGGCCTTGACAGCCGAGGGAGGTTGACGGCTTGGTCCCACAAGGCTGTCGCAGGTTCCATCATGAAAGATATTGATCCCAAGGGGATAAAGAACGGCGTGGATATCATGAGTCTCTGGGGTATTCTGGACTTTCCCAACTCGATTGAAAACCGCATTACCTATGATATCCCGAATTTCCTCGTGGAGTTCCTGATCTCAGACCTTCCCATCCCGGTTTGCCCCTGGCGATCCGTTCAGAACGGTCCAAATGCCTTTGCCATTGAATCATTCGTGGATGAATTAGCCCATGCCGCGGGAAAAGACCCGCTGGAATTCCGCCTGGAGGCCCTAAAAACAAACAAGCGCGCCACGAGAGTCCTGAAAGCGGTGGCGCAGATGGCGGACTGGGGAAAATCTCTGCCCAAAGGGCAGGGACGCGGTATTGCCCAGCATGCCTGCTTCGGCTCGTATGTGGCCCAGGTAGCTGACATTACCGTAAATGAAAAAGACGGCACGTTCAAGGTTGACCGCGTCTTCGCCGCTGTTGACTGCGGACCTGCAGTGAACCCGTTCAATATCAAAACGCAAATAGAGGGTGCCATCACCATGGCCTTGAGCACCGTGCTGAGGGAAGAGGTCATGTTTTCAAATGGTGGCGTGAAATCAGCCAATTTTGATGACTACAGCCCCATCAGGATAACAGAGGTTCCCGACATAGAGGTCCAAGTTGTCAGGAGCAATGACAAGATCGGAGGGATCGGGGAACCTGGCGTACCACCGCTGGCCCCCGCAGTCGGCAATGCCATTTTTAACGCAACCGGCGCACGCCTCAGGCGCATCCCCATGACACCGGAAAGAGTCCTGGAGGCACTCAAGAAGGCGTAAGGGTTCCCCCCCGCGCCTGCATCCCCAAAGTCTTCCCCTGCTTTAACCGGATGCAGGCGCCCCCTTGACTGCCACTGGGTGTTCACCAGGTAGAGGTTGACGGAGATCAACCCTGAAAGCAATTGTGCCTGTCATTCCGGTTTGACCCTGACCACCGCGGGCCTCGTCTGCGACAGCCCCGCCCGAGGAACAAGCCGTTGATTAGCGTAACAGTCCATACGATTCTGGATATCAAGAAAGTCGTAGGGAAAAGAGAGGTTCAAATTGCTCTTCCGCGGAGGAGTACTGTGGCTGATCTTCTTGAGGAGATGGTAAAGTCCTGGGGAGAAGAACTGTCATCCCTCCTATTCGAACCAGACAGCCATGAAGTTCTTTCACACATCCAGATTATGGTAAACGGCCGTGCAATCGCTTTCCTGAACGGCATTCGAACCGAACTGGCCGACGGTGACGAAGTCCTGATCCTCCCGCCCGTCGCAGGAGGTTGAGATGGGCTCCCTTCTTGGTGCTCAGATGGCACCCGCAGAGATCTCCATCACCCCAAATGGCGATGAGGCAATAGGCATTATCTTGCCTGGTGAAACGGTAAGTTAGAGAGTCTGGTATTCAATAATCCCAACCAACAGATGAAAGGACAAAAAAGATGTCCTTGGAAAACAAGAAAATTGTGGTGACAGGAGCGGCCTCAGGCATAGGCGCTGAGACCGCAAAGGTGCTCAAGGCCGCGGGTGCAAAGGTTATCGGTGTTGATCGCAACGAGCCTCAGGAAAATGTGGATCAGTATATCAAGGCAGATCTTGCTGATCCCATGGCTATCAAGGAAACGGTTGAAGCGATTCCCGCCGGGATCGACGCTTTGTGCAACATTGCGGGCCTGCCGCCTACAAAAGATCGGACCCTGGTACTGAAAGTCAACTTCCTGGGGCTCCGGCATTTTACAGAGCTGATGATAGACAAGTTGAATGACAATGCATCCATCGTTAATGTGGCCTCTCTTGCTGGATTCGGCTGGCCACAGGCCGGCGAGCAGATTAAGGCATTGATTGCATTGAGGGACTTCAATGGAGTGGAGGCACTCTGTGAGGAACAGGGTGTAGCACAAGAAGGTGGACGCTCCTATTTTTACTCAAAAGAGACACTCATCGTTTGGACCATGATGAACCGGTGGACCTGGCGCGATCGAGGAATCCGGATGAATTGTATCAGCCCCGGCCCGGTGGAAACGCCGATCCTCCCTGACTTTCTGGAAACCCTTGGCGAGCGCGCCGAGGAAGACATGAAAATCATGGATCGTCCAGGACGGCCGGAAGACATCGCGCCGGTGATTGCCTTTCTGTGCTGTGACGGCAGCGGATGGCTCAGGGGAGCCAATATTCCCTGCGATGGTGGCATGAATCAACATCTGTTGTGCAATATACACGGACATGTTTAGCACCTGCAATACGTAATCAAATCGGTTTTCAAGCTGTTAAACTAGTACATCAAGAAAGGAGGAAACGCATGTACCAGGGAGGATATATTGGTAAGGTTTTGCGGATTAACCTGTCGGAACAAACCGCAAAGGAAGAGGAACTGCCCCTGCAAGTGGCCCAGGACTTTATCGGGGGTGCGGGATTCGGGATCAAGTATCTTTTCGATGAAGTCAAAGGAGGCGCAGATCCCCTGGGACCCGAAAATAAACTCATTTTCGTCTCAGGCCCCCTTTCCGGGACGTCTGTCCCCTGCGCCAGCCGGATGGCCGTCACCGCGAAATCACCCCTGACGGGTGCTGTGGGAATGGCCCTGACAGGAGGTTATTTTCCGGTTGAACTGAAATTTGCGGGCTACGATGCTCTGATCGTCGAAGGAAAGGCAGCGGCACCCACCTATGTCTGGATCAAGAATGGAGATGTCAGGTTTCGAAGCGCCAAGAAGGTCTGGGGGATGAAGACCACGGACACCCAGCAGATCATCAAGAATGAGCTGAATGATCAGAACGTCAGAATTGCGTGTATCGGACCGGCCGGGGAGAACCAGATCAAAATTGCCTCCATCATTAACGAATGGAGGGCCGTGGGGCGGAAGGGTCTGGGGGCCGTCATGGGGTCCAAGAATCTCAAGGCCATTGCGATCCGGGGGACCGGAAAAGTGCAGGTGGCTGACAAGGAAAAGCTCAAGGCAGCCAAAGGGGCATTCACCAAGGCCATGAAGGAAAGCCATGTACTGTACCCGGCCTTTGCCAAGATCGGTACCCCCATGGTGGTAGACCACACATGCGCGACCGGTATCTTCCCGACCAAAAACTATACAGAAACCGGCCAATATGCACCTGCAGACAAAATCGGCGTTGATGTCCAGATGACGCGCAATGTGGGCAAGGAACATTGTTACGGGTGCCCAGTGGGCTGCAGCCAGCTGAAACTGGCAAAAACAGGGTCCTACGCAGGAATACTGAGCGAGGGCCCCGAGTACGAGACCATGTATTCCTATGGTGGGGTCACAGGGGTCGAGAATATGGATGCTATCATAGCTGCGGATCGTTTGGCCGACGAATTGGGATTGGACACCATTTCGTCTGGGGTGGCCATCGCATTTGCCATGGAACTCTATGAAAAAGGTATCCTGACGAAGGAGGATACCGGTGGGCTTGAACTCAATTTCGGCAACGATGAAGCTATGGTTACGATCCTCAAGCAGATGGCCTTTCGCGAAGGAATTGGCGATCTCCTGGCAGATGGAGCAAAGGCCGCGGCCGAAAAAATCGGAAAAGGGTCTGACAAATATGCCATGCATGTGAAAGGCCTTGAACTCCCCGCCTATGATGTGCGAGGAGCGAAAGCCCATGGGCTCAACTATGCTACAGCCTATACGGGTGCAGATCACAACCGCGGGTACGCCTTTCAGGAGATCTTTGGTATTCCTGTTCCCCATGAAGTGGACAGGTTCGCCGTGGAAGGGAAAGGCAAGCTTACCAAGTGGAACCAGGATGTTCGGACGGCAACCACCGACGCCCCCACAATGTGTGCCTTCCTCCTGGACATGGCGGTCGCAGGAATCGCCACCCAAAATACCGCCGACCTCCTGGAAGCAGTCACAGGTCTTGTTTATACGCCTGATGACATTATGCAGGCTGGCGAGCGAATCAATAACCTGGCCCGTGCCTTCAACGTGCGGGAAGGTTTCACCCGTGCCGATGATACTCTGCCCGAAAGGTTACTCACCGAACCTTTGCCGGGTGGGGCCGCCAAGGGCCACTTCATCAGTAAAGACGAACTCAACCAGATGCTGGATGAATACTACACCGAAAGGGGGTGGAATATCGAGACCGGTGCACCGACAAGTGAAAAACTCGAAGAGCTGGGGCTCGGATATGTGTTCGACCAAATGGTTTTGTAGCGAATGCTGAAGCCGGGAATAAGGAAAAACGGCCGCCAGAGCTGCTGTATTTCCTCAATCGGTTGAGAAAATCCGTAAGAGAAACAAACAGTAATTCATAAAAAAGAGGAGAAGAAAAATGGCAAAGGAAATCATTCTGTATAACCTGCGTGATGATGTGACGGATGAGGACTACAAGAAATGGTGTGAGGACTACAAAGGCCCTATCCTGCTTGAACTGAGTTCGTCCAAGAGTTTTACACTGGTGAAGATGCTCGGAGGGATCAAGGGAAACGGCAAGGAGGGCATCCCTCCTGAGCCAACCAAATCGCCTTTTACCTACATCGGGATTTTGGACATTGACAACCTTGAAAACTGGAATAAAGACAGGGAGAGCAAGGCCTTTAAGGAAGAATTCTTTCCACAATGGTTTTCCAAATGGGTTGCGGACTTTTATGTGCTCGGAGGAGAAGAGGCTTACTACGGGGAGAGCAAGTAATGAGAAAGAAAGGGGGTTCATAGAGACCTGTCCTTGCAAGAGAGGAATGTTGAAAGGAGGAGAGCATGCAGCTGGAGCATCTGTTTACCGAAGAGCAAAAGGCCATACGCGACATGATCCGAAAATTTGTGGAAAAAGAGATCATGCCCATAAGAGAGAAAATGGAGGAAGATTACAGCCTGGTTGAAAGTGTCCATAATAAGCTCGTCGAACTTGGCATTCAGAAGGCCGGCTATCCCACAGAATATGGTGGGGGCGGAGGCGGGTCCATGATGAATTTGGGCATTATCTGTGAGGAGCTTGCCAAGGGAGATGCGGGCATCAGCTTAACGGTGGGGATCAATGCCGGTATCATTCTCGCCCCTGCCATCCACGCAGGAAATAAGGCCGTGCTTGACAAATTTGTCCCGGCCTTTTGTGGGGATGAGGTAAACTACGCCTGTATATCCATGACTGATGCTACCGGTGGCGCTGACACTGAAAACCCGATACTGAAAGGAAGGGGGATCGCAACACGGGCAAAACTGGACGGGGATGAGTGGGTAATCAATGGGACCAAATCCTGGCCAACCCACGCCGGCATTGCCAGCGTTTATTTGACGGTCTGCACCACGGATCCTGACGCCGGCGACGAGGGTGTTGCCTTGATATACGTTCCGCATGATGTAGAAGGCCTCTCCTTCGGAAAGCCGGAGGCAAAGATGGGGTTCAAGACCTCTATCAATGGAAGCATATTCTATGATAACGTCCGGGTTCCAAAGGAATACCGGTTGGCCGGTCCTGGTCATGATGCCCATTTCTATCATTTCGCTGCGGACTGCGGTGCCCAGTGGCATTCGTCCACCATTTCTCTGGGGGTTGCTCAGGCCGCTTTTGATATTGTCCTGGAGTATACCAAAGAACGGAAAAGCTGGGGAAAACCGGTCAGGGAATGGAGCATGGCTGCCGGGATACTCGCGGATATGGCAATTCGGATAGAAATGACCCGAGGCGCAGTCTATAATCTCACCTGGATGCTGGATCATCCGGACGTCTATGGCCCTCCTTTCGGGGATGCAATGGTCTCCAAGGCAAGCATCACCAGGAGCTTTGCTTCGGATATGGCCGTCTGGGTCACCAACAAGGCAGCGGAACTCATGGGCTCCAACGGCATTTCACCCGAGTATCATCTGGAGAAATACCTCCGGGATGCAAAAATCACCCAGTTGTGGCTGGGTGGACAGCAGATTGCTCGATATCGCATTATTCGCGGGTATTACGACTACGTTGTGTAAGAAGGGATCTGCCCGAGCAAACTCAGGGGCCTCCAGGTATTTCGGTGAGGGTACATGGAAACCCCTGCTGTTCTTTGTGTCTGCTTCTCTCTGCTTTGTTCCGGTCAGCTTATCCAAAAGCCTGCTATGGCTGTTGGTTTTGCATAAAGTTCTTGACACTACCGAACCGTTCGAAAAGACTAAGATTTTTCGCGAAATGAGAATTGAAACAGGTACGAGAATTTTACGGATAGGGCGACATCATGGTTAGGTATTTATCTAATCTATCTCTCGGTATAAAAGTGCTTTGGTGCTACCTCCTCTGGTATCTCTATTTTGTCTACAAATACTTTGAGCCGGATGTCGAACTTTGGGTCCGGTCGCTGGGTATCGCCCTTCTCGTTGGATTCGTATTAAACATCAACGCATTTTGCTCGATCAAAGGTATGGTGAATACCCCAAATAAATGGCAAACATTTCGGTTTTTTGCCATTCCATTTTGCGTTTCCAGCTTTCCTGTGTTAGTAAATGATAAAGATTTCTTTCTCTTTTTCTCACCAATTCTGAAAGAAAACATGATCGCACTATCCCTTTGTTTGGCTTTTTTGTCACTCGCGTGGGTTAGCCATTTGACTGTGTATCGCAAAAAATCTGGAGGAAAGGTATTGTCATGACCACAAATTTCTGGAATCCGCTCCTGGAGACACTCCCCAGGGAAAAACTCCAGGCGCTTCAAGTGAAAAAATTCAGGCGTATTATGGCATGGGCCTATGAACACTCTAAGTTCCACCGGAGGCTTTACGAAGAAGCCGGTGTAGAGCCCGGAGACATCAGGACCATGGCGGACGTCGCCAAGGTCCCCAAGGTGGAAAAATCCATGATGAGGGAGATCCAAAAGAAAGAACCCTACCCGTACGGCGATATGCTCTGTGTTCCCTTGGAAGAGGTGACGGAATTCCGCCAGACCAGCGGCACCACGGGCCAGCCCGTATACCAGCCCGACACCTGGCAGGACTGGGAATGGTGGGCCGAGGCCTGGGCCTACATCCTTTATGCCCAGGGGTACCGAGCTTCGGACAGGGTCTTTATTCCTTTTGGTTACAACATCTTTGTTGCGTTCTGGGCCGGGCATTACGGGGCAGAAAAAGTGGGGTGTGAGGTGGTTCCCGGCGGCGTTTTGAACACGGAAGCCCGTATTTTGAAGATGCAGGAACTCAAGGCTACCGCCATGATGGCCACCCCCACCTATGTGCTGGGCATGGCGGACACGGCTCGAAAAAAACTGGGGATTGACCCGGCAAAAGACCTCACTATTGAAAGGATTACCTGTGCCGGCGAACCCGGTGCAAGCATCCCCGCAACCAAAAAGCGCATGGAAGAGGCCTGGGGCGCCAAAGTCTATGACCACATCGGGGCAACGGAAATCGGTGCCTGGAGTTATGAATGCCAGGAACAGCCGGGCGGCTTGCACGTGAACGAGGGGCTCTTCCTCGTGCAGCTCGAGGATACCGAAACAGGAGAAATCATCGAAGATCCGGGCAAGCCGGGGAAAATGGTTATCACGGCGTTTGACCGCATTGCCCAACCCTGCATCAGGTTTGATTCCAAGGATATCATCGTGTGGCATGAAGACCGGTGTGGTTGCGGCCGCACCTATCGCATGATCAGGGGGGGAGTCATAGGACGCGCCGATGATATTACCAAGGTAAAGGGAGTCTTGCTTGCCCCCACGGCCATTGAGGAGGTGGTGAGAGGGATTCCCGAGCTCAGTGATGAATACGAAGTCACGGTGAGCAAAAGAGGCGATACCGACGATATCTCCCTCAAGGTAGAACTC
>Ga0307419_10000657_pt1 | contig 17530 bp, 16 predicted proteins | sample SalMarWE160230MG_2_FD_202512 | JGI IMG/M metagenome (GOLD analysis project Ga0307419, IMG submission 202512) | Salt marsh sediment microbial communities from the Plum Island Ecosystem LTER, Massachusetts, United States - WE1602-30 | ecosystem: Environmental > Aquatic > Marine > Intertidal zone... | reverse complement strand
AGACAAGTCCTTTTAGGAATCTTGACAGAACCTGTAATCTGATTGAAGAAGTATTTACAAGAGAAATATCATCAAGAAGAAAAACTTATATTTGGAAACCTGTGGTCTAAGAATGGGGAGTAGTTAAGTTTGCCATGGTGTTGTAAATTAAAAATTTAGATAAAATACATCATAAATATAACATGCAACACCCAAATTAAAAAATCATTTCCCATTACTTGAGGGTTTCAGAAGCCTTTTTAAAAAAGTGCGTAAAACAGGAAGAATGGCAACTTTACTACTGAAGAGCTCAATCCGACACCTGAAGAAACCAGGCAAAGAGTGTATGAGACAATAATGGCTTTTAAAGAATAATGCACTCAAATTCTTTGTGTTACCTTATTAAGTAATAAGTGCTGCTTCAGGATAATTAGAATATAATCACAAAGGATCACAAAGGGATACACTAAGGAACACAAAGTAATTCACGAAATATAACAAGATTATTTAATAAATCCTTTTATTTACTTTGTGTAATACTTAGTGTTACTTCATGGTAAAATAAGCAACCCCGGTATTAGTGAAAATTTATCTGGAAAAATATAATTGGTTCTATAAGGATAACATAAGGGTAACAGGATATATTCTTGAAGCTGAGAAAATAATCAGGGATATAGATCTTATAGATTATTTCAGTAAAATCAATACAATAATTGAATTTGAAAACAGGCTTATTGAGGCAAATGGACAATTCTCTGTTATCATTGAAAGAAAGGATGAAATATGGATTGCATGTGACAGAGCAAGAAATTATCCTCTCTTTTATACATGTGAAAATGATGAATTAATTATTAGTGATAACTGTTATAATTGTCTCAAAATAAAAAGCTTCCCACACATAAATAGTATTGCAGCAAATGCTTTCTTGGCTGCAGGTTATGTTCCCAATAACCTGACTCTTATTGATGACATTTACCAGGTTGAGGCAGGTTCAATTGTGGTTTTTGGCAATAAAATATCTTCAAAATTTTATCATAATTGTACCAAGATTCCGGTGATACTATCGCAGGCAGCCATCTTTCATATAGTATGAATAAGGCTCTCTCTGATAATGATTTAGTAGAGAAAATCTATAGTAATCATTTTATACATGTAAGAATGCCCGACGACCAAAAATCCCTTATACATTGTCTTATAAAAGAGAAGATTCCCTCCAGTAATCCACATGCCTGGAAAACATATGAAAACTGGATTATGAAAGAGCGGCAGGCTAAGTTCATTGTTAACTCAACAAAAGTATATCTCTACTTTGGTTATGATTATATAATGCCCTTCTGGGATAAACGTCTTTTAGATTTCTTTCCCACTTTACCATTCAGGATGAAGCTAAACAAACAACTATATGATGATGTTTTGAAGAAATCATTTTTCAATGAACAAGGACTTAATTTCAATGAGGATATTCACATTGGGTTTTTTACAAGACTATTTCAATACATTATAAATTCTGTTAAATCCCTTTTGCCATACAGTCTGGTAACCCTTCTTACTGATCAGAAAAACATCGTTCTTTATGATGAAATAACAAAAGAGCTTCGTGAAGACATGGACAATGAAAATGTTATACGCCCGATACAAGCAAATTTTTACAATTCTTATCTTATCCAATGGTACCTGTTCAGAACGCGTGAACTGGTAAGCTCCCTTAAATGAATGATTTATCAGAATGCTGAGACAAATCCTGCATTTACCATTCCGTTTGTAATTCCGGAGAAATAGTATGTATATTCGGTTACAAGTCTTAAGTTTCTTCTCAGAAGATAACCTGCATGAAGTGTTGCCGACCGGTAATCCAATGCATCGAAGTCGGAATCGACCCAGTTAGCCAATCCTGTGAGATACCATTTACTCATATCACCCTTTGGTGAAAAAATGATCTCTGCAAAGCCGCCCTGTGTTATACAATCATCATATTCACTGAGATCCGTCCAGTCGAAGACTCTTGAATCACTCCTTCTTACATATTGCACGTTGAGTACAAACTTATCCTCAAAATTTATGACCAAATCGGGACCTAGCATAAGTATATTACTTGTAAAATTTCCCGTTACATCATTAAGTAATTCCTTACCTGTATATGCAAAAAGACCAACAGATACTTTATCACCCAGGTCCTGGCTCATTCTGAACATAAAGTTTTTATATTTATCATTATCGAAAATATGCCGGAAGCCGGAAAGTCCGTTTCCGTTTACTACTTCACCAATAAGAGTTGTTCCGGATGAAAAAGATTTTTCAACCATTATTCCTTTTTCATACTTCAGGGATGCCTGTGACTGACCAGGTTTGGAATCATAAATCCTGTATCCTTCAAGAGTATATCTCAATTCACCTTTAAACAGAGGATCGGAGGCCTGAAACTGACCCATATAAACATTAATCCCTGTTCCGAAAAGGTCCCTGTACATAAGGAAGGCATCCTCAACACCCACTATCTCTCCTTCCTCCATCATCAGAAAGTAGAAATAATATGACAGCTTATCCGAAAGTTCTCCTCCCGACAGGATCTTCAAAATAAACGGAGCTCCGAATTCACTTTCTTCTGATTCATCCAGGTTATACGTAACATGTCCGTCGAGTCTGACAGCCAGTGGAAAATCCCTTAAAAGAGAGAGCCTGTCATCACCTGTCTCTATAAAATACCGTGGTGATTCATATTCTGTCATCCTGAAGCCGTTACCGGCAAATTCATCCCCAAAAGCTTTCAGCCTGGGGATGGCCGGTGCATGACATACCTGGCAGCTGATCTGATATTTCCTCGCAAAAGCAGGAATAGCCTGACTTTTGTTTGCAGAAAAAACAAGGATTATTACCATCACAAGTGTGATTCCTGTCTTAAGTAGATATCTTTTCATTTTATTCTTTATTTATTAACTGTTTTTTAGTTCCGGGTTCCGGGTTCCGCGTAAGAACTGACCCGGTTAACCAGCAACCAGCAACCAGCAACAAGCAACTTTAAATAAATAATTCAATTCACCTGCTAAGGCAATATCTCTACATATGTTATATGCTCATTGACCATCTTTATTTCCGACTCCTCTGCCGGCACCTTAAGCAGATCGGCTACAGGTTTGATAAGCAGCTGGTAATTAAGCACTGCTCTCACCTTCATCTCTCCGGGTGCAACATCGAAGGGCAGGCGGAATGTAAATTTCTCAACCTTGGTTTGACGCGGTCCGATACGGTAGTCAACACCCTGGCTTACTGTGTTCCACTGCATTATCGTCATATTACCCTCAGGATCGAAATAGGGCATCCTGAAGATACGGTCTCCTTCAGGCACGCCGTCTCTCTGTACTCCTTTAAAATCAGGAAGTCCAAGGGGCACTCCCATATCCTGGTATGCCAGGTAATCTCCTGCAATGGTATATTCCTCACCTTCAAAACCTTTTTTGTCGACCGGTAAATGATATACATTTCCTTTTACATCTGTAGCCTCTACGTGAAGCCATGCTATACGATCCTCAACTGAACCTGTGGGGAACTTATGTCCTGTCTTCTGGTTGAAGAGAGCCACACTGAAAACTATTTTTTCTCCCGGTTCAGCTTCACGGATATCAGGTTCTATTCTCAGTTCAATAGTGCCCCTTACCTTTCCCGGATCATGAGCGCCATGGAAAAGATGAAGCCGCGCATCGTCATATGGTTTGGTCATAAGAGCGTTAAGATAGGGACCACCTTTCGGCATATGGCAATCCTGGCATCTCACACCCTCTTTGGAATAGGGTCCTTCCTTCCATTCGAGCTGGGTGCTCTTTACCCAAATGTCAAATTGATTCTTTTCATTATGGCAATTACCGCAAAACTCGGTAGTTCTGAAAAATTCATTCGTGACTATCTTATGCGCGGGTGATTTGACGGCCGGTTCACGAACGGCATACTTTGTCATGCCAGGCTCAATATAATAACTGTAATTTACCGGAGGATCTGTCTGTGCCGATTGTATAAGGTGACATACTTCACACGATACTGATTCGTTTGCCATGCTGTTTTCTGACGGTCTGGGCGGAGGAAACTCTTTACCTCCCATATATGCCAGGGGAGTATGGCAACCGTTACAACCATCAACGTGTTCCTTAAGGTCAGGTTTAATCTCTGAATGCGGCACTGCAAGATCGAAATACTCAATTTCATCCCAGTGATGTGTATATGCTTGCGACATCATGGCCTGCGACCACTGCTGATAGATCCCGGGGTGACATGACCGGCATTTTTTTGCCGATTCAAAATCCTTGTAGGAATATTTGCTTTTTAAATCCTCCTGTGAGGAAATCCTGCTGACGGTAAAAGCAGTAAGCAATAATAATAGTATTATGACCGGAATCGTATAACTCAATACTGGTATTTTTTTCAGTTTTTCTTTCATACGGATCGGGTTTAAAATTCAATCTAAAAAGATAATAAATAATTTTGAATTCTTAATTATCAATCTGGTTTTTTGAATCAGTTTTTTTAAATAAATATCTTTGTAAAGAATAAGATTTATTTCTTTATAATAGTACATATAGGGCATTTCAATGGAATGGTTTAAGTACAGGCTTATCATCCTGTTTTTTGTCATATCAGCAGCAGATATTAATGCTTCCTTCAGGTCGGAGGTATATCATGCATACATAAGCAATAATATGGAGCTCTGGAAAAACGCGATGAACAGGATGAGTTCTGTAGAAAATAAATGCCTATATATCTGCTATTTATGGATTCAGGATGAAATATAATATCTTTTCGGTTCCATTTTACGGATTAAAAAGCATCAGGTATGCAAAACTGGCTTTTAAACTGGATAGTAATAATTATATGGCGTATATACAGAATGGTAATGTTCAGGTTCATATGCCTGCATCGGCAGGAGGATCAATAAAACGGGGAATCGGCTATTATCTTAAAGCAAGGGAAATCTATGAGTATATGCTTGTCCTGGAGCCTGATTTTATTTATGTCAGGGATGATCTTTATCCGGATCTCTTAAAGAAAATGCAATTATGAAGATATGCAGTTAAATAGCCTTGAAATGATCCTGAACATTTTGTAAATAGGGCTGTTATATATTTCGTAACTTTGCAATTCATAAATTCTTATAAAAAATGACGCTCGTTTTTACCCCGATGGAGAGAATGGACGGCCGTAATCTGTACTATACTTTTATTGCCGGGGCAAAAAAAGTTATAGAAAACCAGGTTGAGCTGAACAGGATCAATGTATTTCCTGTTAATGACGGGGACACAGGAACCAATCTTGCCTCAACAATCAGATCTGTTATAGAATCACTCCATCCTGACAGGTCATATAAAATAACTGCCGACAGGATAGCAGAAGCCACACTCATTAATGCAAGAGGAAATTCAGGTATTATCTTTGCCCAGTTTTTCTACGGTCTCAGCACCGAAACAGGGGATTTGAAATCTGTCACCCTGAAAGAATTTGCAGAAAGCATTCAGAAGTCAGTAAAATATGTATATGAGGCTGTTGCCAATCCTGTTGAGGGGACAATGCTGACAGTAATCAAGGAATGGGCAGACTATATTTACCATACCTGGCACAGGTTCAGTGATTTTAATCACCTGCTTGTCAGCTCGTATGAAATACTTAAAAGATCGCTGCGGGAGACAAAATTTAAACTTGAAATACTTGCCAGGAATAATGTCGTTGATGCAGGAGCAAAAGGTTTTGTACTTTTTGTTGAGCGGATAATTGAATTCATACGCTCCAGGAATGTAAAGGAACTTATATTGTCAAAAAGTGAAACGGCATCATTCCCTAAAATTGAAGAGGTTGTTGCAGAAAAGGTCACTTACAGGTATTGCACTGAAGCCATTATTAAGGATAGTGTTCTTGATAATGACTCACTTAAAACCATTGTTAAAAAGTACGGAGATTCCGTTGTAATTGCCGGTTCGCAGAAGCTGCGGAGACTTCATGTACATACCAGTACTCCAGCCAGATTGTTCGATGAACTGAGAAATAACGGGACACTTACATTTCAAAAAGCTGACGATATGATACGCCAGAGCCAGGCTGTTTACCAAAGGAAGTGGAAAATAGCTCTGGTTACCGATTCAGCCTGTGATCTTTCACAGGAACTTATTGACCATTACCAGGTTAACATGCTCCCGATTAATATCAGCTTTGGCGAGAATAATTATCTTGATAAAATTACTATTCAACCTGAACAGTTTTACAAACTGCTTGATGAAAGTCCTGTTTACCCGAAATCCTCACAGGTCAATGAGAGTGCATTCATGAATCTTTATTCACATCTTGCTTCACATTATGACTCCATAATAGCCATCCATCTGAGCGACAAGCTTAGCGGTACTTTTAACAGCAGCCAGAAGGCAGCAAGGGCAATAAGCAGTGAATTTAACAAACCTGTGACTGTAATAAATTCAAGGAATCTCTCAGGCTCCCTGGGATTGATAATCCTGCGGGCAGCACAGGCTATCGAGGATGGTCTGCCACATGATCAGATTGTTTCAATGACTGAGAAATGGATCAGCAAAGCACGGATATTTGTCAGTGTCAGAACATTGAAATATATGGTTAAAGGAGGCCGGGTTTCCTCCGCCAGGGGTCTTATAGCACGTATACTAAACATTAATCCTATTGTTACCCTTGATGAAACCGGTAAAGCAATAGTGTTCGATAAGGCTTTCAGTCAGAAGTCAAACATGGAAAAGGTAATTACTCACATAAAATCAGATTCCCCGGGAAAAAATATTTGGAACTATATCGTTCTTCATGCCAATAATGAAGAGGCAGCATCCTGGTATTCTGAAAAAATGGAGAATTTCACCGGTAAAAAGCCGGTTTCGGTTGTAAACATATCCCCAGTTATCGGAGCCAATGCCGGAGTAGGTGCAGCTTCGGTAGCCCTTCTTTACGAATAGTGATGCGGAGTGGCCATTCTCGAAAAGAGCCTGAAAGAGAAGAAATCTAAGTATAAAGAGTACATTGTAAAAACAAGTGCTTTCATCCCATGGTTCCCTAAAAAATAACATGAATGATACTATAATCCATCTTAAAAAGAAATCCATGAGAGACAGAGTTATTTTTTTATTACTCCTGCCTTCCTTTCTCCTTTTAAATCAATGCAGTAATGAAACAGGCGTTAAAACATATTATGCAGATGTAATTGTCTATGGTGGTACTTCATCAGCAGTAATGGCCGCCGTACAGGTTAGCAGAATGAACAGATCTGTAATTATGGTTTCTCCGGAAATGCACCTTGGAGGGCTCTCTTCTTCAGGACTGGGATTTACTGATACCGGCAACAAGGAGGTTATCGGTGGCCTGGCAAGAGAGTTTTACCAGCTGATTTACAACCATTATCAAAAACCCGAATCATGGAAATGGCAAAACCAATCGGAATATGGCAACCGTGGCCAGGGCAGTCCTGCCATCGACGGGGAAAAGCGAACCATGTGGATCTTTGAGCCTCATGTTGCTGAAGAGGCTTTTGAGAAAATAATAGCAGACAATAACATAACTGTTTTCAGGGATGAATGGCTTAACAGGGAAACCGGAGTTAAAAAGAATAAAGGTTCAATAATTTCAATAGAAACTCTCAGCAGTAAGATATTCAAAGGTGAAGTTTTTATTGATGCAACTTATGAGGGGGATCTTATGGCTGCAGCAGGTGTCAATTATACTGTTGGCCGTGAAGGAAATAGCGTTTATAATGAAACATGGAATGGGGTGCAGAAAGGAGTATTCCATCATGGACATTTCTTCAATGATAATATTGATCCCTACAAAATCCCTGGTGATTTTTCAAGCGGCTTGTTACCCCGTATTTCATCAGAGGTTCCCGGTGAAAATGGGACAGGAGATAATAAAATCCAGGCATATTGCTTCAGACTCTGTCTTACACAACATCCTGAAAACAGGGTGCCGATAACAAAACCTGAGGGTTATGACAGTACCCAGTATGAACTTCTTGTAAGATTATCGGAGACAAGATGGAATGAGTTTTTCGGGAAATATGATCCTATACCCAATATGAAAACTGATGTAAATAATCATGGCCCCTTCAGTTATGATAATATAGGTATGAACTGGGATTACCCGGAAGCATCTTATGAAAGAAGAAAAGAGATCATCAAAGAGCATGAAACATATCAAAAAGGATTGCTCTATTTTATGGCAACTGACAAAAGGATTCCTTCAGATGTAAGGGAAACGATGAATAAGTGGGGATATGCAAAGGATGAGTTTACAGATAACGGGAACTGGCCTTATAACATCTACGTGAGAGAAGCACGCCGTATGATAGGTGAATATGTAATGACAGAGAATGATGTCCTCGGAAAAAGGGACGTGCCCAGGCCTGTTGGGATGGGCTCATATACAATGGATTCACATAATATTCAGAGGTATGTTACTCCTGACGGATTTGTCCAGAACGAAGGAGATATCGGAGTCAGACCTAATCGTCCGTACCAGATCGACTTGGGGGCTATAATGCCTGTGAAGTCAGAATGCAATAATTTACTTGTCCCGGTTTGTGTTTCAAGTTCACATATTGCCTTTGGCTCAATCAGGATGGAACCTGTATTCATGATCCTGGGGCAGAGTGCCGGAACGATCGCAACCATGGCTATTGAAAGTAAAAAAGATATTCATGACCTTCAATACAATGATATAAAGGAAAAGCTTGAAGCTGACAGGCAGATCCTGAATTATCTATTGCCTCAACACTAAAAATAATCTTTGATTTTCAATTTCATTTCATTGACTTATTAAGTATGAAATTGGAATTTCATATATGGGTATTCATTTCAGTTTTTTAATATCTTTGGCACCCATATAAATATTAAATGGTAAAACGTGAACATCCGCCATCTGATTATATTTTTTCTCCTTATCTGTCCGGGAGTTATTTTATTCAGCCAGCCCGGATCCAATACAAATCTTAAAGAGGCACTGGTAATCAACCATGTTTCACAACCTGTTAATTTCGACGGAATCCCCGATGAAGAAGCATGGCAGTCGGTTGACCCCATTGACCTGATCATGTTCTCCCCTGTATTCGGCAAAGAGCCTTCGGAAAGATCTGATATCCGTATGGCTTATGATGATAAATACATGTATGCCGGGGCGAGACTTTATTACAAAGATGCTTCCATGATAAGATCTGCAAGTTATAAAAGAGATTATTCGGGGATGGGCGGTGACTGGTTCGGATTTATTCTTGACACATATAATGATAAGGAGAATGCTGTTGCATTTTTTACCTCGCCTGACGGTTTGAGGTTTGATGCAAGCATCCGGAAAGATGCTGTTCGTACTAACCCAACCGAGATGCCGATGAACCTGAGCTGGAACACCTTCTGGGATGTACTTACAAAGAAGGATTCGGCAGGATGGACAACCGAAATAAGAATTCCCCTGTCAAGTATACGGTTTCAGGAAATTAATGGAGAAGTAAGGATGGGTATAATCATACAAAGATGGATACCCTCAAAAAACGAAACATATCTTTACCCTGCTATACCTCCTAACTGGGGAGACGTTTCAGTTATGAAACCCTCACAGGCACAGGAAATAGTACTTCGCGGCGTAAAACCAGGCAAGCCGCTTTATATTGCTCCGTATGCGCTGGCCGGCTTTGAAAGCATATATGACCTTAACGACGATAGAACGGAGTATTTAAAATCGGATGATCCTGTAATTGATGCAGGTCTGGATATTAAATACGGCATTACAAGTAATCTTGTTCTGGATCTCACCGCTAATACAGATTTTGCTCAGGTTGAAGCTGATAATCAACAGGTTAATCTTACCAGGTATTCGCTCTATTTCCCTGAAAAGCGGCTCTTTTTCCTGGAGCGGGCAAGTGTTTTTGATTTCACTACCGGGAGAAATGATAACCTGTTCTACAGCCGTCGGATAGGACTAAGTGATGAGGATGAGGAGGGAAATCAGGAACCTGTACGTATTTATGGTGGCGCACGACTGACTGGCAGGCTGAAAAAGTGGGATGTGGGATTTTTAAATATGCAAACCGCTCCTTTTCGAAAGAAAAATTCATCGGGAACCTATACAGATATTCTCCCTTCAGAGAACTTCGGTGTGCTAAGATTACGACGTCAGGTAATAAATGATAATACTTATATCGGAGCAATTGCAACAAGCCGGCTGGGAGCAGACGGATCATATAATTTTGCCTATGGCGTCGACGGTATTTTCCGTGTCTTCGGTGATGATTACCTTGATATCAAATTGAGCCAGACATTTGAAGACTCTGTAAGCAACACCTCGGTGAAAGATCCTTCACTTTTTACTGTCTCATGGGAGAGACGCGCAAGAAAAGGTCTCGGCTATCAACTTGGATATCTGCAATCGGGGATTCATTTTAATCCCGGTGTCGGTTTTGAAATGCTTAATGACTATACTTCCGTTAATGCCGCGCTAAGTTATGGATGGCTGCCGGGTGAAGACTCGAAACTCTACAGTCACTCTCCGCAAACCAGGATGTTTTACAGGACATATATTGATGACGGTTCAATGATGAGCTTAACAAGTTTCACCGGATGGGGATTCCAGACAAAGAGTCAGTGGATGCTGGATCTTAACATAGTATACAATATTGATAACCTGAGGGATAGTCTTGAAATAAGTTCAAATGAACTCTACATCAACCCGGGGAAATATAAATATTCCAACCTTTGGATTATGTTAGTCACCCCGATGTCAAAGCCATTTTATGTGAGGTCGAGAATCCAGGCAGGACAATATTATGATGGTTCAAGGCTCTCGGTTCAGATGGAACCGACATGGAATATCTCAAAACATTTTGAACTGGGAGGGATATATAATTTTGATTACGTGAACATCAGTAAAAGAGACGTTACCTGGATCAATCATATCCTCGGAATAAAGGCTCTTTATATGCTCAATACAAAACTTTCAGTAAATGCTTTTATTCAGTACAATAAATCCGTGCATGAGACAATAACAAACCTCAGGATAAGGTATAATCCGAAAGAAGGAAACGATCTTTACCTGGTGTTCAATGAGGGCCGCAATACAGACCTTACACGCGAAGTCCCCAACCTGCCGGTCTATTATTCAAGGGCCGTTATGGTTAAGTATACCTATACCTTTAATTTATAGTCACCTGCCAAACAGCATAATGCTGTTCATGTCTTCTTACTCAAAATCAACAAGGTATTTATACAAATCACTTTTTGTTGAAAGGATGACAGTGGTTGTTGAGTCAAATGTCCTTTCGAAGGTCTCCATCGATTTTACGAAGGTGTAGAGGTTCCTTGCGGCAGCTGACTGGTCATATGCTCCGGCATAGATAGCTGTAGCGCGGGCATCAGCTCTACCCCGTATCTCTTCGGCTTCCCTGTAGGCTTCCGACTGAATCTTTTTCAGGTCGCGTTCTCTTTCACCGCTGATCCTTGAAGCTTCACCCTGCCCTTCCGATCTGAATTTTTCGGCAATACGGATACGTTCGCTTTTCATCCGCTCATAAACCTGGGTCTGCACTTCACTAACATAATTGATATGTTTCAGCCTGACATCCAATATTACTATTCCCAGATCGCTGGCCCTTTCATTTGATGAGTTAAGGATCATCTCCTGTATCTGCAGTCGCCCTACATTAATATCAATGAGTGTATCGCCTACCTCTTCTCCTATAGAACCGGATGAGGCGGGAATTCTGTTCACACTTCGCACAATTTCCAGGAGATCGTGGTTTGCAATATAATCACGTGTTTCTCCGTCGAGGATATCCGCCAGTCTTGATATAGCTCCTCGTTCATCGGTGAGTCTTTTGAAAAACTGCAGGGGGTCCGTTATCTGCCAGCGGGCATAAGTATCAACAAAGATGAATTTTTTATCCTTTGTCGGGATCTGGTTGGGATCGCCATCCCATTCCAAAAATCTCTTTTCAAAAAAATTGGCATTCTGAATAAAAGGCACTTTTATTTTCAGCCCGGGGGTTGTCTTTGCTTCACCTATTGGTTTTCCAAATTGAGTAATTACAACCTGCTCCGTCTCTTTCACCATAAAAACTGTTTCCAGGATCAATATAAGCGCAGCTATTAAGAGGACAATCTGGATTATGAGTTTTTTGTTTTTCATGATTTCCGGTATTATTTGTTTGTCATTTGCATCTGCAGCAGAGGAAGCACATTATTGCCATCTTCATCCGTGATAATTTTGTTTCCCAGTTTCGGTATCACACTCGCCATTGTTTCGAGGTAGATCCTTCGCTTGGTAACCTCAGGAGCTTTGATATATTCCCTGTACAGGGCATTGAACCTTGCTGTCTCACCAAGTGCATTGTTCACACGTTCTGTAGCATATCCTTCGGCTTTCTGGATTGTCTCTTCCGCCTCTCCCGTGGCTCTTGGTATGATTTTGTTATATTCCGACCTAGCCTGATTTAACAAAGTTTCCTTTTCCTGCTGTGCCTGGTTCACGGCATTGAAGGCATCCTTAACCGGATCGGGAGGATTTACATCCTGCAGTACTACCTGTTCTATCTTGATGCCCAGGGAGTATTCTGTGCATAATCTCTGTATCTCCGCCAGAACACTTGTTGCTATTTCAATTCTTCCAACCGTAAGTACTTCATTTACAGTTCTGTCGCCGACAATTTGCCTCACGCATGCTTCTGTTATATCACGCATGGTATTCACCGGTTCTCTTACCTTAAACAGGTACTTGTATGCATCGCTGATACGGTACTGGACAACCCATTCCACATCAGCAAGGTTAAGGTCCCCGGTAAGCATCAGCGATTCATCTGCAGTACCCACTTTTGTATACTGCGACTGTGATTGAATCCCGCTGCTTGTTGTACGAAAACCAAACTCCTCCTTATTCTGTCTTTCCACTGCTACCTTATACACTCTCTCAAGCATGGGGATCTTCAGGTGAAGTCCCGACCCCTCCTGCCTGATATATTTGCCGAAACGTGTTATAACGCCGACCTCTTCAGGTCTCACCTGGAAGAATGTCATCCAGAGGAGTATAATCAGTAGTAACCCGGAAATGATATACTTTAACCAGGGCATGATCTGGTCCCATTCCGGTGGTTTGCTTGTACTGCCAAATTGTTTGTATTCCATATATTTAACATTTGATATTTGTACAAAGATAACATTTATGATAAACTTATCCTTTTCTGATAACGGATCTTCCTAAAATGCAATGTCTTTCCAGGTGTCCGCGAGGATCTTTTATATTGAAAATCATTGCTTATTTTGTTTTTTGTATCTCAGATGGTCAATATGGAATAAATTGATCGTAAATTTGTCTATTAAAATAAATTAGTATATGATGAAACGCACTATTATTATCACAATTATTGTTTTCACAGCAATAACACTGGCACTGATTATTTTCAACAAAGTTATTTCAAGGGATAAGAGCCAGAATCTATATGCAGAAGCAAAAAGAGGTCTTCTTGAAATATCGGTGGCTAATTCCGGTGAGCTGTTGGCTGAAAAATCGGTTGATATTAAAGGTCCCGAAATCGATATGGGAAATCAACGGCAGCGTGGAGGAGGACCAGGTGGTTTCAGCAGGATGCGCGCAATGAATTTTGAGATCCAGGATATTGTAGCTGAAGGCACAATGGTGAAAGAAGGTGACTATATTGCACAACTTGACAGGACTGAATATGACAACACTCTGAAGGATGAAATTGAAAACCTCACCACATTTACGGCAAACCTTGAGATGAAGATCCTTGATACAGCAGTAACCCTCACTGACCTGAGAAATGATATCAAAAATCAACAGTATGTCGTTGAGGAGGCAGAAATCACACTTGCCGAATCAAAATATGAACCGCCTGCAACAATACGCCAGGCAGAGATAAGCCTGAACAAAGCAGAGCGTAACCTTGAACAACTGAGAAAGAATTACACTCTTAGAAGGGCCCAGGCACTGGTAAATATTAATCAGCAGAAAAAGGCCTATGCCGATGGTACTGAGATGGTGCAGACCCTGCAGGAGTTCCTGTCGCAGTTTACAATAAGAGCTCCCTCTTCCGGCATAGTAATCTACAAGGAGGACTGGAACGGGACCAAAAGAAAATCAGGATCATCGATTAATCCTTTCGACAGGATTGTGGCTACTCTCCCTGATCTTTCCTCAATGATTTCTCAGACATATGTAAGCGAGATCGAAGTAAGCAAGATAAAGGAAGGACAGAAAGTAATCATTTCTATAGATGCACTGCCCGAAAAATCATTTACTGGTACAATTACCAGTGTCGCAAATATAGGTGAAGTGCTGCCTAATTCGGATGCAAAAATGTTCGAGGTACTTATTAAAGTGGATGGTTCCGATAATACGCTGAGACCTTCAATGACATCATGGAATAAGATCATAATCAATATTATTAATGATGTTGTTTACATTCCTACCGAATGTGTCAGAACAGGATCTGACGGTGTTACTTATGTATATACCAAGAAAGGCGATAAGCAGGTTGTGCTCCTCGGCGAGATGAACGATAAAAATATAATTGTAAAAGAGGGAATTGAGCCGGGCGACATGGTTTACCTGATTCAACCTGAAGAGCCCTGGAAATTCAAGATTACAGGGGAAGAACTAATCACTCAGAATTTAGAAGAATAAAAAAAACCGGTCATATAGTATGACGATATAACTGTACGACGGTACAACAGTTCGTGCGTTCGTATGTTCGTATGTTCGTGCGTAGATATTTTTCCTTTATTATATTTATAGAATTTTTAAGTACCTTGATATTGAAATTCGGCAAATAAATGTCTGAATTTCAATGGCATTTACTATTTATTAAATAATTTGCATAATGGAAATATTAAACAGAATACTGGAATTTGTGATTTTCCGTATAGGGGAATATGAGCTGAAGGTCTATACTCTGCTGGCCGCTTTACTGATCTTTCTGGTTACCAAATTTTTAATCTGGATAATTAAAATAGGGATAATCAGGAAACACTGGTTTACAAAGCTCGATAAAAGCACTTCATTTTCATTGTACCAGATCATTAGATATTTATTGTGGACAATATCAATAATCCTGATCCTGGATACGGTCATGATAAGCATCACTGTTTTAATTGCCGGTTCTGCTGCACTGCTTGTTGGAATAGGGTTAGGATTACAGCAGACTTTTAACGATTTTTTTTCCGGAATAATCCTGCTTGTTGAGGGGACAACTAAAATTGGTGATGTGCTGGAGATTGACGGCGATGTGGTAATAATACAGAATATCGGATTAAGGACCTCAAAGGGACTGAACAGGGATGATATAGTTGTGATAATCCCAAATTCATTAATTACAACCAATAAGGTAATAAACTGGAGCCACCAGTCGAAAAAAACCCGTTTCAGGATTAATGTCGGCGTGTCCTATGGCAGTGATGTTGATCTAGTAATTAAAATTCTGGAGGCAAGTGCACTGGAGCATCCGGATATAACTGACAAGAACCTGATAGAGGCAAGGTTGATTGATTTTGGCAACTCTTCCCTCGATTTCCAGGTTCTCTTTTTCAGTAAAAATGTTTTCAGGATCGAGAAGGTAAAAAGCGATATCAGGAAAATAATTAACAGGAGATTTATTGAAAATGGCATAGTAATTCCGTTTCCTCAGCTCGATCTTCATGTTAAGAATGGGAAAAAATAACTGCCTGACGGTAAATTTTGAAAATTCAGGAAAAGATTCTTCACTTCATTTCGTTCCGTTCAGAATGACAGGAACTTACGCCACGTTGAAATCCATATAAATACCATCGTTAAACCTGAAGTCGGTAGTATATTTTATCATCCCATCCTGCTGCCGGCCGCAGAGTGACACCCGGGAGCCTCCGGTAATAACTCCGGTCAACATTATCAGAAATCCCGTAAGTCTTCTCATTGTAAAAAGTCTTAAAAGACGGATCCGTAATAATGTGCCTGAGTTACAAAATTACAAATTTCACAGCCAGGAGGATCTTTGAAACAGGGATTCATTCTCCTCCGGCAAATTAAACAGACATTTTATTAGTTTTGATAATTGTTCAAATATAGAAAGTTATTTCTGATGAGGTAAAAATATTATTCTTCTCAATTATACTGATTAATAACTGTTTACATGAAAACAAACCTGCCGGTTAAAATCCTTAAATTTCTTATGGGTTATGCCATTGTGATGATTCTTATTACATTGCTGCCACAGGTAAGAAATGAATATCACGCCTGCCTGGCCTGCTGATCAAAAAACAACGGCTTTTATTACGGTTTTTAATACGTCGATCAGCCGGCAACCGGCTTAAAGCCGGCCTCCATCGCGGAGACGCTGAATTCAGAACACTGTATCCGGAACAAACGCTAAAATAAATTTAGCATATATAGTAATTATCTCGTAAATTTGATAATTATCTGCCCCCGTGATAATTAAGTATTGGCTATTGTCAGGCAATAGCATTATACCTGTTTGCCGGAATGCAAGCAGGATAAACTCTTTTATTCTGCTATTGTGACTGACGGGGCTGTGCATTAAATAGAGCAGGTCTTGAAATTTGGTAATTCTGTTTCTACCCGGATACAAGATTCATGACAGACTCTTTTTAAACTCATACTAAGACTACACATCTCGTAAACCAATCACGATCAATTTACTACTCTCTATATTTTCCGATTAATCTACGGTTTTTACTACGGTTTTAATACGTAGATTGGAGTAAGCTGAACAGGAATTGGTGAAGGGGGAAATGAGCAACGTGAAAAATAACTACTTTTATCATGCTATTATGGGATGCTATGTAAAATTTTTGTAATTATAAAAGAAGTAGTTAGCAACAAGTTGAAACTCGCGGTGTTGAATGATACACCTACCTTCAGAACCCTCAAAACAACAAAATGAATACAGAATCTTTTTCTAAAACAAAATTTGGCAAAGTATTTATCAAGTTCCTTGCCAGAGCTATGGAAAGCAAATTCAGATATAGATTCTATCATCCAAACAAAATCCTAAACGGAGTCCGAGACTTAAATGGACTTACAGTTTTGGAGATAGGATGTGGTACAGGATTCTTTACTATTCCAATCGCAAACTTAATTGGTGACAATGGCTCGCTTACGTCTATCGACATTTTACAAGAATCTGTTGACTTGGTCTCCCAAAAAGTCGAAAAGGCAAACCTGAAAAATGTAAACATTCTTAAACGTGATACATTAAATACCGAATTTCCGCCTGCAAGCTTTGACATTGTAATATTATTCGGTATAGTACCCGCGCCAATGTTATCCTTAAATCAAGTTTTAACTGAGATACATAGAGTCCTTAAACCAAATGGTGTGCTGTCAATATGGCCTTCAATTCCAGGTTTACAAAAATCTATTCAAAAATCCACCTTATTCTTGATTGACAATAAGAAAAATAGCGTATTAAATTTCTTGAAAAAATTAAAAATGTCTAGTAGGTAAAGGGGAGTTTCACCCCTAAACCTCTCACAGAACCGTACGTGAACCTCTCGATTCATACGGCTCCTCATGA
>Ga0307419_10000652_pt1 | contig 17586 bp, 15 predicted proteins | sample SalMarWE160230MG_2_FD_202512 | JGI IMG/M metagenome (GOLD analysis project Ga0307419, IMG submission 202512) | Salt marsh sediment microbial communities from the Plum Island Ecosystem LTER, Massachusetts, United States - WE1602-30 | ecosystem: Environmental > Aquatic > Marine > Intertidal zone... | reverse complement strand
GTAGTTATTGGTGGTTCCGGACTGACAATTGAGAAAGTTGTTGATGTAGCAAGAAACAATGAAAAAGTGAAACTTCATTCTGACGCCTTGAAACGCATTAAAGCATGCAGAGCAATGCTGGAAAAGAAGATCGATGCACATGAAATAATGTATGGTGTGAATACAGGAATAGGTGAATTTTCAGAAGTTGTGTTAACTGATGATCAGGTGAAAGAGTTTCAGAAATATCTTGTATATAATCATGCTGCTGGCATTGGTGATCCTGCCCCTATTGAGTATGTGCGAGGAGCAATGCTTGGTAGAATCAATGTTCATGCACATGGCAATTCAGGTTGTCGTCCAGAAATAACGCTAACGCTTGTGGAAATGCTGAACGAGGGTGTGACCCCATACGTTTGCCAGAAAGGTTCAGTTGGTGCATGCGGTGATTTAGCCCCCATGTCTCAAATTGCGCTACTTATGTTAGGTGAAGGTCAAGCATACTACAAAGGCAAACTTCTTGATGGAAAAGAATCCATGAAAAAGTCGGGAATTCCAATTCCTGGCTTACAGGCAAGAGATGGACTTGCGATTATAAACGGCTCCAATGTTCTTACTGCAATGAGTGCAATACTCCTTTATGATGCAAATAACTGGTTAAAGCAGGCTGAAATAGCTGCAGCAATGTCACTTGAGGCATTAAAAGCCAACATGAAGCCATATACTGTAAAATTACACAAAGTACGTGGTTTTAAAGGTGCAGTTAGAAGTGCAGAGACAATACGCAAACTTGTTGAGGGCGGCGATCTAAAAGAAGAGCGAATCAAATGCAAGGTGCAAGATGCTTATTCAATGAGATCTACACCGCAAGTGATAGGTGCTGCTCATGATGCCTTGGATTACGCTCGTTCACAGGTTGAAATTGAACTCAATGGTGTAGGAGATAACCCTGTTTTCTTCCCTGACGAAGATCTTCAGATATCTGGTGCTAATTTCCAGGGAAGCCCTGTTTCTCTTCCTATGGACATGGCAGGTGCTGCCATTACCATGGTAAGTGTCATGTCTGAAAGAAGATTAAACAGACTAAATAATCCTGCACTGAGTGTGGGGCTTCCCGCGTTCTTGACAAAAGGTGCAGGAATGTTTTCAGGAATGATGCTTTCCCAGTATACTGCAGATATGCAAATAGTTGAACAACGTATTCTTTCTGCACCAGCATCTGTTCAGTCTATTCCAGCTGCCGCTGATCAGGAGGATTTCGTTTCTATGGGCATGAATACAGCCATCAAGAATTTTCAGATACTTGACAATGCTTACGGTATTTTGGGTATTGAATTTATGGCTGCTGCTCAGGCTCTTGATTTCCGTGACTATAAATTCGGTAAAGGTGTCACAAAGGCCAAAGAAGTTATAAGAAAACATGTTGAATTCTTGGATGTTGATAGACCACTGTATAAAGATCACACGACAATGAAAGAACTTGTTAAATCATGTGAAATACTCAAAGAAGTTGAAAAGATAGTGGGAAGTTTGGAATAGAATATCCTTTGATGATAGTTATTCATAGAAAAATATAAATTCTTACAAATGTTATTAATCCCAGAAGTGAAAAAAATGAATAACAAATATCTTCTAACGTTAGTCCCAATATTTGCAGTCGTAATCCTCCTATCTAGCAGTTTTGTCTCGGCAGCTTCTCAACAAAAAACACCAATGTTTAATTCATTTAATTCTAAAGAAATTAACTATCAAAATAAACCAAGTTTTATCCAAAGTTTTGACAAACTAGGCACTGTAAAGATTCTCTACCCTCTTTCATCGATTCCTGTGTTGGTTGAAAAAGAGGGAAACTTTACTATTGATTTTCAATCAGAAGATTTTGACAGCATATCTGCATGCATTTCTACGGCATATGAGCCCATTGTAGACGAGATTGAACTAGAACTAGAGAATGTATGGAAAACTGATTCGACATGGCATGTCACAGCATCTGTTTCTTTAAACACGCCAGAAGAGCTCTATAATCTTACCATAATTATTGAGAAAAATGGTGAATTTGTATCATGCAGTCAACCCAGAGCCGTAAGCGTAATAGATGAGTTTTCTGACAATTTTTCATTTATTCACGTCACAGATTTTCACATTGGAGATCCAAGAGGTCTAAGGGAAAATATGTGGCAGACTATAGGTTGGAAAGCTGCAAAGAAATGTGTAGAGGAGATAAACCTGATATCCCCAGATTTTGTTGTGATAACAGGCGATTTGGTCTTTGGACAATTATATCCATTTGAATACACGTGGGAATACAAAAAATGTTATGAAATCCTTCAAATGTTTCAAGTGCCTACTTTTTTATGCCCGGGGAATCATGACGGATATGTTCAAACTGGGCAAGACGGTTTCAAATTATGGCAGGAATATTTTGGTCCTCTTTACTATTCATTTGACTATGGTGACTATCATTTTACTAGCGTGAATTCCTACGACTGGCCTAAGTTTGCTAGATTTGGTATTTCATATCTTGTTTTTAACTGGGGTGGCTCTATACAGGAAGAACAGATGGAGTGGATAGAAGAGGATTTAGAAAATAGCAATGCAACAATGAAATTCATGCTTTTGCATCATAATCCCATATGGGATACAAAGAATGATTCTTTGCTGAAAAATGGGTATAGGGGAAGGGAAGAACTGCTTTCGTTAATTGACGAATATGGTGTGGATGCAGTTTTTGCAGGACATGTGCATTACGATGATATTACAATTCGAAATGACACACTTTATGTAACAACGACAACCGTGTCAAGTTCCCTGTCGAGTGAAGATGCTTATTGGGGATACAGACTAATTGATATACAGGATGGGGAAATTACATCATACAATTATAAAGAACCGAAATTCTCTATTCCATCATACAAACTGAGCTGTAAGTTTACAGATTCGCATACTGCAGTTGTGACAAATGATTTGGAAATGGATATCAAGGCTCATTTGACATTTGTACTTCCTTTGGGGGGATACAATGTAGAAAATGGGGAAATTCTAATGCAAAGAGAAAAAAATGACACAGTCGAGATTTATGTTGCATCAGAAGTTGAAAAAGAGAGTGATGTAACTATAACTCTCTCTTTACAGTAGTCTGATCAAATATAAACTTTTTACCTGTAACCTTTTCGTAAGCCTCTTGATATTTATTCTGAGTTTCTAAAATAACATTCTTGGGTAGACGAGGTGGCGGGGAATTCTTATCCCAACCTGTGCTTGACAAATAATCCCTGACAAACTGTTTATCAAAACTTGGCTGAGATTTCCCGGGGTCGTATAAATCCGCAGGCCAAAAACGTGAAGAATCGGGAGTGAGAACTTCATCTACAAGTATTATCTCATCACCGATTTTCCCAAACTCAAATTTTGTATCTGCTATAATAATACCTCTTTTACGTGCATATTCTGATGCAGTCTTGTAGATGTTCAAAGATAAATCCTTTAGCTTTTCTGCAGGTTCATCGCCAATTGTCTTCTTCATCTCCTCAAAAGAAATATTGATATCATGCCCCGTTTCAGCCTTGGTAGACGGGGTAAAAAGCGGCTCATCAAATTTATCGGACTCCTTAAGTCCACTTGGAAACTTACTACCACATACCGTCTCATCCTTCTTATAGGATTTCCACGCTGAGCCAGAAATATATCCTCTCACGATGCATTCAATAGGAAATACTTCAGCTTTTTTCACAATCATACTTCTGCCAGAGAGCACATCTTTATGTTCTTTTAATTCGCTAGGAAAATCAGCAACATCAGCAGAGACAACATGACTGGGCACGGTATCTTTGAAAAAATCAAACCAGAATTTCGATATCTGCGTTAAGCAAACTCCTTTGTACGGTATTGGATCTTCCAATACGTAGTCAAAAGCAGATATGCGATCTGTAACAATGAGAAGAAGATTATTATCAACTTCGTAAACATCTCTCACTTTACCTTTTTTAAATACCTTAAACGGCAGATCTGTATATGTAACAACACTCATTTTTTTCCTCTCCCATTTTTTCTATTTTTTTATGATATCTCCGCTCCTTTTTTAACCTCTTTGTCTGAAATGATTTTGCCTTTTTCACTCTGCAGAGTTTTTCCTTGGTATGTCGCCTCTTGTTTTTCGTTTACTATCAAGGCCACCTGTTTAAAATCATCAAACTCTAAAATGCTGACAGGTTCTCTAGGTATGCCCTCTATAAATACCTCAGATCCTGGACTGGCATCTTCTGGAATGATTAGGGAGACAACACCACTACCATCGCTAGCAGCAAGAAGCATACCATTTGATTTAACACCACGGATTGTAGCAGGTTTAAGATTTACTACAATTACAATATTTTTTCCCGTAATTTCCTCTTTTGTGTAGTATGGTTTCATACCTGCAACTAAAACCCTTTTTCCCAGAGCCCCCAGATCAACTTGAAGCATATACAGTTTATCGGCTTGAGGGTGGTCTTTCGCATCAATTACTTTTGCAACGCGTAAATCAAGTTTAGAAAATGGATCTGTCTCAGTCACAAAATCCGCCAATAAAAGTTTCTTAAATAATGGTTTTGGTTTTTCTAACGGATGACCTACATTCAAATCCAACAAAGCATCATCCCAACTAGCAAGGTGTACTGAATTTGTATGGCCAAGAGTAGTCCATATTTTATCTGAGGAAAATGGCAGATATGGAGCCATAAATATTGCTAGTGCACTAGCTATCTTCAAACAGATGTGCAGTGTAGTACCACATTTGTCTTTATCTGATTTTACCATGATCCAAGGTTGCTTTTGATCAAAATAGAAATTCCCGAACTGTGCTAGATTCATTACAGTTCTAAGACCGTTTTTAAATCTACATTTTTCCAAAGCATCGCTAGCATGCCTATATGCCTCATCTATTTTTTTGATTGCTTGTTTGTCCAAATCATCTAGTGATCCTTGACTTGGTATTTCACCAAAATTCTTCTGTGTGAACATGACAACCCTATGGATAAAGTTGCCGTAGGTTCCAACAAGTTCGTCGTTGTTTTTTGCTACAAAATCATCCCATAACCAGTTGCTGTCCTTATTCTCAGGCATGTTTATGGAAAGATAATATCGTACTGCATCGGCATCAAACTTTTCTAAAACGTTTGAAACAAAAATGCCAAGTCCTCTACTTTTAGAGAATTGCTCTCCCTTTAAGCACAGATACTCATTGGCGGGAATATCATACGGTAAATTCAATGAATCATCATAACCCATAAGCATAGATGGCCAAATTAAACTGTGAAACGGAATATTGTCCTTTGCGAGAAAATAGTAATGCTTTGCCTGCTTGTTTTTCCACCATTCCTCCCATTTATTGGGATCTCCTAAATTCTGCGACCATTCTTTGCTGGCAGATAGATAGCCTGTTACTGCATCGAACCAGACATAAATTCGTTTACCCTCAAAACCTTCAACTGGAACTTTTATGCCCCATTCCATATCTCTTGTTATTGCCCTATCTTCCAGTCCATTCTTTAGCCAATTCTGGGTAAATTTTAGCACACTTGATTTCCAATGTTTTTTATCCTCCGTCCAATCAAGCAATTTTGATTCAAATTTACTCAACGCAAGAAATAGATGGTCACTCGTCTTCACTTCAGGTGTACTTCCACAAATTTTACATTTCACATCCAGAAGTTCCAATGGATCTAGTATCTTCCCACATTCATCACATTGATCACCCCTGGCTTTTTCATTACCACAGTGTGGGCATATTCCCTCTATGTATCTATCCGGTAAAAAACGATTACAGTTGTTGCAGTAAAACGCATCCACATTTTTTTTGTATATGTGCCCCTTCTCATAGAGAGTTAAGAAGACGTCCTGCACGACTTTTTCATGATTTTTAGTGGTTGTACGCGTGAAAAGGTCAAAAGAAATGCCAAAATGTTTCAAGTCTTCGTTATGCTCGGCATTGTATCTGTCTACAATAGCCCGTGGCGTTGTTTTTTCGTTTTCTGCACTGATTGTGATGGGTGTACCATGTTCATCACTTCCAGAAACCATTAGGACGTCTTTACCTTTCATTCTGTTATATCGTGCAAATGTATCTGCTGGCAAATAGCATCCAGCCATATGTCCAAGATGTAGTGATCCGTTTGCATAAGGCCATGCCACACCAATGTAAATCTTTTCTTTCATGTGAAATTCTCTATGCTGAATATGAGCACAACATTTAAATATGGCGCAAGCCTAGTATATGGCTATAATATTAATGAAAAATAGCACTAATTAGGTATAATTAATCAATATTGTAGTTAGTTTAACTTAACCGCTTAACCAAGAACATACTGACCTGCACAAATTACCAAGATAAAGGGGTGTGAGGTCCAACACCTACTATTTGCTAAAATGCGGATAAAGGTGCTACTTTTCAGAAAATTAAATGAGGTGAAAGTCATGGTAATTGATCCATCAACAACAAAATATATGATTAAGGCTAATATTAAAGCAGACGGCATAGTAGAGAAATCTGATGTGGTAGGGGCTATATTTGGTCAAACCGAGGGGCTTCTTGGCGATGAATTAGATTTAAGAGAATTGCAAAGATCTGCAAGAGTGGGAAGAATAGAAGTAGAATTGGAGTCGAAAGGTGGGAAGAGTAACGGAACTATAACTTTACCGACGTCTCTGGACAGGGTTGAAACGGTAATCCTTGCGGCTGCTTTTGAAAGTATAGATCGAGTAGGTCCATGCAAGGCAACTATTGTTGCAGAAGAAGTTGAGGATGTGCGTGTTGTTCGAAGAAAAAAGGTGATAGATCGAGCTAAGGAATTGCTGAATAAAGTAATTGAAGACAGTAGGGTCGATGGGGAAAGCATAGCTGATACTGTTAGGCAGGCAGTACAAATTGAAGAGATTATCAATTATGGTCATGATCATTGTCCCGCAGGTCCAAATATTGATAAAAGTGATGCGATTGTTATTGTTGAAGGCAGAAGAGATGTACTTAATCTTTTGAAATATGGTATTAAGAATGTCATAGCGGTTGGCGGAACAAATATACCTAAAACGGTGATAGATTTAACGAAGGAACGTATTACTACCGCTTTTGTCGATGGAGATCGAGGAGGCATTCTTATTTTGAAAGAACTATTGCAAACTGCAGATATCGATTTTGTAGCACGCGCTCCTCAGACTCGCGAGGTTGAAGAAATCCCTCAGAAACTTATTATGAAGTCTTTAAAAAATAAGATTCCTGCTGAACAATATGCTGAGATGTATGACATAAAACTCGAGAAAAAGGATAAAGATATCGAACCTAAAAAAGAAAAACGTGAACAAAAAACGAAGCAACGTTCTGAGGGGCCAGTAGAAGAGAAGCAAAAGGTAGGGGAAGTATCTGATGAAAAACAGAAGAACTACGCGGCTATGCTTAATGAGATTTCAGGTTCTTTGAAGGCAGTGCTGCTTGATGGAAAGGACAAGGAATTGAAGAAAATACCGGTGAGAGAATTAACTGATGAACTAAAGAAAAGTGACAATATTTCTACTGTAGTATTTGATGGTATTATCACCCAGCGACTTCTAGATATTGCAAATAATAAAAACATAAAGGAAATAGTTGGTATAAAAATCGGCAATGTTGTAAAAATGCCGACGTCCGTAAGGGTTTTAACTAAGAAAGATGTACAATAATCTACATCTTTTCTATTCATTTTTTACATTTTCACATAGTTAGAGGTAGTTATATTTAAAAGGCGGATAGAAAAGGATAAAAACCCTGTATTTCATTTCAGCATGTTATTTTGATGATGGTGGAAGATTATAATGCAGAAAGACGAACTTATTCAGTTACATACATTTTTACTTCAACTGAAAACCCACTTGGAAGATATGGTCGAAAGTGATGGCTCATGTGCATTTCAGGCGTACTATACACTGGATGTTACTCCATATCAGGTTTATAAATCTAAAAGAGAGCATAAGCTGGCAGTATTCAAGCTGAGTAGGGGCATTGCAGACCTTCTGGTAGATAACGATTGCCCAGGCTTGGAAAAGATTTCTTGTAGATTAGATTTAATGTCTGAGCGTTTTATGACAAGTAAAGAAAAAGAACTTGTTCAGGCTTAAAGTATCAGGTGCATAGTGTATGCATCTTCACCACTTTGGTAAAATTTTGGTATTGTATCTATAACAATAAATCCATGTTTTCGGTAGAACTCAATAGCCACGTTATTGCTTATTTTCACTTCCAATTCTACATGTTTTATTTTTTGGATAATTATCTCTTTCAAAAAGTGATTTAGCAAGGCAGATCCTATGTTTTGTCCTCTCTGTTTTTCTGATACCGCTATCATTAGTATCTTTGCGCCTTCTAAACTTGTCTTTACCCCTATAATGAATCCCACAATCTTATGATGCTTTTCGGCCACCAAAAACCCCTGATTAAATGTTTCATAGAAATAGTTAAAGAGACTTGGATTGTAGCGTTCAGTCAGCGTCTCGGATGCTAGTTTTATAACTGGAAACATGTCATTTGGTTGGAATATTCTAACTGTAAACACAGAATAGTATCACACTGCTGTGGTAAATGATTAACGGTATCTTTAATAACTGCAGGTTAATTCATAGTCGCTGCGAGGCTTTGTTTATGGGGATTGACGATGTTGTTGTAACAAGAACTATATTTAATCGTTTTTCTAAAGAGTTTCAAGATTATTTCGATGTTGATGTTGCTATTGCTGGTGCTGGTCCCGCTGGCCTCATTGCTGCACAGTATTTAGCAAAAGCAGGTAAGAAAACCGTTCTGTTTGAAAAAAAACTTTCAATTGGTGGTGGCATGTGGGGTGGTGGCATGACATTTCCAGTTATTGTTGTTCAGAAAGAATCTAAGCATCTACTTGAAGAAGCGAACATCAAGGTTGCTGATGAAGGTAAAGGATATTATAGTGCTGATTCTATAGAAGCAGTTACAAAACTTTGTTCATCTGCAATTGATGCAGGTGCTAGATTTTTTAATGCAATCTCTGTCGAAGATGTGCTACTAAACAAAAACAAAGAAGTAAATGGCTTTGTTATCAATTGGAGTGCAATAGAAGCTGCTGGCTTACATGTTGATCCACTTACAATTCGAGCTAAATATTGCATTGATGCTACTGGTCACCCTGCTGAAATCTGTAGAATCGTACGTAAGAAATGCGGCCCTTTAGACACGAAAAGTGGAGATCTTGAGAATGAAAGATCAATGTGTGCAGATATTGGTGAGCGGGCCGTTGTTGAAAATACAGGGGAAGTTTATCCAGGTCTTTTTGTAGCAGGTATGTGTGCAAATGCAGTATATGGCTCACAAAGAATGGGGCCAATATTTGGTGGTATGCTTCTTTCAGGTAAAAAGGCGGCAGAACTTATATTGAAAAAGCTATAGCCATTTCAAGAAGTTTGTTACTATTTTTAGAGGGGAAGCTCTTTCCATAATCCAAGCAGGTCATATCCTAGTAATTTGACTCCCTCAATATTTGTATGATGTTCTGTCAGTGGGAACCGCATCTCCCAAAAATCTACAAATTATGCGATAAAAACATGTATCAATGAAATTCCGCCTCACACTCAAAAGGAATCACATAAAACATGTTTTAAAAATGGTTATCAATAACACAACAATCGGTACACAAACAATAGTTGTCCATGTAACAGAAAGAGCAGTAACCTTTTTATCAATTCCATATGGGACAAGAAACATATTAGTACTGGTTATCGGAAGAATTGAATTAATAATAATTACTGAAAACCATGCACTTGGTACTAGTTCAAATGCAAATAATGGAACAAATATAATGGTTGTTAGTATCGGAGTTAATAAAACGGTGAGGAAAAATATATTTCTGACCCATGGCCAATGATCCTGTGTTTTTTTATTGTTTTTAAGGCAAAACAGTTTCCTCATTTCATCTATTTTTAAATCATGAGGATGAATACCTGCACCAACATAATATAGAGCGGCAGGTATCGTAATTTGAGTAAAAAATTCAAAAATAGTACTTATGTCACCATACCCTTTTGAAGTAATACCTGTTGTACCATGTAATATAACAGCTGTAAATGCAAAGGAGAGAAGATACCAAGGAAATATTTTCAGATACCATGGTAACGCATGAATTTTAGAAGTTTTACCTGAATTTTTAATATCTTTTTTATGCAGATATGAAAGAATATATGGAATAATTGCAAAAAGAAAGATGGCCCCAATAATCATATATATTAAAGCCTGCACCCGCCACTCATCTATTGTAAGCATTGCTCCCCCTACAAAAGCAGAGCTTCTACCTTGGTTTGTTAAAACAGTTTTAACAAAATGTCCTTTATCCTCTCCTTTTAGATTCATTTTTTTTGCTTTAAATATTGCAAAAAAGTATGCAAGAACGTACATGAAAAATAAGATTATAAAGCAGACAATAGTAAATATCATCTCATTTTCACGAAAATCAACACCTAAAAGTATTCTAAAAAGTAAGAGTGGTACAAAAACATAAAGCAAAATCAGCCCTATTTTTTTCATTGCCTTATCTATCTTTTGTTCACCAATAAGTCGAGAAAGTACTAAGGTTACTATGAAACCTATAAGTATCCATGGAAGTGTCCAAAGACCTTTTATGTACGGTAAAATTGTATCTAATATTTCAATCATTGCCGTTTACCTTTAAAAAATGGTTTATCTTTCAATTACTCTCTTGGCCTTTCCTGTGCTACGTGGTATGGTTTTGGGCGGTATGGCTTTAACAGGCACATGTAAATTCAAGACGCTATATATTTCATCTTCAGCTTGTTTTTCAATATCGTCTAGGTGCCCTTCCTTGTAACGTTCTTCAGTTGGCTCTACTTCGACAGAAAGTGAAGTTATATCACCTTTTTTGGTTTTTATAATTTGATAATTGTCACTTACTCCAGTGACTTGCATCAAGGCAGCTTCTATCTGTGATGGAAACACAATAACCCCCTTTACCTTCATCATGTCGTCGCTTCTACCTTTTATTCTCGACTGAACTGGTAGAGTTCGACCACATTCACATGCATCTTCACTAAGTGATGCAAGATCTTTTGTTCTGAATCTGATGGCAGGAAACGCCTCTTTAGTAAGCGTGGTAAAGACAAGCTCTCCTTCCTCATTTGGCTCCAGAGTTTCGCCAGTTTTTGGATCAATTATCTCAGCTAGAAAATGATCTGCATTTATATGTAATTTTTTATGTTCACATTCAGAAACAACGCCGGGACCTATTATTTCTGTAAGGCCATAATGTTCGTGGGCAGTGATCCCCCAGCGTTTCTCAACGTTATTTCTCATTTCCTCACTCCACGCTTCTGCACCAAAACATCCTGTTTTTAGTTTGAAATCCCTTTGAGGATTAAAACCCATTTCCTCAGCAACTTCTGCCATATACATTGAATAGGATGGGGTACATGCCAATGCTGTGGAGCCGAAATCTTTCATAATGCTAACCTGTCTTTTAGTATTTCCAGAGCTAATAGTTATAACCATAGCGCCTATCTTCTGAGCGCCCTTTTCAAAACCATGAGCGCCCGTAAACAAACCATATCCATATGAGTTCTGCATAATGTCATTTTTGCGAAGCCCATTAGCCCACAAGGACCGGGCCATAACTTCACCCCAGAGCTCGACGTCATTACGAGTGTAGGGTCCAACCACAGGTTTACCAGTAGTTCCTGAAGAAGCATGGACTTCTACAACATCATCCATCTTGGTACAAACAAGCCCAAAAGGATAATATTCTCTTAAATTCTGTTTTGTTAAAAAAGGAATTTTTTCTATATCCTTTAACGTTTTAATGTCATCAGGTTCTACATGCGCATCCTTGAGTTTTTTATGATAAAATTTATTGTTTTTGTAGACATACTGAATCAATTTTCTTAACCGTTTCAATTGCAGTTCTTTTAATCCATTCAAAGGTTTTGTTTCTATTTCAGGATTCCAGAATTCTTTTGTCATAAATTTTTCCCCGTTTGCGGCCTGAATGAACTATTTGAATATAATGATTTTGGAAAATAAGAAAGATATAAATTGCATTAACTATTCTCCCGTTCGACATCAAAATTGATGCTCTCGATAATTTGGAGGAGGAAATAAATGATATTAGGCATGGACATATGGGTATTCACCGCATGGATTGGAACAATGTTAGCAGCTGTTCTTTGCTTGCTTTATGGTATTTATCATCAGTATCTGAAGAAATCCAGAGAAGAAAAAGCACCCACCAGAAAAAATAAACAATCCCGAAAGAAGGAGGTCAAGTAAGATGGATATCATCTTTTTTGCTATTTTCATGTTTCTTTTTGCCGCTATGTTCACATTCTTAGGTTATCTTGGATATAAGAAAACAAAGACAGCGGAGGATTACTTTGTTGCCGGTAGAAAGATGGGTGCGATTGTTATAGCATTTTCTTACGGTGCAACGTTTATCAGTGCGGTCGCTCTAATAGGTTTTTCTGGAATTGCATCTATCTATGGTCATTCAATTCTTTGGCTTGCATTTCTTAATATTTTTGTGGGTATTTTCATCGCGTTTGTATTTTATGGTTTTAGAACAAGGAAAATGGGTCTTTCGCTTAATGCAATGACTCTACCAGAAATATTGGGAAACAGGTTTAATTCAACTAAATTACAGGCAGTTTCAGGTTTGATAATAGCTATTTTTATGGTGGCATATACCTCGGCTGTATTCCTAGCAATAGCCTCTCTTTTCGAAGTAACATTTGGGATTCCATATGCGACATGTGTTATAATTTTCACTGTTGTTGTTGGTGTATATCTGATAGTAGGTGGATTGTATGCAGTAATGTGGACACATGCAATACAGGGCGTACTCATGCTAGTAGGTATGCTCATTCTTACTTTAGGGATATATGCTATGCTTGGAGGTGTTGGACCTGCTCACGAGGCTGCCGCTGGTTTAACCCCTGAAATTCTGGAGAGTATTGGCAGTCCAGCAGCAACTCAGGCACCAAATGGTTTAACCTCCATGCCACCGTTTTTATCGCAACCTTTTATGATGATTTTGACACTCATTTTCGGTGTGGGCATCGGCGTACTTGCACAGCCTCAGTTGATAACGCGGTATCTTACAGCAAAAGATGAAAAAGCATTACGCCGGGCAGTGCCCATCGGAGGAATATTTATTCTTTTGATGACCTTCACTGCCTTTAGTATAGGCCCTCTATGTAATGTACTGATGGTAAATAATGGATTAACTTATCCCGGAACACCAGATAAAATAGTGCCACTTATAGTAAGTGAGGTATTTCCGCAATGGTTTGTATTTTTCTTTTTATTTGCTGTCCTAGCGGCAGCGATGTCGACTGCAAGTGCCCTGTTCCATACCGCAGGTGCATCCATTGGAAGAGATGTATTTGAAAAAGGACTCCTGAAAGGAATTTCCCATGAGAAATCTGTAAAGATAACGCGAATTGCTACGATTATCATTATAGTAGCGACATTGATTATCACATTGAATCCATTGGATGTTGTAGCATTCATGTGCGCCTTTTTCTTTGGATTAATGGCCTGCACATTTCTTGCGCCATATACATTCATGCTATATTGGAAGAAAACAAGCAGAGCAGGAGCATGGGCTGGGATGTTAGGAGGATTCATATTTACTATGATCTGGTACGTCCTTGTTTATTTTAAAACAGCGCCAAATATAATTGGTTCGTCAATAATAAGTGAATATACGATAAACATGCTAGATCCAATATTTATTGGACTTCCCCTATCTATCGTCCTAACCGTTATATTTAGCATACTAATGAAACAAGACAAAAATGAACAAAAAATCATGGAAAAAACATTCAAAAATATATAGGGAAAATAACCAGATTGACTACATCAAATCAAAAAAATTCATTCTGTAGAGGAGTTTTACATATGAACATCATTGTTATTGGCTCTGGACTGATGGGTAGAGCAATTGCACATGATCTATGCAAACATTCAAATTTTGATAATATAACTATTGCAGATAAAGACGATGAAACGTTGCAATCTGCCGAAAGTTTTCTCGAAGGAAATAACATAGATTTTGTAGGTCTCAATGTCGAAGATACAAATGAAGTAAAGAAACATTTTCAAAATATTGATATTGCAATCTCTGCAATTCCCTACAGATTTAATTATGATCTGGCGAGGATTGCGATAGAAACCAAGACGCATTTTCTTGATCTTGGTGGAAATAACCAAGTTGTTGAGAGTGAACGAGGTCTCTTTGAGAAGGCCAAAAAAAATGATGTCACAATTATTCCTGATTGTGGACTTGCACCAGGATTAGTATCCATTATTACACGTGATATAGTTGATGAAATGGATTCTGTTGATTATGTAAAATTGAGAGTGGGTGGTTTACCGATGGATCCAAAACCGCCACTCAACTATCAGATTGTATTCTCACCAAATGGGCTTATCAATGAATATGTTGAAGATGCTATGGTCCTTGATCATGGTGAAATCATCAAAAAAAAATCTATGACTGATATTGAAACGGTTTCTTTTCCAAAACCATTTGGAAATATGGAAGCATTTATCACTTCAGGTGGTTGCTCTACACTTCCTTACACATATAGGAAATGTATAGGTTATCTTGATTATAAGACCATTAGATATCCAGGTCATTGTGAAAAATTTAAACCTCTTTTAGACATGGGGCTTGCGGGAGAGAATCCAGTTGATATTAGAAATCAAAAGGTTATACCTAGGGATTTGCTAATTGCCCTTCTTTTGAAAAATGTTCCCACTACAGGAAAAGATGTGGTATTACTCAAGGTTTTAAGTGAAGGAATGAAAAATGACAAAAAACATTCTTTAGAATATACCATGATTGAATATTATGATGACAAAAATGACATCTCTGCTATGATGCGCACAACAGGTTATCCTGTTTCAATTACTGCCCAGATGATAGAGGATGGTACAATAAACAGAAGAGGTGTTTTTTGCCCTGAGGAGGTTGTTCCTTGTAAGGTCTTCTTTGAAGAACTTAAGAAACGTGACATTCAAATTAAAAAAGAGCGAAAATGAGCAAAATATGGTAAGAGTAGCATGTCCAAGGAAAAAGAATTTTTAGATGCGAAAGAAAGAGCGCTTAATTCATTGGAAAAAGCTAAAAGTGAAAATAAGGTAGATGAGGGGATTAAAGCAATACTGGATATAATAAATGAGTCTGGTGACTATTACACTTCTAGTAGCTGTGCCGGAAGGATTGTTCTAATTGAATTACCTCATCTCGGTGATAAAAAAGGAGCAGAATTTTTAGGGAAATGGCATAGGAAGATAGAATCTGGCGAAATAGGTGGAGCGGCAAAAAAGGCAAAGACTGGTATGCTTTGGTTACTTGCGCAATCGCCCATACTGCACATAGGTGCAAATACACATGACGCATCAGATAATTTGTTAAAAACTGCGATTTCTTGCGGGTTTAAAAACTCTGGAGCGAAATCTACTGGTCGTAAAATTATTGTTGAAATTTGTAGCACGGAACGTCTTGATTCACCCATTGGAAAGGATGGCAAATTGTTTTGCAATGAAGAGTATCTTAATCTTCTGGTAAATATTGCAAACGAGATCATGGATCGATCAAGTCTTAAATTACATAGACTTGAGGAGAAACTAGAGAAATACTTAAGTACCCGCAAAACAACCCAACAATAAGGGTAAAATGGCTGATAAAAAAACACTTGCCAAGGTATTTACATTTTCTCTTTTGCTTGCAGTGTTATCCATGTCTTGGTTTGTTTTCAATATGCTAGTTGATATTTATATGGTTTTTAGGAAAACCTCCTGTCAATTTGCTCTGGTACTGGCGTTTTTAAGTTTTTTTATAAGCATTGTTTTTCTTCGCAAACTTTTGGTAAGTATACGACGAGACATAAATAGGAAAAACGAAAAAGAAAAGAATATCCGAGATTTTCACCAGTATAAGATGCTTCTTGATCCACCTACTATGAATAATTAGTTACAGTAAGTGCGAGTCATCCATGCGTTTTTCGGTATTTTTTGATATATTTGGTATTCTTCTTCTTTATATTTTTCATATGCTACTTCTTTTATTGTGTCGTTATTGAAAGACCAATAATATTTACGGACATATTTTCCCTGCTCTTTATACTCATCTCTTCGGAGTTTGAGTAGTCGTTCTCTTTGCAATTCGTAAAACAGAGATCTTGCATACTTATCGATTGTCATATCCTCGATTTCTTCTTCACCATTAAAAATATCTTCAACAGTTTTGGCAAGCTCGATTGCGTCTTCCTTTGCCATATTAAATTTGTTTTTTAATGCCTTTACAAATAATCTCTTCATGCCTTTTTCCTCACGACATCTTTTTTGTTGTTTTAGTTATAAAGGACTTGTTGTACAACTGTTATCAAAAAATTTCCCTCCGAATCCTTTAAATCCCTTTTGCATATTCACTGCTTCAACAGAAAGGTGATTATTATGATAAAACGTGTTTACAATTTTTATGCAGGTCCAGCAACGTTGCCACTCCCAGTTCTGGAGAAGGCACAGAAAGATCTTTTGAATTTTGATGGCACGGGAATGTCTCTTATGGAGATTTCTCATAGGTCCAAGGAATATGCAAAAATGCACACGGGAGCCTCGAGCTTGGTTAGGGAACTCATGGGCATTCCTGATAACTACAAAATCATGTGGCTGCAGGGTGGTGCGTCATCTCAATTCTATATGGTTCCATTGAATCTCCAGGTGGGGAAAAAACCAATGGAGTATGTGAACACTGGTGTTTGGTCAAAGAAAGCCATCAAGGAAGGGAAGTTCTATGGTGACGTGAAGGTGGTTGCCAGTTCCGAGGATGAAACATTTTCCTATATTCCAAAGAACATAGAGTTTAGTGGCAATACGGCATTTGCCCATATTACGGGGAATAACACCATATACGGAACTGAATATCCTGAATGGCCAAAAGTGCCAAGTGGTGTTCCTCTGGTCTGTGATATGTCTTCCCATATAATGGATAAGGTCATTGATTCGAAGAAGTTTGGTGTCATTTATGCCGGTGCCCAAAAGAACATGGGGCCTGCAGGAGTTACTTTAGTAATAGTACGTGATGATCTTATGGAAAGGGTGCCTGAGAACACGCCAACCATGCAGAAATGGAAGACTCATGCAGAAAAGGATTCTCTATTCAATACAGGTCCGTGTTGGGCAATTTATATGTGTAAGCTATCTCTTGAACATTTGAAGGGTCTTGGTGGCGTTTCTGCTATGGAGAAAATAAACAGAAAAAAGGCCAAAATACTCTATGATGTAATAGATAATTCTAATGGTTTTTACAAAGGGCATGCTAGGAAAGACTCTAGATCGCTGATGAATGTGACATTCAATCTGCCAACCCCTGAGCTGGAAACAAAGTGTGTTGCAGAGGGATTGGCAAGAAATCTCGTAGGTCTTAAAGGTCATAGGTCTATAGGTGGTATGAGGGCTTCTATCTACAACGCCATGCCTGTAGAGGGCGTACAGGCACTTGTCGAATTCATGAAGGAATTCCAAGAGAATAATCAGTGAGAAAACCAATGGATTTAAACTAGATTTCA
>Ga0307419_10000646_pt1 | contig 17672 bp, 15 predicted proteins | sample SalMarWE160230MG_2_FD_202512 | JGI IMG/M metagenome (GOLD analysis project Ga0307419, IMG submission 202512) | Salt marsh sediment microbial communities from the Plum Island Ecosystem LTER, Massachusetts, United States - WE1602-30 | ecosystem: Environmental > Aquatic > Marine > Intertidal zone... | reverse complement strand
CCATACCCCCTCTAAAACCGCGTCCCATGCCTCTCCCTCTGCCAAATCCATTCGCCATATTTACCTCCTATTTATTAAGTTCTTCCTGTCTCTTTTTGATGCTTTCTACGTCGCTTTCAAACATTCGTACTTGCTTAGTTATTTTGTTTCCCTCGTTGGGTACCTACGGCCCGGCATAAGGGGTTGCTCCTCAGAATCCGGGCCATCCCCAACTCCGAGGGCACCACTATCCATACCATGGCCCCATATCATTCAACTCTGTAATGCGTCAATAGGGTGGATAGCCATAGTAGGGATGGTATCCATATGGGGCATGACTCCAACGGAGCCCACGACCCCGACCCCGTCCCCAGAATCTCAAGCCCCGGCCTCCAGGTCCCCCGCCGCGGCCCAAAGCCCTGCCTCCCCGTCCGAGGGCTCCAACGTTGGTGAAGCCGGACATTGCGTAGCCGGCGCAGTAACCTGCAGCCCTGCCGGTCATGGAACCGAAACCTGCCGGACCTGTTCTGTCTCCTCTTGGCATTGCGGACACCTCCTTTATGTTTAAACGCGAAGACCTCGAAAGCGTCTCCTCCTCCTGGGAGGACAGGGGCCCATTCCGTCCTGAAGTCCCTTCCTGAGGTAGAACGCCAGGACTTCATCCACATCTCCCATGATCCCCCAGATGACGTCTATGTTGTGTACTCTCAACATCTCCTGCAGATGCCAGTTCACCCCTCCGGCAATAACCTTTGTCACCCCTTGGGAGGCAAGGAAATCGGGTATTTCCATGGGATGGAGCAGAGAGATATTCACCATTTCTCTCCCTATCTCCTTTTTTCCCTGTAACTCAACGATGCATACCTCTTTTGCAAGGGGGAGCCTCGGGGCGATACGATCTCCGTTTATGGGGATGGCGAGTTTCATCAATTGAGCTTAAAGCATTTTTTGTGCCAAGCGATATCTATTTTTAACTATTTGAATTTATAAAAGAATTCTCCCAACATACGATGGAGAAATGTATCGGTTGTTGCATTATGCAACAACAATTAATCTATCTAATTGAAATCTAATAAGTTATTAAAAGGTGTAAGGAATGCAACAATATTGCAATATGCAACTAGAGGGCGCCCATTTTTCTCAACTTGCGCCATAAGGTGGTGCGATGGATACCCAACTCCTTGGCAGCCTCGGTCAGGTTGGTACCGCACTTGTGCAGGGTGTCGATGATGTGCTCCTCCTCCAGTTTCTGAATGGATTTTTTGGCTTGCACTGAGGTCTTTTCCTCAAAGAGGTAGCTTGGAAGGTGCGCTTTTCGTATGTGGGTCCCCTTACAGAGGATAAAGGCATGTTCTATGATATTCTCCAGTTCCCTGATGTTACCAGGATATGCGTAGTTCATGAGGATATTTAAGACCTCCTCTGTGACGTCGAGAATAGCCTTCCCCGTTTTCTTGTTGAACGTTCCTATAAAATGATCGATGAGCAGGGGAATGTCCATCCTGCGTTCCCTCAGGTCGGGAAGATCGATCTTCATCACATTGAGCCGGTAGTAAAGGTCATTTCTGAACTGGCCCAGCTTTACGAGCTCCTGAAGGTCTTTATTGGTGGCAGTAACGACCCGAACGTCGGCCTTGATCGTTGCGGTCCCTCCCAGGGGTTCAAATTCTTTGTTCTCAAGTACCCGCAGGAGCTTCGACTGGGTTGCAGCAGGGATATCCCCGATCTCATCCAAAAAAATAGTTCCGCCTTCAGCCAGCTGAAACCTACCCGGTTTATCGCGCTTGGCATCAGTAAAGGCACCCTTGCGGAAACCGAAGAGTTCTGACTCGAGGAGGGTTTCAGGGAGGGCACTGCAGTTCACCTTCACGAGAGGCCCCTCTTTCCGAGGGCTGAGGTTGTGGATGGCCTGGGCAACGAGCTCTTTACCCGTACCGCTCGCCCCCTGAATGAGGACGGTGGCCTCGCTGCGCGCGATATCAGGGAGGATGCGGAAGATTTTTATCATAGCAGGGTGCTTGCTGATAATATCGTGGAAGGAGTACTTTTCATGGATCTCCTTGTCCAGCTCCTTGATCAATGAAAGGTCGCGGAAGGTCTCAACACCCCCTACGATCTTTCCTTTATTGTCTTGCAATACCGCGGTACTGATACTCACCGGGACCTCCTGGTTACCTTTATCGAGTATGTTCAATTCCTTATTGATGATGTTCTGTTCCGTCTCCATCGTCTCGCGCAGGGCACATCGCTCCAGACAGACATTGGTGCGGAATATCTCATAACAGTATTGACCGATGGCTTCCTTGTGGGAGAAACCCGTTATCCTCTCGGCTGATTTATTGAAGGAAGTGATACGCCACTCGTTGTCTACCGTGAAGACACCGTCGGCTATACTGTCGAGAATGATACTGAGCGAGTCGTTTTCTCGCTTCATCGATGCTGATACCTCATGTTTTTTCCTCGATATATTTCTCAACGGCAGCGGCGGCGAGCGCGCCGTCGCCGACAGCGGTGGCGATTTGTCTCAAACCTTTCTGTCTCACATCGCCGGCTGCGAATATGCCGGGTACGGAGGTAGTACAGTCGTTATCAGTAATGATATAACCTTTGTTGTCCAGTTCGACCACGTCGCGGAGAAAATCTGTATTGGGTTTCTGCCCGACGGCAATAAAAACCCCGCTCACGGCCAAGTCCTTTTGTTGAGCGTCTTTGACGTTCTTCAAAACCAGCGTCTTGACCTGGTCTTTACCCTTAATTTCCTTTACCACTGTATTCCATACAAATTCGATCTTGGGCTCGTTCTGTGCCTTGTCCTGAAGGATTTTTTGTGCCCTGAGCTGATCGCGGCGGTGTACCACGTATACCTTCTGGGCGACCCTGCTGAGATAGAGGGCATCCACGAGTGCGGTATCTCCTCCTCCGACCACGGCTACATCCTGGTCTTTAAAGAAGGCACCGTCACAGGTGGCACAATAAGAGATACCTTTGCCAATTAATTTCTCTTCGCCTGCCACCCCCAATTTGTTCCACTGGGCACCAGTGGCAATGATAAGGGATGAAGATGAAAATTGCTTCTCTCCGGCGGTTATCACCTTTTGCTCCCCCGTGTCTTCCACCTTGTCCACCGGGGTAAACCGCTGGATCTCCAGGCCGAATTTGGTCGCCTGTTGCACAAACCGCTCAATGAGCTCATTCCCGGAGATGCCGTCGGGGAATCCCGGATAGTTCTCAACCTTCTCCGCCATATAGGCCTGGCCGCTCGGGATCATGGCCTCCAGCAGGATGGTCTTGAGTTGAGCCCGGGAGGTGTAGAGGCCCGCTGTGAGCCCCGCTGGACCTCCTCCGATAATGATCACCTGATGATCGCTCATGATAGGTTATTCCTCCTCCATGGTTTATACTATTTATTATCGAATCTTACCAAACATTTGTCAAACTCTCGTTATATCTTTATATAACCGTTCTCTTTCCTCTTCTTTAAGGGTTGTGATAATATTTTTTTTGTCTCGTGTAGGCTTGACAGGGACGCGCTATGGGATAAACTATTAGCATTAGCTATCTTTAGAAGGAATTGTAAAAGGGGAAGGAGAGGTTGATGTTGCCGAAAAAGCTAGTCACCGATCTCAAAAAGATAGTGGGTAAAGATGACGTCCTTACCGAGAAAGAAGACCTTGCCTCCTATGCGTACGATGGGACGAGTACGTGGGCACACGAGCCGGACGTTGTAGTCTTCCCCACTTCAACTCAGGAGATATCCGACATATTAAAACTTGCCAACAAGGAGCGGATCCCTGTTACCCCCCGTGGGGGAGGGACCAACGTGAGCGGTGGCTCCGTACCGATCATGGGGGGAATTGTCCTCTGTACCACCAAGATGAACCGGATCTTGGAGATAAGCAAAGCCAATCTACTTGCCACTGTTGAACCGGGCGTAGTCTTACAGGACTTTAACTTTACCTTAGCCCAACAGGGTTTGTTCTTTCCCCCTGATCCTCAGAGCTTCCTTGGCTGTACCTTGGGTGGTGTGGTCTCTGAGAACGCTGGTGGTCCCTATTGTGTAAAGTATGGAGTGACCAAACAATATATCCTTGGTTTGGAGGTGGTTCTGGCCGATGGTCATATTATGAAGATCGGGGGATTGACCCCCAAGAATCGGACAGGATATGAGCTCTGCATACTGTTTACTGGATCTGAGGGAACACTGGGGATAATAACCAAAATAACTGTGCGGTTGCTGCCGATGCCTCCAGCCAGCAAGACTATGATGGCTGTTTTTGATAAAGCAGAGGTAGCTAGTGAGGCTATATCTAATATTCTGGCTAGCGGGGTGATACCAGCGAAAATTGAGTTTGTTGATAATTTCGTTATCAGGCGGATTGAAGAGATGACGCCAATGGGTCTGCCTGTAGACGCCAAGGTTTTGCTTCTATTGCAGACTGATGGTTCACCGGCCGCTGTGGAAACGGAAGCTCAGCAGATTCTTGATATCTTGAAGAAGAACGGGGCCAAAGATGCTCGGGCGGCCAAGGACGACTCAGAAGCAGCTATGTTCTGGAAGGCAAGGAGCGCTGGTTTCGCCGCCGTTTTTGGGGCCGCTCACACGGTTTTAGCCGAGGATGTAGCTGTACCCAGGGATAAGCTTGCTGAGTTTACACGAAGGTTGGATGAGATATCTAAGAAATCAGGCTTCTTCATCCAATACCTAGGTCACGCTGGGGACGGAAATCTGCATCCATCTATATTTACTGATATCAGAGACAAGGAACAGTTTGCCAAAGCTCAAGACACGATGGCTCAAATATTTGAAGCAGCCATGGACTTGGGCGGGGTGCTTTCTGGAGAGCATGGCATTGGTCTGGAGAAGCAGCGTTTTTTAAAGAAGGCCATGGACCCCGTGGCTATTGAGATCATGAAGGGCATCAAGCGGATCGTAGATCCCAACAACATTCTCAACCCCGGCAAGATATGGGAATAGGCTACAACACGGGCTTTTTTATGATGCAACCATGCGAAGATCAAAAACGAGAGCGAAGGAGAATTCTTTCATGACGGTGAGTAAGTGGATGCACACGGGTACAGTCTTGAAGATGAACGCCATTAATTATCCTGACAATCTGGGATGCCAGGACAAAGACAAAAGTTTCACGTTCAAGGGGTGGAACGAGAGGTGCTGTCGGCTGGCCAATGCCTTAACGAAGAAGGGCGTTGGACACGGGGTCCGTTTTGCAATCCTCGCCTACAACCGGGTGGAGTGGATGGATATATATGTATCGTGTGCCAAGGGCGGCCAGGTCATGGTCCCCCTCATGTTCCGTCTCGCACCTCCTGATTTTGAATACATAATCAACCACTCCGATAGCAAGGCACTCATCGTTGAGGAACCTTTTGTTGAGGCCATTGACGGCATTCGCGACAAACTCCCCATTCCCAAGGAGAACTACATCTATCTGGGAGAGGGGAAGGCTCCCGATGGTTATGTCCATTACGAAGCTTTGTTGGCCAGTGCCTCTCCCGAAGAGCCCGACCTGATGGTAGATGCAGCCGACATGTGGACTATCATGTATACATCCGGTACCACGGGCAGACCCAAAGGGGTGGTCAAGACCCATGAGTCTGTTTTTGGTCAGTATTATAACAGCAACCTCAACATGGGGGTCCTGCCAACGGATAAGGTGTTGTTGGTTATGCCGATGTGCCACATCAACTCTGTCTATTATTCGTGCGCCTATACCCTCGTGACCGCACCGGTCATGGTCTACAATATGGTCAGCTTTGATCCTGAGGATATGTTGAGGACTCTGTCTGAGTATAAGATCACGTTTACATCCCTGGTTCCCACACACTACATCATGATGTTGGCCCTGCCCGATGAGATAAAGACAAAGTATGATGTGAGCAGCATCCGACAATTGCTCATCTCTTCCGCACCGGCCAGGAAGGATCTCAAGGTAGCCATCATGGAACACTTCAAGAACGCCGAACTCTGGGAGGCCTATGGATCGACTGAGTCTGGTCTGGCTACGCTGTTGCGTCCGGAGGATCAATTCAAGAAGCTCGGTTCCATTGGGAAGGAGATCTTCGGGAGCGACCGGATTAAGATCTTGGATGAGGAGGGTAAAGAGGTGCCCGATGGAGAAGTGGGTGAGCTCTACTCCCGAACTCCGTCTATCTTCAAGGAGTACTGGAAGGATCCTGAGAAGACCAAGGAGGTCTTTCATGGTGAGTGGTTTTCTGCGGGCGATATGTGTAAGAGGGATGAGAATGGATATTACTACCTGGTCGACCGGAAGGCCAACATGATCATTACGGGAGGCGAGAACGTCTATCCTTCAGAAGTGGAAAATTGCTTGGGGGCCCATAAAGCGGTCAAGGACGTCGCCGTCATTGGAGTACCAGACGCAAAATGGGGCGAAGCGGTCAAGGCGGTGTTGGTCTTGCATGATGGCTACGAACCGGGCGACCCATTGGCCCAGGAGATCATGGAGTTCTGTAAAGGGAAGATCGCGGGCTATAAGCGCCCCAAGTCGGTGGACTTTATCAAGGATGCAGACATGCCGAGGACCGGGACCGGCAAGATCTTGCACCGAATCTTGCGTGAGAGGTATGGCACATGGAGTGATCAATAAGAGCCATTGAGAACGAGAAGTATCATGGGCGTGGGGGCTCTGTATGGTTGCAGAGCCCTTCGTTCTTGAATCGATCTGTTCTTCGTCTCAATGCGGTGTCGCGCGAGCAATGTTAACATGAGAAAAAGGGAATCACGCACGTTGTCCTGACGATGGGAGATTGCTTTTTAAGGCGGTTTTGTTTATCATCTTTGTGATATCTACATTTTGTAGATGAGGAGTTCATGAAGCGGGTTTTAGTTCTAGGTGCGCAAGGGATGCTTGGTCACGATCTGCTGGAAGTCTTTGCAGGGGGATACGATGTGACCGGGTTAGACATAGAGAACATAGACATCACCCGCCAGGGGGCAACACGGAGTGCCATCAAGGAGCTCTTACCTGATGTGGTCATCAATGCTGCCGGTTACACCGACGTCGATGGATGTGAAAAGAAGATGAACAAGGCATTTGCCGTCAATGGCCAGGGAAGCAAGAATGTAGCGAAGAGTTGCCGGGACAGCGGATCCAAATTGATCTACATCAGCACCGATTATATTTTTGATGGAGCAAAAGGCAGTCCGTACCGTGAAGATGACCCTCCCAACCCGCTCAGCATATATGGGGAGAGCAAGTTGATGGGGGAGCGATATGTTGAAGAGATATTAGACGACTATCTCATCGTCAGGACCCAGTGGCTTTATGGGAAACATGGTCGCAATTTCGTCGAGACCATCCTCACCCTCGCTGAAGAGCGGGATACTATTGAAGTGGTGCACGACCAAATGGGATCCCCTACCTATACCGCTGACCTGAGCAGGGCCATCGCTGCCCTTGTTGCCAAAGACTTGCGGGGCACTTTTCATGTCAGCAACAAAGAATCGTGCTCGTGGTATGACTTCGCCCTGGAGATCGTTCGTCTATCAAACGCATCGGAGGTGGAGATCGTACCCATCTCCTCTACCGCACTGAGTCGGCCCGCCAAAAGGCCGCTCTATTCCATCTTCAATTGTCAGAGACTGGAGCAGGAGGCGGACATCGAGATGAGGGTCTGGCAGAAGGCGTTACGGGATTACTTTCGTCACAGGGAGGGAAGATGAAGATCTGCATGATCGGCAGTGGCTATGTGGGGTTGGTAACCGGTGCCTGCTTGGCGGAGTTTGGGATGGATATCATCTGTGTGGACAAAGACAAGACCAAGATAGAGAGGGTGCGAAGGGGAGAGAGCCCCTTTTATGAACCGGCTCTGGATGATTTGATCGAAAAGAACATAAAGGAGGGGAGGCTCTCTTTTAGCACAGATACGAAAAAGGGTGTCAAGACCAGCACGGTGATCTTCATAGCGGTGGGCACCCCTGCTCATAGTGACGGTTCACCCGATCTCTCACAGGTGGAGGCAGTGGCCAAGGAAATCGCCCGGTCTATGGACGAATACAAGATCATCGTCCTCAAGAGCACCGTTCCCGTCGGGACAGGTAAATGGGTGAAGGGGGTCATAGGGGCTGAATTGCAGGAGGCGGTCTCTTTTGATGTGGTTTCTAATCCCGAATTCCTGAGGGAAGGTGCTGCTGTCGAAGACTTCTTCAGGCCCGATCGCGTCGTCATCGGGGCGGAGAGTGCTGGGGCCATCGAGGTGATGAAGGAGATTTACAACGCCCTTTACCTTATCGAGGCCCCCTTTGTCATCACCTCGATAGAGACGGCCGAGATGATCAAGTATGCCTCAAATGCCTTTTTAGCCACCAAGATCTCCTTCATCAATGAAATAGCCAATTTGTGCGAGCGGGTAGGGGCAGATATCCATGATGTGGCACGGGCCATGGGCCTCGATGGGAGGATCGGGCGAAAGTTCCTGCACGCGGGGCCTGGTTTTGGCGGGTCATGCTTCCCCAAGGACACCAAGGCATTGGTCCATCTTGCAAGAGGGCACAACTGTGAGATGGAGATCGTCCAATCCACTATCAGGGTTAATGAAAGACAGCGTGAGAGGATGATTGAAAAGATCGAAGAGATGGTTGGCGATGTGGGGGGTAAGACCATCGGTATTTTGGGCCTCGCCTTCAAACCCAATACCGACGATATGCGTGAGGCCTCCTCTATCCCTATTATCCAGGGCCTTCAGTCACGGGGAGCTCGGATCAAGGTCTATGATCCAGCGGCCATGGAAGAGGCAAAAAAGATCTTCGAAGATGTGATCTACTGTAAGGGACCCTATGAGGTAGCCGAAGGGAGCCACGCCCTGGTGTTGGTCACTGAGTGGAACCAGTTTCGTCTCTTGGACTTCGAACGGATCAAGGGATTGTTACAGGAGCCGGTCTTCATCGACCTGCGTAATGTCTATGAGCCCCTCCACATGCGGGAACTGGGATTTCGGTACTGCGGGGTGGGGAGGTAATGGATTGGATTTTTGTGGGAGACGCCCACTTCGCCTTCGGGGATGGGGAGCGAAGAAAACTCTTCTTTCGTTTCATCCAAAAAAATAAGCCCACTTTGAATACACTTGTCATCATGGGCGACTTGTTCGACTTTTGGTTCGGGTTCCGCGATCTCTCACGCCTGAAAAAAGAATACGGTGATGTCTTACAGTTCTTGAAAAAACTCAGATCTGACGGTGTGGAGATAATCTATCTGGAGGGGAACCACGAGTTCCAACTGGGACCGTACATGAGCGGGAAGCTGGGGATCGAGGTTCACGACGGTTCTGCGGAGATAGATCTCAATGGCAAAAAAGTCTACCTGGCCCACGGTGACCGGGCCTATCCGACCGTGAGTCATCGGATACTCACGTGGCTCCTGAGGAACGGGTTTACCTATTGGCTACTTTCCTTATTGGGACCACGGGTTGTCATCGCCGTTGCCAAATGGTGGAGCGCAGGGAGCAGGAGTCGAAGCTTAAAAAAATCTTCTCAGGTCATCTCTCGCCTGAAGAAATTTACTCAGCGCAAACTGGATGAAGGCTTTGATACCGTGATCCTCGCCCATACCCATCTCCCCGAGGCGATACCTATGAAAAAGAGAGAAGGGGAGGGCTATTACTTCAATGTGGGGAATTGGATGCGGGATTTCTCCTTTCTGCGGTATAATGAGCAAAAAGGTTTCACCCTCGAATATTATAATGCAGACTAAAAATGGGGGTTTGTCCTCCCTCAACTCTTCTAAGAAGGATCAAAGAGATTATGACAAGGATGTCCCATGTCTAAGTCTGAACCTATATACTCACTCAGGGGTCTTGTCCTCAGCCAAGGCCTGACCCCAATTTTCATTGGGAGCTGCTTATGAGTAAAATTAAATGCCCTTTTAAAGTCGGTAACATTGTACGCTTTACGCCTTCAAAACGGACCCGTGGGCTCTACCAAGATGTTGAACGCTTTGGTATTAAAGATAAATCAAGAGGCTAAAATTAAAGAAATACGTCAAGGAGCATATTTGTACTTTGAAGAAGGAATAGGTGGAATGCCCTGGAATGAGTTTACTTTGGTCAAGAAGGAATCAAGGTCTGAACTCGACTATTGAGACTAAGAAGACATGGGGTAGACCTTAACACAGGACACTATAAAAACGACAAAAAAGGAGGCCGCAGCCCCTTTTTTAGTTAACTCTTGTTCATCAGATATTGATGGACGGCCTGGGATGAGTTTCTCCCCGCACCCATAGCCAAGATCACCGTGGCCGCGCCGGTCACGATGTCGCCGCCGGCATAGACCCCCTCTCTGGAGGTCTTGCCTGTTGCGTCATCTGCCACTATATACCCCCATTTATTCAGTTCTAAATTGGGAACCGTACCGGTGATGATGGGATTGGCCCCGGTGCCAATGGCGACGACGGCCAGGTCCACATCCAAAGTGAAGTTGGAACCCTCGATGGGGACCGGCCTCCGGCGACCGGAGTCATCGGGTTCCCCCAGCTCCATCTGGATGCACTCCATGCCCACGACCCAGCCGCTTTCGTTTCCGATGTAGCGCACCGGAGCGGTCAGGAACTTGAACTGGACACCCTCTTCCTCGGCATGGTGGACCTCCTCGGCCCTGGCCGGCAGTTCGGTCTTGGAGCGACGATAGACGATATGGACGTTGTCCGCGCCCAGCCGCAGGGCGGTGCGCGCCGAGTCCATTGCCACATTACCACCCCCGATCACCGCCACATTTTTTCCGAGGGCGATAGGGGTATCATATTCAGGGAAGAGGTAGGCCTTCATGAGATTGGAGCGGGTCAGATACTCATTGGCCGAATAGATCCCGCAGAGGTTCTCTCCGGGGATGTTCATGAAGACGGGCAACCCCGCCCCCACACCGAGAAAGACGGCATCATATCCCATCTCAAAGAGTTCGTCCACGGTGAGGATCTTGCCGATGACGTAGTTGTACTTGATCTCCACTCCTAGTCTCTTCAAATAGTCCACCTCGGCGTCCACGATGGCCTTGGGGAGCCTGAACTCCGGAATGCCGTAGACCAAGACCCCTCCTGGCTTATGGAGGGCCTCGAAGATGGTCACCTGGTGGCCAAATTTGATGAGGTCACCGGCCAAGGTAAGTCCTGCCGGTCCTGACCCCACCACAGCCACCTTTTTCCCCGTGGGTGGCGGGATATCGGGCAGGTCCACAGTACCCTGGGCGCGTTCATAGTCGGCCGCAAACCGCTCCAGCCTCCCGACGGCCACGGGATCATCTTTCTTTCCCAGGATACAAAGGGACTCGCACTGTGATTCTTGAGGGCATACCCTCCCGCAGACGGCGGGCAGGCTGTTGTCCTCCTTCAGCTTCTTGGCAGCACCGATATAGTCACCTTCGGCGATCAGGTTTATAAATTCGGGGATCTTGACACCCACCGGGCAGCCCTCAATACACTTGGGCTTCTTGCACTGCAGGCACCGACTGGCCTCTTTCTGAGCGAGCTCAGGGGTGTATCCGAAGGGTACCTCCTTGAAGTTCTTGCTCCTCTCCTTGGGGTCTTGTTCAGGCATCGGTTGCCTGGGTATCTTTTCCTTCTTTTCTTTCTTCTCCTGCTCGGCCATGTCCTTCCCCTCTCTATTGACCCTGTTTCTTTTGAAAGAGATCGTATGACTGCCGCTCCTCCTTGAGGTAGGCGGCTTGTCGTTTTATTAACTCATTGAAGTCGACCTGGTGACCGTCGAATTCCGGACCGTCGACACAACAGAATTGGGTCTTTCCGCCCACCGAAACCCGGCATGCCCCGCACATCCCGGTGGCGTCCACCATGATGGCGTTAAGGCTCACCATGGTCTTGACCCCGTAGGGTTTGGTCGTCTTACAGACGAAGTTCATCATGGGAACCGGCCCAATGCCAACCACCAGCTTGACGTCTTTTCGCTCATCGAGCAGGTCTTTGAGGGCATCGGTGACAAATCCGTGTCTCCCGTAGGAGCCGTCATCAGTGGTGACAAAGAACTCATTGCTGGCATTCTTCATCTCCTCTTCCATGATGAGGAGGTCCTTGGTCCTGGACCCGATGATTGATATGACGTGGTTCCCGATCTCCTGCAAGGCCCGGGTAATGGGGTATAACACGGCGATGCCTGTCCCGCCTCCCACACAGATGACCGTTCCCAGCTTCTCCAGGTGGGTTGACTTTCCCAAGGGGCCGATGATATCGAGGAAGGCATCTCCCTCCTGAAAGGTGCGCATCAGGGCCGTGGTCTTTCCCACGACCTGGAAGATGATATCGATGGTCCCCCGTGCCGGATCGGTCCCGGCCATCGTGAGAGGTATCCTCTCGCCGGTCTCATTGGGCCTGAGCACTACAAACTGTCCTGGCTGGGCCTTTTTGGCGATCAGGGGGGCCTCAATCTTGAAGTGACAGACGGTATTTTCCGCCATTTCCCGCTTCTCTAATATCTTAAACAAGGTTCCTCCTCCCTATACCTGATTCTCTTTGCTTTGTGTGAAGTATCACAAAATTCCGCCCTCTGTCAAGGTTCCAATGGGTCGATAAGATGAAGAATCTCCTGCCACAGCCGCTTTTTCCCTTCCCCTGTTTGTGAAGAGAAGGGGACGATCTGGTCGGGATTGACGGAAAGGGCCCTGGCTGTTTGATGCAGGGCCTTGGTGACCTTGTTCTTAGAGAGTTTATCGGATTTGGTCAGGATGAATATGCTGTGATGCGAGAGGGCCTTGAGCCAGGCGATGAGGGAGATATCCAAGGGGGTAGGGCCCAACCGCGCGTCAATGATGACCACCACCCCACAGAGGTTTACTCTGCTTCTACAGTACTGTTCTATGAGGGGGCTCCATTTTTTGCGCACCTTTTTGGGGATCTTGGCATATCCATATCCGGGCAGGTCCACCAGGCAGAAGGAGCCATTCACCAGGTAGAAGTTGATGGATTGGGTCTTTCCCGGGGCAGCGCTGGTTCGGGCCAAACCCTTACGGTTTACCAGGGTGTTTATGAGGGAGGATTTCCCCACGTTTGACCTCCCTGCGAAGGCCACTTCCGGGTAGCTGCCTGAAGGAAAACCGTCTGTGGGATAGACGCTCTTGATTAAGTCAGCGCTCGTGATCTTCATGCCCGCTCCAGGGGTGTTATACCAAATCCAGGAGGGGATGGCAAAGATTTTGCAAGATATTATTCTCAGAAAGGCGTTCATAAGTTCCAAAAAGCTTGACGTTTTGCACAATGAAGAAGTAATATGTAGGGTATGTTGCCCATCAAGAATATAAGGAGGATTATTGCCAAGGCCTCTCAGCAACCGACGTATGCCCTGCGGGCGGGCCGGATGCGCCTCTTGTCAAACTTGAGCTATCGCTTTCTAAGGGGTCGAAGCACGCCTCCTGAGACCGTCTCCCTGTTGCTCACCTATCAGTGCAATCTCAGATGCCAGATGTGTGGGCAGTGGGGCGAGCGGGGGAGCTTAAAAGACCGCCCCCTTAGCGAGACCAAGGTCTATATGGATATTTCTATCATAGAAAGGCTCATCGGCGAGATCAAGGGCTTTCACCCAACCATTACCCTCTTTGGGGGAGAACCCTTGCTCCATCCCCAGTGGAAGGAGATCGTAACGCGGATCAAAAGGTCAGGCCTTCGCTGCAACATGATCAGCAACGGCATCCTGCTCAAAAAAAGGGCCGAGGACGCGGTCCAGTTGGATTTGGATGAAATCATTTTCTCCCTGGACGGTCCCTCCGGGGTGCATGATGCCATTCGGGGAGGGAAGGGTGTATTCAACAGGGCGTTGGAGGGTTTTCAATACCTCGCGGAGGTGAAGAAGAGATATGGGAAAAAGAGGCCGCGAGTGAATGTCAACACGGTTATCTGGGAGGAGAACCACACGATACTGGGTGATATCGTGGAGCAGGCGGGTCGTTTCGGGGCTCAAACAATCACCTTTCATCACCTCATCTTTGCCGACCAAGAGGCCTTTGATGAGACAGAGCGGATCACGCAGGCAGCCCTCAACTGCAATTCCCCTGATTGGGCCGGGTTCATCATGGATGAGCTGCCACGGATAGATCCAGAGCAGATCATTATGCAGAAACAGTTGATCGAACAGGAGAAAAACTCAGTGCCGGCCTTCTTCTATCCCAATTTCACCGATGAGGAGATCAGGGCGTACTATACCTCTTTTAACTTCCTTCCGTCTTCGTATAAGCGGAGGTGTCTCAGTCCTTGGATGGTGGCCTACGTGCTCCCGGATGGATCGGTCAAGCCCTGTCTTAGTCTGGGTTATGAGATGGGAAACCTGAAGGAGGACAGTTTTCAGGAGATATGGAACGGAGACCGGGTGGTACGGTTTCGCCGTCTCCTCAAGGAAAGAGGCTATTTCCCGGTCTGTCCCCGATGCACGGAGTTTAGTAGATTTTAGGTTATTTGATCGTGGTTATCACAACATGACATGAGTGTCGGTTTTTGAATTTAAATCATCGGTGTTGTGCGGTACAGTCCCGATGTCGTTCTCTTCCCTTCTGTCCGGGCATTATGAGGGATAATAAAATATCTTTGACGTTCTCGGTTTTATGTGGATGATACAGTCTGTCGGCCCATTCCAACCGATTCATCAACTCTCGGCCAATCTCATGTCCCAACAATTGTTCTTTGTATGTGGTGAAAGAAAAATCTTTGCTCTTGAGCGCGTGCGCTATGGAGTCGGCTGCTACATGCCCATACCCTAAGCTGAATGAGATCCCCTCACCCCACAAGGGATCAACCCCTGCGGCATCACCGACCAGGAGCACCCTGTTGGCCGAGAAGATCGATGCGGGATGAAACCACCTAATTGGCCATCGCTCAATCCGACCTTCATTTAGTGAAATACCCTGCGCTGCCAAAAACTCGGCGATGATCTTTTTCAGGAGAGGGCCGTCCTTTTGCGAGGTGGAAAAACCGCCCACACCCGTGTTCAGCCATGTTTGGCCATGGATTGCCACGGGGAAGGACCAGACATAACCTCGAATCCCATGCCGAAATGTACAAGAGAAATCAATGACTGCTTCCTGCTCTCTCTGTTCAGAAGGGTTCAGACTGTCGGCACGCGTCATAAAACGCAGCGTCATGCCAGTGTTCCTTGGGCCCCGTTGCCCAGCGTTTTGGTAAAGCTTTCTGCGTATGATGCTTTGCGCACCATCGGCGCCTACTAAAACCCGTGTAGTGAGACTGCGATTGGGAGTTTGCGCAACAATTGCTTCATCGCTGTATGAAAAGGAGATCACGGCCTCGTTCTGGGCAACTGCAACGCCCAGATCCATTGCTGTGCGGACTAACGTCTCATCAAATTCTTCTCTGATTACCGTCCGCAATCCGCCCCCATCAAGGCAATATTCCACATAGCCGTCATCATCAAGGGCGATGCGTGTCCTTTGAACAGTCAAGGATGCTATCGTCATCTTGATGCCAAGGTGCTGTAACCAGTAGTCAGTATATGCACCAATTCCTCCCCCGCAGATTTTCTTTCGGGGATGGGTTTCTTTTTCCAGTACTATCAGACGATCGCATATTGACGGGAGGAGCTTAGTCAGATGTATGGCCGTCGAGATACCGGCAGGTCCGGAACCGACGACGATGCAGTCATATTCTGTTTCTCTCGAGCTGCCCATAATTCAGTGCACCGTTTTCAGGAGATTTGCGACCAATGGTACTGGAATAGTCGGATTGTATAATCATGACCTCAGTAGGACAAATTTTAGATATGAGTTTCACGAATGTGAGGTCTCTTTGCCAACCTCCCAAGCCCTTGATGTTAAGGCGTAATGTAGGCTGATATTCTCTATGTCCTTTGCAATTATTTCATCTTCTACAAGGCAAAGGGCGACAGAGATGGGGTTTAGCTGATATGATTGGCTCAAGATATAATTCAAGATTTGTACGTGGCTGTAGGCCAGGCTAAGCCGACGGTTATTCAGGAGGCGAACAAATCTGGTAGGGCGTTGCGGATTAAAATGTAATAGACGTCTTCCATCGCCCTCAAAGGAGATATGGAGTAGGTTGGACCCCTCGATAAATACCTGCACCGCATCTCGAAGTTTGAGCTTGCCCATGAGTGCGGTATTGTTGAAGTCCAGACGGTCAAGGAAAGGATATATCTCTATACTAGTTCTTCCATCGAAATACATATCAATCCCAAACGGAAATTCCTCATGGACCAGATAATCGCGGATGCCATCCAGGGGTGGATGTAGCAAGAGGGCCTGATCTATCTTTTCAGGGCATTCCCTGACGATAAGATAACACTTGACCTTCGAATCATTCGTGTTCGTTTTATAATCCAGACCTAGGCCTATTGCTACCACCCCTGAGAAGTCGCGGCCATTGTCAGTGATTTGAGACAGCATACTATGGTTTAAACGTACGTTTTTACACCGTGAAATTTCGTGGAGAAAATCGTATATTTTTAGAAGGCCTTCTTGGATATCTTGTTGTTCATATCCCAACCTGAGCCTTCCCGCATGGATACCTTGGGGGGAGATCTTAACTGAGCATTCCAGTATAGAACAGGGGGGTGTAGATAATAATGCTTCGAACAGCTGAAAAAAAGTATTATCCTCTAATCCGTACTCTTTTTTATGGAAATCATAGACGAGGATTAATGGGTTCATGCAGGGGTTATCTCGGTTGCTACATATATCAGGAGGAGATGATCCTTCTTGTTGCAGAGCTGAGGCACTTGTCTATTTCATGTCCTCACTCAAGCAACAAAAATCTAGGAAATCTGAGAGGTTGAACAAGTGGTATTCCAAATCGTCTGACAGTTGTTAGTATACGCACCGCCTCTGGTACTTGATTTGCACAGCTGGAGGATCGCTTCCTCTGCCCTCCCCTTAAACAACACGATCAACTTGGGTTTCGTCCAGCGCTTGTTTTTCATCGTTTATATCCTCCGTCTTTTTTATACTATGAACTGATCGCTTATTGTTGTAGCCAACAAACATCTATCTCGTTGATTATATCATATTTTTTATTACATGCAATTTTTTGCCCCAGTTTTTGGAAATCATTATGCCTTGGATTGGGTCCCCTATCAAAGATTCTGAAGTAGCAAGGGCCCCTCGTTTCTTTATGGGTGTCAGCCCTGGCGTGAGCAGCCTGGCAGAATGAGGTAACCGCTCCAGGTATCTGGAGGGCAGGATGAGCGAGCTTGTTGCTCAGTTGATGCACTTGTCTATTCCAGGCCCCAACTTGTCCTGCTCCTTGAATTTAAAGTCTAAGGAAAGCAGCCGGAGGTGGCCCTTTGGCCAGATGTCGCGAAGCGACACAATAAAAATCTAGGAGGCAGTCTGAGTAGAACATGGTCGACTACCATGCCTACAAGGGTTTTGTTGTGGGCCAGATACGCCCTGCCACTTACACGACAGAAGTACCGCTTCCTCCGGCCTTCCCTTAAACAACATTACTAATTTGGGCTTTGTCCAGCGCTTGGTCTTCATCTTTTGTGCCCTCCGCCTTTGATACTATGAACTGATTAGCTTTCTATAGCACCAAGACATCCTAATGTAATTATTATAGCATATTTTTATCTTTATGAACTGCAATTTTTGGACCAGTAATAGCCCCATGTTAGGATTCCAGAGGCAGCAAAGGGCCTCTTGCTGTCTTAAGGGCATCAGCCCTGGCGTGGGCGACCTGGCAAAAATAGACAACCGGCGC
>Ga0307419_10000645_pt1 | contig 17676 bp, 18 predicted proteins | sample SalMarWE160230MG_2_FD_202512 | JGI IMG/M metagenome (GOLD analysis project Ga0307419, IMG submission 202512) | Salt marsh sediment microbial communities from the Plum Island Ecosystem LTER, Massachusetts, United States - WE1602-30 | ecosystem: Environmental > Aquatic > Marine > Intertidal zone... | reverse complement strand
TTAGATTTGCCCTGTCTAGTTACTGCTAGGCAGGGTATCCTTATTGCCAGCCACAAGGCAAGGCTCTGGACACGGCGTATTCAGTTGTTAAAGTGCGTTTTTTGTTTTCAGCTTCATTGTGTAACAATTAGTCATAAGGTAAAATTTCAAGAACTAGCATGTTTATCACCCCCCGTCAGGCGGCAGACTGAAAACTCTTTTTTGATTTCAGCATAAGACAGAAGGGGCTTCTATAGTATTTCAAAACCTAGCTGGATTTTCCTGCCCCTCTGAGCCAGAGGAACGAGTTGATAACTTAGAAAGAAGCGCTAGGGGGTATAAGGACGATTGTCTGAGGACCTATGATGGCATGGCCCGAATCATACTATTTAGATTTACCAGTGGTTGTCAGGTAGGCCGTCCATTTCAGCGATAGAGTCATGCTAGAACACTATTCATTTTTCTACTTGGCGACCGAGTTTTGTCCTCTCTTTACCTTATGATCAGAATTCCGATTAAAGATAGGACGGCTATCGGAGGCAGTGCGGGCATAGGTTTTCCTTTGAGAAAAACTGCCTGAATCCAGTACGCTCCAATGAGGCCAACAAAGGAGAACCCTGCAACTAAAATAGCATTAGTCAAACCGTAAGCAAAAAACACTGAAGAAACAAGTAAAAGGGGGAAGCCGATATCACCCCCACCCAGTATGGAATACTTCCTCTCCGGGGGATTCTCTTCGACTAACCGGGTAAAACCGGATTGTTTGAGGTTGGAGCCCCATTCGGAAGCATATCGGGGAATGACGAAGGCCGGTAGGGTACTAGATTCGGTAAGTTTCTTTGTCATCCACAGCATGTAACCGAAACGGACTGCAAAGAAATCATAAGCCGCCATCACCAGCAGCAGGATCATCGCCGTCCACGGTGAAATCAGGCGGCCGAACACAGCCCCCAGGCTTACCATGGCGAGAATCATAACTAAATTATGTAACCAGACTCTGGGTGTTAAAAACCAGCTTAAGCCTACGGTTACAGAGACAATAATCGCGACGATAGCAGGTAGCCAGAAAATAAGGACTATAAATATCCCCCAAGAGAATAGAGAAGCAAAAAGAATCCTTAAGACCAACCGCAACACCGAAACCGGAACCAGAAAGAGAGTTATGCCCAGTACGACTATCACGGCAGAGAAGTAAATCAGTATCGGTCCAAGTGAACCTACGGCAGGTACAGGAACCTCTCCCGGTGGTGCCGGCGTGACCGGTGATGGCCATATTGATACCGCACCAGGTGACTGGGGAGGGATGTAGATATGGTTGTTTTCTAAAGATGCATTTTCGCGAGAAATAACACAGAAGGTAATAATCTGAGCAACAATGAAGATAAGGATACTCCAGTACACCGTCTTGAATCTTGTTTTGCTCTTCATCTTCATTAATACGATTATTTTGGATTAAGTAGGCCTGCTTACAAAATTCAACATTTGCTGTCAACACGGGGCTTCCACATTCGGTACAACCAGATTAGCACCGCCAAGAATACTGCGCCAACGAGGTAACCTCCCAGAACGTCGCTGGACCAGTGGACGCCAAGATAAACCCGCGAGGCACCTATCAAGAGAATTAACATTAGAAGGCCTGCTAAGCTTAGGGTCCGAAGACTACGCTTGCGCAGATGAGTAACAGCCAAATAAGCCAGGAATCCCAGAAACACAGCAGCAAATAAGGCATGGCCGCTGGGGAATCCACTCCCGTGTTCAGTAGTTAGTACCTGGACTAAGGCTGCTGTTGGCCGTGGCCGGTTAACTGCAACCTTAATGGGAGATTCGAGAAGGCTACTTAGCCCCGCCGCCAGGACCAAACCACCTTCGATTCTGTCCAGATAGCGCCAGACCACAATATCGCTGGCAACGACGAGCACTGCGGCTCGCCAACCGCCTGTGAGGTACGAAACCCACTCCATTATTGACCGCAATGACTTACTATCAATAGCTTGCAATAGTAGTGTCAGCTGTAAGTCTCCAGGAAAACGCGGCTCCCATCGAGCGTAAATGGAAACAGCTATGGCGAGGACAGCTAAACTTCCGATGGCAAACAAGTTTTTGTGGCTGAAGTTCTTGTTCAATGTATTTTCTGCCTCGCGGAGAGGAAACACCATTTAGCTGTTGCCATCTTGAATACTTGTTTTTACTTTCGTTCGTGGTTGTCACTATCGCTGTTCTCCGTAAGCGGCAGTGATATAGAAAAGGTGCTCCCTTTGCCAACCTGACTTTCGACCTCGATTTTACCGTTGTGAACTTGAGTGATATGTTTACAGATTGCCAGACCGAGGCCGGTGCCACCCTCAGCCCGGGACCGAGCCTTATCCACGCGGTAGAAACGCTCAAAGATATGCGGTATATGCTCCTCAGGGATGCCGATGCCTGTGTCTCTAATAGCTATCACTGCTGTCTTGCCCTCCCTGACTACGGAGGCTGATATGCTGCCCCCCCTGGTAGTGTATCTGATGGCATTTTCCAGAATATTCAGAAATAGTTGCTCCAGCTTTACCTTGTCCCCCTCTACTGTAAGGTCTTCCAGTGGAGCAAGCTTAAATTCTAGGCCCTTTTCCCGTGCAAGTACCTCTATATCTGAAGACAGTTCGGCGAGAAGTTCCCTGAGATTGATATTCTCGAAGTTCACCTGGTCCTTACCGGCATCGATGCGAGCCAGGTACAATAAATTACCAACGACGGCGGACATGTGCCCTGCCTCCTGGGAAATCAACTCGAGAGACTTGCGATAATCCTCTTGGGTTCTTTCCTTTCGCAGCGCCAGCGTGGACTCGGCTTGCACAATAGCCAGAGGTGTACGCAGTTCATGAGAAGCATCAGCTGTAAACTGGCGCTGGCGACTGAATGCTGCTTCAAGACGCGCAATCATCTTATTCAGGGTGATTGCTAGCCTTCCCATCTCATCCTCGCTGGCTACCTGTATCCTCCGGCTTAAGTCGCTCTCTCCTATTTCTTGTGCTGTCTGTCTGATACGCTCTACCGGTTTCAGCACTCGATTGGCCATGAAGAAACCGCCACCCCCTGCCAGTGCCAGCGTGGCCAGAGCTGCAAAGATGAGGATATTCTTGAAGCTCTCTAACACCTCCGTCACTGTGGCTGTCGAGCGGCCCACGACGATCGCGCCAATTCCTAACTGGTCTGAAAATGGTGCCGCGTAGAGCCGCATTTCGTCCCCATTTGCGGTTCGGGCAGTAAGGAACGAGGCATGACTTCCAAGAGCTTGTGTCACCAGTGTATCTATATGCGGGACTTCTACCCCCCAGCCAAATCCCTTCAGCAGGCTTCCATCGTTCCCATAAAGTAACACCAGTTCACCCGGCTGCAATGTAATCCCGAGGTCGAGGTGCCCGTCCTCAGCCTCCAGTGAATTCTCTAGCGCCAGCATACTGGTCTTCAATGATTCGTCGAGACTCTGATGCAGGCTCTGCGATAGCATAAAATATGACATCATGCCAAAGAGAAGCAACAGCGCTACCAGGATAATCAAGTACCAGATGGTCAGCCGAAATTTGATACTCTTAGCGAACCTCATAATTCCCTCAGCCGGTAGCCAGCTCCTCGCACTGTCTGGATCAGACTGTTCTGGCCTCTTTCGTCGATTTTGCGCCGCAGTCTCCTAATATAGACGTCTATCAGATTAGAAATGCTGTCAAACTCGTAGTCCCAGGCGTGCTCTTCCAGCATTGTCCGGGTAATCACCATGTTAGGATGGCGCATGAAGTACTCCAATATGACATACTCTTTGCTGGTTAGCTCGAATTTTCTCTGAGCCCGCCAGGCTTCTCTGGTCAGCGTATCCAGGGTCAGATCTCCTACCTGCAGCCTGGGTGATTTGGAAAGCCCCTCCCTCCGCAGCAATGCGCGAACCCTTGCCAGCAACTCGTTGAAAGCAAAGGGCTTGACCAGATAATCGTCGGCTCCGGCATCGAGGCCCTTGACCCTGTCCTCCACGGTGTCTTTTGCGGTTAACATGAGGATCGGCGTGTTTACCTTCTTTTGTCGCAGCTCCTGGCAGACCTCGACGCCGTCTTTCTTAGGCAACATGATGTCTAGAATGACAAGGTCATAAGGGGTGGTTTCGGCGAGGTATTCGCCATCCTCGCCGTCATAGGCCGTATCAACCGCATATCCTTCTTCCAGCAATCCCCGTTTTATGATATTGCAAAGCCGTCTTTCGTCTTCTACAACCAGAATTCGCATGGTCAATCTCCCGGCATAAGTACTGGCATTATTATACTACAGAAAGATGAACAGAAGATGAATGCAGGAATTAGAGTAAGTTAAGCTAATCATTAACTGATTTTCATTTTCGGTACATGGTAGATTCATGTTGGTATGCTAACCTTGAATTAACGATAAGAGAAAGAGCTCTTATCGAATATTGAAAGAAAGGAGGTAAAAGCAAATGCTCAAGAAAGTGCTGACCGGGACTGGGATCGCGGCCGTGCTCGCAATAGGGGTTATCATAGGCAGTCTTACCCTGGGCCCCGTTTTTGCCCAGACTCAACCCAATACCACTCCGACACAGGCTGTCACACAGAGCTCAAACAATAGTTCTGCTGAAGATAACATAAATGGCCCGGATCTGGACAACGTTGAAGAGCAGGTAGGGGACCAAAATCAGGTTGACGAGCAGCAGCCCCAGTATGCGGGTTCTATCACCGTGGATGAGGCGCAATACCATGGCATGAGTGAGGCTGATGAAGCGGCTGCACTGCAGAGTAAAGCCACCATCAGCGCTGCCGATGCGGAACAGGCCGCCATCGCGGCTAATCCAGGAACCACTGTCGTCAAGACGGAGCTCGATAACGAGAACGGCGTGCTGGTATACAGCGTAGAGCTAAGCAACGGTATGGACGTCAAGGTGGACGCTGGTAACGGACAGATTCTACATACAGAACAGGCTGGCAACGATGCCACCGAGGTAGCTGGTGCTGAGAACACGCCGGGGCAAGAGGCTGTCGAAGACTAGAACAAGCCAACATCCGGCAACGATAGAGGCGGGGACCAGTAATCCCCGCCTCTATCTTCACGAATATAATTTGTGAGCTTCGAGGTAAAAGAGTATGAAAACTAAAATCGTGAAAGCAAAACATATTTTAGCTTCCCTGGTACTGCTTGCAGTTCTATTGGTAGCCGCCAGTTGCGCATTACCCGGTGCGGTTGCCATCCCAACCAATCCTTCTCCGCCAGCAGTTACTGCCCCAACCCCAATTAGTCCTGCTCCGGTACTGGTTAATAGCGAAACGGCTTCGCCTTTTCCCGATTTTGTCTCGGTAATCGCCGCGGTTAGACCCTCGGTAGTGGCCATTACCACTGAGGTGTCAGGGTATAGTGTCTTTGGCAGTTCGTACACCCAGCAAGGCGCCGGTTCAGGTTGGATTATTGATAGTGGCGGACTCATCGTTACCAATAATCATGTTGTCGAGGGTGCCAAAAATATCACGGTAACGTTAGAGGACAGCAGGACCTTCTCGGCAGAATCGGTACACACTGACCCTGTTGCTGACCTGGCAGTGGTCAAGATTAATGCCCAGAATTTACCGGCGCTTCAGATTGGCGACTCGTCCAAACTGAACGTAGGCGAGCAGGTGGTAGCTATTGGAAATTCACTCGGTATGGGGATAAGCGCTACCGAAGGGATTGTCAGCGCCGTGGGGGTTTCTTTATCCATATCCCCGGGAGAGACTTTATCTGACCTCATTCAGACAGATGCTGCCATCAATCCTGGTAACAGCGGAGGCCCTCTGGTGAATGCCCTGGGTGAAGTAGTCGGCATCAATAGCGCTAAAGTAGCGCAAGTAGGTGTGGAAGGCATGGGTTACGCCATAAGCGTCAAAGAGGCGACACCCATCATAGACCAGTTAATTAAGAACGGTTATGTCACAAGGCCCTATCTGGGGGTGAGCCTCTACACCGTTGACCAGTTTGTGGCTCTCAGGTATGGACTAGGTGTAGACAAGGGAGTGCTTATAACTCAGGTCAGCCCCGGCAGCCCGGCGGATAAAGCCGGTATCATGCAGGGTGACGTTATCACGGCCATCGAAGACAAGGAAGTCAACGATGCAAGCGGGCTAATACAGGCCATAAACTCCTGTCAAATCGGCCAGAAGGTAAAAGTGACCTACTGGCGCGGCAAGACTCATGATACCACTTATGCTACCCTGGCTCAAAACCCGCCACCCGGCCAGTGAGATGACGGACAATGAAAGCCGCATCTGGTAATAATAGAATGGTAATAATCCAAGAACAGAAGGGTTGGAATAACAATGATGACGAAGACCATAAGAACAATTATCATAGCTCTGACTATAGGTGCACTCCTTCTTGTCGGCCTTACCAGCGGGTGCGCTAAGAGCACGCCGAATCCCCCTCCACAGGTGCCAGCCTCAACCAGCAATGCGGATAGTGATGGCGATGGCATCCCTGACACCGCCGAGAAAGTACTGGGAACTGATCCACTAAACCCAGATACAGATGGTGATGGCATTAATGATATGCAGGACAATAACCCAACCATAGCAGACACCCAATTCCAGCCCTCCACGGGGCCAGTCGGCTTTAAGATAACGAATCTCATGGTCGAAAACAATTACGACCCCGTGGCGAAGAAAGATGCTCCCGATCACCTGGAAATAGAGATTCAGAATACAGCAGGTAAGGATATCCCTGGTCTGGTAGCTTATTACACCATCACGGATTCGACGACAAATCAAAAAGAGTCTTATATTCTCCCTCTGAGCGGTCTGGTTTTAAAGGCTGGCGAGACAAAAAGCATTCATTTTGATCAGGCAGAAGGGCCGGGCCACTTCAGGGCTAACCCCAATGGTCTGTACTATACCTCCAAGAACGAACTACGCTTCTCGGTGACGATTAGTGTAAGCGGTTACGAAGCGCAAAGTGCCGAGGTGAAGAAGGACGCTGGAGGAGCTGAAACTCCAGACTAGAAATACTAACCTCACATAAGGTGCAAAATATGTGTTTGGCGAGACATGACCAGATTCATTCAGCTGTCCCTTTGGATGCCAGCCCGGTATATCGTTCTCAGGAGAGTAGCCAACGGTGGAAAGTAATATGGTAAAACAAGATTTCGCAAAAAATAGTTACATAGTAGACACCCAATCGCTCACGAAGAAATATGGAGACTTTACCGCACTCAAGGACCTGAGCTTACGTGTAGGGGAGGGGGAAATCTTTGGTTTTCTAGGGCATAATGGTGCCGGGAAAACAACTACCATCAATATCCTGACTACACTACTGGAACCAACAGGCGGTAGTGCCACAGTGGCAGGGTGCAATGTAGTTAAAGATAGTATGGGAGTTAGAAGACAGATTGGCTACCTGCCGGAAAACGTGCAGCTTTATGACGGGATGACGGTATACGAAAATCTGGACTATTTTGCCAGGCTCTCCGGGATAAATAAACCGCATCACCGGATAGTCGAAGTCCTGGACCTGCTGAATGTTAGCTATGGTGATGAAAAAATATCGGCATTATCCAAGGGAATGCGGCAAAGAGTTGGCATCGCCCAAGCTATAGTGCATCAACCGCGGATTCTTTTTCTTGACGAGCCAACATCTGGTCTTGACCCATTCGGAGTTAAGGAGATACGCGATATTATTCTGAAACTAAACCGGGAGTTCGGCATAACCATATTTATGAACACGCACCTCCTGTCCGAGGTAATGCGGACCTGTTCCAGAATAGGAGTGCTCAGTCATGGTGAGTTGATATATGCCGATTCCCTGTCCAACACGCTCAAACAGTTTAAGGATGAAGAATCTCTTGAGCAGATATATCTGAAGATCGAAGGAAACGGCAATCATGTATAGTTGCTATATAGTTGCCCGGCAGGAAATCAGGACCACCATGAAGGAAAAGACTTTCATCTTACTTTTGGTGATATTTATGGGCATGACCCTGGCATCGACATATATTGGCTGGTCCTCGAGCCACACCATCCAGTCGGTTTATAATTCCACAGTAGCGTTTCTTCAGGAACAGGGGAAGGCGATTCCGCCGCAACCCTTCGAGAGTGCATCACACCTGTCTCTAATGAAAAACATGATTATCTACATTGTATTGATAGGTGCATTACTGGCCATCACCGTCGGATATCTAATGGGTATCCGTGACCGAAGAGCTGGTGTTACCAGAATAATCTTCTCCCGGAACATAACGAAGAGGCAATTTCTCCTGGGTAAAGTGCTGGCGATACTCTTTGTGCTTGGGAGCATGTTGCTTATTGCCTCTATCGTCAGTACGATTTCTTCAATGCTTCTTTCCCGGATAACCTTTGCCGACGTTATGCGGATTGCAGGGTTCTATGGTTTCTCCCTGGTATACCTGGCCGCTTTTTCATTTTTGGGGCTGTCCTTTGCCTTGACGAGAAACACGAGTACGATAGCTCTGCTAAGCCCTATTATTATCTGGCTGGCGATAACGTTTGTGCTGCCTGAACTGACTTCCGCGTTATACCCGACAGCCTCCTTGAACCCAATATTGCCCCAGACAGACGTATTGCAGAGCACCGCGCTAAATGCGATACACACAGCGGTGTATCCACTGTCAATCTCCGAACAATTCAAGGTTGTAACCGGGAATATTCTTATGCTACCGTACCAGCCGGTCGTTACGAGGAATTTTGATTATCCCTTCTGGCTGGGTTATATCTCTGTCCCGATCTGGGCTGTCGTGTGCCTGGCGGTAAGTCTCATAGCTGTAGGTAAATTCAAGCAATCCCAGGGTGAACTGAATGAATAAAGTGGTTACTATCGCCAGAAAGGAATTCCGGGATATTCTGAGGAGCCGGTTGCTCCTGATAGTAATCCTGTTTGTTGCCATTGTAACAGTTACTGCTATTCTGGTATCTTCGCTGGTATTCCAGAGCCAGGTGAGCCAATACAACGAGTCGCTGAATATATTGAAGGAACTGGGGAAGGCGCCGGCAGGGCCGGCTCCCGAATTGTTCCCGCTCAACCTGCTCAGAGGGGTGATCGACTATATTGAGATAATCGGGGCCGTTCTGGGGATGCTGCTCGGCTATCTGACCGTTTCCAGGGAGAAAAACACAAGAACGCTCAAGCTTATCCTGACCAGGCCCGTCAGCAGGATGGAGATAGTTAGTGGCAAGTTCCTGGGTAACGGGATATTCATTGCCCTGACCCTGTTTAGTGTGGGGGTCTTCTCCTATCTGGGATTGTTGGTTGTCGGCGGAGTGGCGCTAAGCTTCATTGATTTGATCAAGCTGGGGATAGTGCTCCTTATTTCATTTGCTTATATCATGATATTCTTCTCTCTCACCTTTTTCCTCTCGCTGTCCATGAAGACAATATCGCATGCATTGATGATTGCGTTTGTGATCTGGCTGTTGGTTGTGCTAATCCTGCCCCAGATCGGTGACACCATGGACCCCGACAATCAGGTGCCCGGGGGATTCTTTAGCAGCATGCATTTGACCAAGACCCAGGAAAAACAGGTCATGGCCAATTTCAGCAGTTACGAGACGATAAGAAACTCAATAGAGCAGTTATCAATCACAAAACACTATGAAAGGGCCAGTTTTGCCTTACTGGGAATCAAGCCAGAATTTAATGCAATGCCGCTAGCGGACATTCTGTCCAACCAATGGGCTAACCTGCTGTCTGTATTCGGCTTGTTTACGGTCGGATTGTCTGCCTGCGGAGTGCTTATGTCCCGAAGGCATAAAGGCTATGCATTTGATTTGGGCACATGAGTATATACAGTGACAGGGGAGTTAAAATCACATGGCTTGCGTGGGAATGCAGAACGTGGTTGGCGTAGCGGAGTTACCATAATTATAGAGGAAAGATGATGGAGATGTAGAGGAACAGGACGAAGAGAATGAGCACGAGGATATAGATGATAAGCTGAACGATTACTCAATTTGTGACAGTGAGGTTAGAAGACAGGTGCCGAACTATTGTGTGAGAAGTAAATCTGATTCCAGAGCTTCAACAGTTGCTTGTCTGGCATCCACGACTCATAAAGCATAAATTATTGAATTGTAAGGCAAAGTGGTGTTAGCATAGGCACAGTCGCTAGACGTTAAAGGAGGTGATGAACATGCGGATTACTATTCTGCCAAAGACTCCTTTGGGTAGATGGTCAGTTGGCTTAGTCATCGCTCTTATTGTGTTATTCGCGGTCGTCCCTGAAGTCGCCAATAGACCTCTTGAAGTCGCTGCATCAAGCGGATTTGCGTGCCTAGCAGGAGCCGCCCTTGTAACAGGGCTTATCAGTATAATCAAAAACAAGGAGCGATCCATCCTTGTGTTCCTGACCACGGCGATTGGCTTGTTCGCTTTGATAATAGCAGTTGGCCAGGCATTCGGTAAGACAATCGGATGGTAGTGACCTAGAAAACAGAGGAAGTTGGAGACTTGATGGGCTATAGGCTGCTCAGTCAATAGTTTTCTAGCTGACAGACTTTTTAGCAGAGCCAGAATATACCTCCACAACAATCAGACATCCCGATGTTCGTGCAAAGGTAACATTCTAGTATTTTGTTACTTGATTACACAATCTAGCGTAATGTTACCTCGCCCCTCTCAACATTTGCTAGTCCATACGGTTAGTTTTATACTACTATTGAAGATAAACATGGCGGCTAAAATCCTAGTTGTTGAAGACGACTTGAATCTACTGGCTACGCTTAAATATAATATTGTTAAAGAGGGCCACGATGTCATTACTGCCGTCGACGGCGCCGCGGCGTTAGAGACGGCACGAAGGGAAAAGCCAGAGCTGATTGTGCTCGATGTGATGCTGCCCAAACTGAGCGGCTTTGAGGTCTGCCGCATTCTGCGCAAGGAAACCAATGTGCCCATACTGATGCTCACGGCCAGGGTGGAGGAGGTAGACAAGATAGTCGGGCTTGAAATCGGCGCCGACGACTACATGACCAAGCCCTTCAGTATGAGAGAACTGCTGGCCCGTATAGGGGCTATGCTACGCCGCGCCGGGATGGCCAAAGCCCAGCCCCCGCTTGAGTCTAAACCCCTTAAAATAGGCGGCCTGGAGATTGATAGCGCCCGCCACCGGGCTTTACTAAGAGGAAAAGCCCTGGAGCTTTCCCCCAAAGAGTTCGACCTGCTGGCCTTTCTGACTAGAAACAGGGAGATTGTCTTCAGCCGGGAGCAGCTACTGGATAAAGTGTGGGGCTATGACTACGCAGGCGAAACCCGGACGGTGGATGTCCATATCAGATGGCTAAGACAGAAAATAGAGAGTGACCCGGCAAAACCCAAACGCCTGGTAACAGTCAGGGGCACAGGCTATAAACTGGTAGGCTGAAATTGTTCCGAAGCATTCAATGGCGCATAACCATTCCCTTCGTTTTACTGGTGCTTGTCATTATGGGGGTTCTGGGGATTTATCTGGCCAACTCCACCCGGAGCTCCCAGCTCGATAGCCTGCGCTCTCAACTAGAGTGTGAGGCCAGAATTACCGCCGAAGCCAGCCAGCCCGGTTTCTTAAGCCCGGATGGACAGGGAAACCTGGATGCCCTGGCCAAGAAGCTGGGAGAGGAAATTGACACCAGAGTCACCATAATTGCCGGGGACGGCACCGTGCTGGGGGACTCCGAAGAAGCCCCGGCGGCTATGGAAAACCATGCCACCCGCCCCGAGGTGATGGATGCCCTGAGTACCGGACTGGGTGAGAGCACCCGCTACAGCACCACCCTGGGACAGAGGATGATGTATGTGGCCGTGCCGATATCATACCAGGGTGAAACGCTGGGGGTAGCCCGCGTTTCGCTGCCGCTGACCGCTGTTGAAAACGTGGTGCAGCGGGTGACGACAATCATTATTATCGCCATGGCGGTGGCTACGGTGCTGGTCATTCTGGCGGCTTGGCTTATCGCCCGCCTCACCACCCGCCCGGTACGGAAACTCACCGCTGCTTCCCGGCGGATTACCTCGGGGGAACTGGGGCAAAAAATAGCTATAGAGGCCAGGGACGAGGTGGGAGAGCTGGCTCATGCCTTCAATGAGATGTCGGCCAGGCTGAAAGAAATGGTGGAAACAATATCGGAAGACAGAGCCAGGCTGGCCACCATCCTGGACAATATGGCTGACGGCGTTATCATGACCGATACCGGCGGCAACATCTCGCTGGCTAACAAGACGGCAGCCAGGCTATTTAATATTAAGGAGCCAGAGAATAAGCCGCTCATTGAGGCGGTGCGTGACTATGAGATAGATGAGCTATTGAAGCTGTGTCTAAAGACCGCCGAGATGCAAACTGTCCAATATGAACCGGGCACCTCCAAGCGGTACTTAAGGGCAATCGCCGTACCCATCGCCCACAGCGGCGTCCTGCTCCTGTTTCAGGACCTGACCAGCTTAAGAAACCTGCAAACGACCAGGCGCGAGCTTATCGGCAACATATCCCACGAGTTTCGAACCCCGCTGGCCGGCATCAAGGCGATGGCGGAGACTCTGCGTGATGGTGCCGTTGACGATAAAAAGGCGGCGCGAGATTTCCTCACCAGGATTGATAGCGAGGTAGACCGGCTGACCCAGTTGGTGGCGGAGCTGACCGAGCTTTCCCGTATTGAGACGGGTAAAGCAGAGTTAAAGTTAGAGCCGCTAAACCTGAATAATTTAGTGGAGGAGGTTACCGCCCAGCTCAGCCCCCAGGCGGAGAGGAAACAACTCGCAGTGGCTAAAGAACTGGCCGCCGACCTGCCACTGGTCCCGGCCGATGAGGCCAGAATGCGGCAGGTGATGCTTAATCTCCTGCACAATGCCATCAAGTTCACCGGGCCCGGCGGTAAAATCACGGTTACCACCCGAAGAGAAGGTGATTCCGTCGCCGTAGATATAGCTGACACCGGCCGTGGTATCGCCCGGGAAGATCTGGCCCATGTCTTCGAGCGCTTCTACAAGGGGGATAAAGCCCGCGCCGGGGAGGGCACCGGCATGGGGCTGGCTATCGCCAAACACATAATCGAGGCCCATGGCGGCGATATCCGGGTTCAGAGTGAAGAGGGAAAGGGTTCCACCTTCAGCTTCAGCCTGCCGCTCAAATAGAGCACCCTAAAATTTAACCAAATCTTAACCAGGCCTTAAACCGTCCTTAAAGTTCGCCTATTAGACTGATAATGGGTGAAAAGGACAGCCGTTTAAGGCTTTTTTGTTAATGCAATCAAAAGGAGGAAACAGTTTGTTTACTAATCCAGCCAAGAAGTGGTTCATACTGCCGGCAGCGGTCTTTCTGGTGGCGGTGATTGCCCTGGCGGGTTGCCCCGGCACTACCGGGGGTGAGGATGGGTTATCCGGTTCGTTTAGTATTATCGGCTCCAACACGGTGACGCCGCTGTCCTCGGTATGGGCCGAGGAGTTCATGAAGGTGAATCCAGGGGTGAGCATTGCCGTCAGCGGCCCCGGTTCCGGGGCCGGCATCGCCTCACTAATTAACGGCACTACCGATATCTGCCAGGCCTCGCGCCTGATAAAGCAGAAAGAGATTGAACAGGCTCAAGCCAACGGGGTGGAACCCTACGAGATTCAGGTGGCCACCGACGCCCTCTCCGTGGTGGTGAACCCCTCCAACCCGGTATCCGAGCTGACCATAGTCCAGCTCTCGGCCATCTACACCAACCAGATAACCAACTGGAAGGAGGTCGGCGGTAATGACGCGCCGATAGTGGTAATCTCCCGCGACACCAACTCCGGCACCCATGTCTTCTTCAAGGAGCATGTGGTGCAGATGGCCAGTCTGCCCAGCGAAGATACAAGCCTGGAGTACGGCTCTAAGGTTCTCTTCCTGCCCTCCACTAAAGAGGGGGTGGATGAAGTGGCCAGGAACACCAACGCCATATTCTATCCCGGCCTGGGCTATGTTACCGGGGCGGTAAAACCCCTGGCAATTAAGGCGACGGCGGATACCCCCGGCGTCCTGCCCAGCGTAGAAACAGCCCTGGATGGCAGCTACCCCATTGCCCGCCCGCTCCTTTTCTACACCAACGGCGAGCCTGCCAGCGCCATCAAGGCTTTCATCGACTATTGCCTCTCCGCCGAGGGGCAGGCTAAAGTAAGCGAAGTAGGCTACGTACCGCTGCCGTAGTAAGTTAATGTAATAAATAAGATAAAGGGGAATATGCTGGGGCAACAGGTTACGGTTGCCACCGCCGAAGCCGGTCCTGATAAGGGGCTCAGGCGGCGGTGGCGTTTGGGCGAGAAGTTCATTGAGGGCTGGATTTTCCTGGCCGGCCTGCTGGCTATTGTTGTCCTTCTGGGCATTATCGCCCTCCTGCTCAAGGAGGGCTTACCCATTTTCCTGGATACCCCTCCCTGGGAATTTTTCTTCGGTACCAAATGGTACCCCGTCTCCGAGCCGCCCACCTTCGGCATCATGCCCTTCTTTGTTTCCACCCTGTGGGTGACCCTGGTGGCCACTGCCATATCGGTGCCGGTGGGTGTCGCCTGCGCCACCTACCTCGCCGAGGTAGCCCCGGACAAGGTAAGAGAGACGGTCAAGCCCATAATCGAGCTGCTGGCCGGTATTCCCTCGGTGGTGATGGGCTTTATTGGATTAATGCTCCTTTCGCCGCTGGTACAGAGCACTTTTAACCTCAACACCGGCCTTTGCGGGCTAAGCGCCGGCATTATGCTGGCGCTGATGAGCCTGCCCATAATCGTCAGTGTTTCCGAGGACGCCCTGCGGGCGGTGCCCGACCAGTTCCGGCAGGCCTCTTATGCCCTGGGGGCCACCAGGTGGGAGACGATAATACATGTCTCTATTCCGGCGGCGCTGTCCGGAATCACGGCGGCGGTGATGCTGGGGGTGGGGCGTGCCATCGGCGAGACGATGACGGTGCTCATGGTTGCAGGCGGCGCTCTGGCCACGCCTGTATCCCCCACCGAGCCGATGATGCCGATGACGGCGGCTATCGCCTCCGGAATCGGTAACGCCGTGCGCGGGGGCTTACAGTACCAGGCGCTGTTCGCCATCGGCCTGGTTCTGTTTATTCTCACCCTGGCGGTCAACGTAATCGCCGACCGGGTGCTGGAGCGCCAGAGAAGGAAGTTCGCCAGGTAGCCATGAGAACGGTAAGCGTAACATCACGCCAGCTATCACAGCAGGTAGCCTTCGTCCTGCTTATTATTTCGGCGGCGGTAGTCGTGCTGCCGGTTATATTTATAATATTGCAAATCGTTATCAGCGGCGGCAGCGCCATCAGCTGGGAGTTTTTAACCCTGGCGCCGTCGCAGGCGGGCAAAGCCGGCGGTATCTTCCCGGCCATTATCGGCACCTTTTATCTTATGCTGGGCACCATAATCATCGCCCTGCCGGTTGGGGTGCTGGCCGGAATCTACCTTACCGAGTACGCCGGCAATAACTGGCTGACCCGGCTCATCAACCTGGCCATAGTCAACCTGGCCGGGGTGCCCAGCATCGTCTACGGCCTTTTTGGGCTGGGGGTATTCGTGCTGGCGTTTCACTTTGGCATGTCACTGCTTTCAGCCAGCCTGACTTTAGCCTGCCAGGCGCTGGCCATGACCATAACCACCTCCCGGGAAGCTATTATAGCGGTACCCAGGGAATACCGGGAGGGTAGCCTGGCGGTGGGAGCAACCAGGTGGCAGACAATCCGGCACATGGTGCTGCCCCAGTCGCTGCCGGGAATAATCACCGGGGCGGTTCTGGCCATGAGCCGCGCTGCCGGGGAGACGGCGCCGATTCTGGTGGTAGGGGCCGCTTTTCTCCTGCCCCGCCTGCCCCAGTCCCCTTTGGACCAGTTCATGGCCCTGCCCTATCACCTCTATACGGTGGCGGCCCACGTTCCCGGTATCCCCCAGAGCACGATGTGGGGGGTTGCCCTAGTGTTACTGGTGGTGGTTTTATCTTTTAATGTCCTGGCCACGGTCATCAGACTGCGCGCCCGGCAGCGGAGGTACAGTTCATGAATATGAAGCTAAGCCCTGATTTACTGAACGGCACAACACTGGCCTCTAAAAAGACAAGGTTAGCCGTTACCGGGGTAAATCTCTTCTACGGCGACTTTCAGGCGCTGCGCAATATCACCCTGGAGATACCCGAGTGCGCCATCACCGCCATTATCGGGCCTTCCGGGTGCGGCAAGTCCTCCTTCCTGCGCCTCTTTAACCGGATGAACGACCTCATCACCGGGGCCAGGGTTGAAGGGCGGGTTGAGCTTGACGGCATTGACATCTATGATAAATCTATTGACGTGGTAGAATTGAGAAAGAGGGTGGGCATGGTCTTTCAGAAACCCAACCCCTTCCCCCTCTCGGTATTTGAGAACGTGGCTTACGGCCCCCGGCGGCACGGCCGGCATAACCGTGGCGAGCTTGAGGATATCGTGAAAAAGAGCCTCCGCCAGGCGGCGCTGTGGGACGAGGTCAAAGATAAACTGGAGCAGTCGGCATTAGCCCTCTCCGGGGGGCAGCAGCAGCGGCTATGTATCGCCCGGGTGCTGGCGGTGGAACCCGAGGTAATTTTGATGGATGAGCCCTGCAGCGCCCTCGACCCGGTAGCCACCCTCAAAATTGAGGACCTGATGAGAAGCCTGACTGAGAATTACACTATCGTCATCGTTACCCATAATATGCAGCAGGCGGCGCGGGTATCGGATATGGCCGCCTTTCTGATGATGGAAGAGGATAGAGCTGGCGTGCTGGTGGAGTACGGCCCTACCTCTGATATATTTACCAACCCTAAAGATAAGCGCACCGAGGACTACATTACCGGAAGGTTCGGCTAAAAGCCAAGGGAGGTGACAGCAATGGAGATAAGGACAAACTTTCACAAGAAACTGAGGGAGATACAGGACGAGGTGCTGGTCATGGGCAGCATGGTGGAAAAAGCCCTCATGTCCTCGGTTAAAGCCCTCAAGGAGAGAGACCTTGAGCTGGCGCAACAGATAATCACCGAAGACATCAAAATAAACCGTAAGCGGTTTGAAATCGAGGAGAAGTGCATCCAGCTCATTGCCACCCAGCAGCCCATGGCCGGCGACCTGCGCACCATTATTTCGGTGCTTAACATCATCAGTGATGTCGAGCGCATCGGTGACCATGCCGAGGGCATCGCCAAGATTGTGCTGATGATAGGCGATGAGCCTCCTTTAAAGCCGCTTATCGACATACCACGCATGACCGAAAAGACGGTGGATATGCTGCACCGCAGTCTGGATACCTTTGTTAAACGTGACGCCGATATCGCCCGCAAAATCGTGGCCGAAGATGATGACGTGGATAATCTATATGACCAGATTTTTCGTGAGCTACTCACGTTCATGGCAGAAGACCCCAAGACTATTACCCGGGCAACTCGCCTTATCTGGGTAGCGCATAACCTGGAGCGCAGCGCCGACCGGGTGACCAATATCTGCGAACGGGTGGTCTATATGGTGACGGGGAAGATGGAGGAGATGGGGGTATCGAAATATTAAACGGATAAATTGATATTGTTAGAAGCTCCGTCTCTGCTTGAATGTATTGCACGAAAGCTTTCTTTGTCACTCTCTGAGAACGACTATCTTTAAACTCAGGTAACATTCAAGTATATTGGTACCTTAGTAGAAATGGATAGTAGTACAAGTTACAGGACAAGATACAAACTACGGGCGCTTCTGCTGTGATACATTCTCC
>Ga0307419_10000640_pt1 | contig 17718 bp, 12 predicted proteins | sample SalMarWE160230MG_2_FD_202512 | JGI IMG/M metagenome (GOLD analysis project Ga0307419, IMG submission 202512) | Salt marsh sediment microbial communities from the Plum Island Ecosystem LTER, Massachusetts, United States - WE1602-30 | ecosystem: Environmental > Aquatic > Marine > Intertidal zone... | reverse complement strand
GTCCCCTGTGTGTGACAGAAACGGAAAGCAGGCAAACAACCCTTGCATTGCGCTCTACGGTATTTCTTTTCTTTTCAAAGGCAATCGCTCGGTTCAATTCCCGGAGGCCATAGACAATCTCATTCTTATTGACCGGGGTCCCGATCTGGACAGGATGGTCATACCAGAAAAGCTGAGGCTCTCCCCTCGCCCGCTCAATCCCATCGCGAACCTTCGCTGACAGAGGGAGGGAAGCAATGTCCAGGTCATCAGGTGGAACCGTCAGCAACGCATTCGCGGTAAACAGGAGCTCCTTGGAGGGATCCTTCATAGGGTGTGGGTTGAGCCGCTCGATTGCAATGGCCCGTCTCTCCCTGAGCGCGCGGATGTGCTCCTCTTTGTCAGCAAAGAGTCCCACCCCTTCAGGGAAAAAAACCTGCCAGACCTGATCCGGTTTCACCGCTTCATCTCCTGAATATTCATGATCTCGAATCCAACCATAAAGTGCCATGACCTTTTGGGAAAATACCGTATCGTGCGTGCAGCGCGCCAGGAATTCTTTTGTGACCAGCCCTCGTCCTCGGTCATAAAAGGCCGCCGCCTGTTTCAATTCTCGTGTTTCCTGTTTTTCTGACAAATAATTTTCAACGGTTTCAAACGAGGGATGTCCAGGGCCGCAGAGGGAGACCAGGAACGCCGCGTTGAGGTTTCGAAGCCCGGCAACAGGGTCGTCCTTCTCCGGCGCGAACTGGGCGATGGCACGGATGCCCGTCAGCGGTTCCCTTCCCTTTTCCGGATCACAGAGGGCCCTTAAAATAGTATGGAATTTCGCGATCATCTACCCTCCTCAGAATGCTGGAGTCTTATCGTTGCTCAAATGAAATGGTACAACTATATCTGAAGAACAGTCCAACAACAAGGGTATCGTTTCGAACACGAGAACGGGGTATTTGGTATCATTTTGGAAAAAATATCCTCCTGGTTACTTTATTGTCATTATACCAATAAGTTAAACCAATACAGGGCCTTTCAATGGGGCAAATTGCCCCGCTTTCCTGATTCAAACCATACACCTTTTTACCCGCTATGTGATTGATATCACAAGCTGAACCGTGCTTCCGTAGAAAAGGCATGATCATTGCTCTCATTTGGTATTCACCACAGAGTCACAGAGGATACAGAGTTTACTGCCAAGGAAGGTTGTTCTCTGTGGTCTCTGCGACTCTGTGGTGAAAATATGATTCGATAGTATATGAGGGGCTTTTTAATGGGAACTAAAAAGGCCGTTATTATCGCAGAACCGTCGGAAGTGCTCCTTAAGGGCCTCCGGCCATTCCTCGCTGACAACGACCTCAGCATCATTCACGTACACACCCAGAAGGAGGCACTCCTCACTTTGCAAAACCAGAGAGTACACGCCATGGTTTTGGATGCTGACCTCCTTGAGGAGGACTGCGAATTCATTTCTCTCGTCAAGGGGATGCAGGAAAACCTCCCCATTATTGTGTGCGCTGAGTTGAATACCCCGGAATTTGAAGCCAGGATCAGACAGAAGCGGATTTTTTACTACCATATAAAATCTTTTGGGATTGAGGATCTTGAAATGGCCCTCTCCAACGCGATCCTCAAGGTATCCCACCATCTCGGAGGACCCTCATATGGCCATAGATGACAAGATACAGTCGGGAGAGTTTGTTGTTCTGGGTGAATTTGAACCGCCGAAGGGCGCTGATTTTTCTCCCCTGCTCACCAACGCCAATCTGGTGAAAGGACGTGTGGACGCATTCGTTATTCCTGAAATGGCCAATGCTGTTATGAAAGCCAGCTCCCTGGGAGGCTGTTGTTTCCTCCGGACCCACGGCTTTGAAACCGTGTTACAGGTTTCCTGTCGTGACCGGAACAGGCTCGCGCTTCAGGCCGATATCCTTGCCGCGGCGGGCATTGGTATTTCTTCCGTCATGGTTGTTCCCGGCGAGGAGATCCGGTATGGCGATCATCACCAGGCACGGGCTGTCTATGACGTGGATCTGATGGAACTGCTGGACGGAATCGCCCGGCTCCAGCAGGGAAAGGACATGGCCGGAATTGAACTCCAGGGAATCCCCCGTTTCTTCGTGGGCACCACATTCAACGCCGGCGCCACCGGAGGTGCCATGGGCATTGAACTGGAGGAATTGCAGAAGAGAGTGGACAAGGGTGTCCAGTTTGTCATCACCACGCCGGTTTTTGATATTGAAGGTTTTCAGCAGACCCTCAACCGGATGGAGGGGTTGAGCGCGGCGATTATCCCCACTGTTCTGCTCCTGAAGTCAGCTGGCATGGCTCGTTATATTGATCGTAATATCAGCCGTATATCCATTCCCGCCGACATGATCAAGTCCATCCAGAAGGCACCGGACAAAGTTCGCAGGTGTGTCCAGATCGCAGGGGAACTGATCGCGCAATTGAAACAATTGGGAGTGGCGGGGGTGCTGGTCTCAACAATCGGATGGGAAGACAAGCTGCCCCAGATCCTGGATGTGGCTCGAGTGTGAGAGCACGGAACAGATCAATGTGGCGGTATGAACACCTGCTAAGTAGCAGATCAGGATTCCCCATTTGTCATTCCGGCGAAAGCCGGAATCCATATCCTGATTCACCGGAACGCCAGTGAATAGACAGCCAGCAGTTTATATTCTGGCAAGCAGAAGAAATGGAACACTCTATGTTGGAGTAACTTCAAACCTCGTGAAAAGAGTATGGGAACACAAGAACAACATGGTGGAGGGTTTTACGAAACGTTATGGTGTTCATCAACTGGTTTGGTATGAAGTGCACGACAACATACAGTCTGCGATTCAGCGAGAAAAACGATTGAAAGAATGGAAGCGAAAATGGAAAGTGGAATTAATCAAAAGCATGAATCCGAATTGGGAGGATCTGTTCGATATAATTGTTTGACTGGATTCCGGCTTTCGCCGGAATGACGAGGGAGCGGTTGTGATGCCCCAATTTTATTGATTTGAAGCAATTACTTTTTGCAACTTCATGAACGTACAGGAAAGGAAAACAAGACATGTCTCAAAACTCCTCCAACAAGGTATCCGGGTCCGTCATGGTGGTGGGCGGCGGCATCGCCGGCATGCAGTCGGCACTGGATCTAGCCAACTCCGGCTACTACGTGTACCTCGTGGAAAAATCATCAGCCATTGGCGGGCTCATGTCTCAGCTTGACAAGACGTTTCCCACCAATGACTGTGCCATGTGAGTAATCTCGCCGAAACTGGTCGAGGTCGGCCGGCATCTCAACATCGAGCTTCTCACCAATACCGAACTCGCGAACCTCCAGGGTGACGTTGGTGATTTCAGGGCCCATGTGGTCCAGCAGCCACGATTCGTGGACCTGAGCAAGTGCACCAGCTGTGGCGAGTGTGCCAAGGTCTGTCCTATCGAACTGGAAGATGAGTACAACGAAGGCCTGTCAACACGAAGGGCTGCGTTTAAGCTTTATCCCCAGGCAATCCCGGGGGCATTTGCCATAAACAAGCGGGGAACGGCTCCCTGTAAGGCCACCTGCCCTGCCCACGTGAGCATCCAGGGGTACATCGCGCTCATCAGGGAAGGAAAATACCGGGAGGCGCTAGAACTCTTCAAAGAAGCCCACCCCTTCCCCTCCGTGTGCGGCAGGGTGTGTCATCACCCCTGTGAAGAAATCTGTACTCGCAAGGACGTGGAAGAACCCCTTGCCATCCAGTACCTGCACCGGTTCCTGGGTGATCTGGATCTCCAGGACGAGGCCACCTATGTCCCGGAGGCGGAAGCCGAAAAGGGTGAAAAAATCGCCATCATCGGGGCGGGACCGGCAGGCCTTTCTGCCGCCTATTTTCTCGCGTGGAAGGGATACAAGGTCACGGTTTTTGAAAAACTTCCCGTCGCTGGCGGCATGATGGCCGTGGGTATCCCCTCCTACCGGTTACCGAGGGATATCCTTGCCGCAGAGATCAGGGTGATCGAGGACATGGGCGTGGAAATCCGGACCGGCATTGCACTTGGGGAGGATGTTACCCTCACCGGGCTTAAAGAGGAAGGATTCAAATCCGTATTCATGGCTACCGGGCTCCACCTGAGCAGGGAACTGGGTGTTGAGGGAGAGGATCTCCCGGGCGTGCTCAAGGGAGTTGATTTCCTCCGGGAAAGCGCCCTTGAAAAGCCGGTCTCCGTTGGGAAAAAGGTGATCGTCATCGGTGGCGGCAACGTAGCCATTGATGTGGCCATGACCGCCCTTCGAGAGGGTGCTGAAGACGTCACGCTGGTGTGTCTTGAAAAACGCGATGAAATGCCCGCCTGGGACTATGAAATCGAGGACGCAGTAGAAGAAGGTGTGCGGATTGTGAACAGCCTCGGTCCAAAGCGATTCTTTGAAGCGAACGGATCCGTGAAAGGGGTCGAATTCAAGAGCTGCACCGCGGTGTTTGATGAAAAAGGAGCGTTCAACCCGCAGTATGACGAACAGGACCTCACGTCCATGGAGGCCGAAACCGTTATCGTGGCCATCGGGCAGGCCGCGGACCTTTCCTTCACCGAACAGGAAGGAGTCCCGGTGACCCCGAGAGGAGGCCTCCAGGCCGACCCCGTCACCCTGGAAACATCCATCGAAGGGGTGTTTGCCGGCGGTGACGTGTTTTACGGACCCAAGAGCGTGGTGGAAGCCGTTGCCTGTGGAAAAGAAGCCGCCATCAGCATTGAGCGGTACCTGAACGGACTTGACCTGCGGGAAGGAAGGGAAAAGGAATGGGATTATGTGAGGCCAGACCTGGCAGAAGAGCCCTTCATGGAGCGGATGTCTGTGAAAAGGCGCCTCCCCTCGGAAAGGAAGGATAATTTCAAAGAAATTACCGCCGGGTTTAGCGAAAAAGAGGCAAAGACCGAATCGGAACGGTGCCTCAACTGTGGTATATGCTCCGAGTGCTACCAGTGCGTCAAGGCCTGCCTGGCAGAGGCCGTAGACCATACTCAGCACGTTGAAGAACGGGATATCCGTGTGGGGTCTGTGATCCTTTGTCCCGGCAGTGCACCCTTTGATCCTTCCCCCTACGAGACCTTCTATCCCCACCAGGACCACCCGAACGTGCTTACCAGCGTGGAATTTGAGAGGATCCTGAGCGCTACCGGTCCTACCCTGGGACACCTCACACGCCCATCGGATGACAAAGAACCGAAAAAAATTGCGTGGCTCCAGTGCGTCGGATCAAGAGATTTAGCCCACTGCGGGAACGGGTACTGCTCCGCAGTGTGCTGCATGTACGCCATCAAGGATGCCATGATGGCCAAGGACCACTCGGAGGAACCCCTCGACACGGCCATCTTTTATATGGATATGCGGACCTTCGGCAAAGACTACGAAAAATACATGGACCGGGCCCGCGACGAGGCCGGGGTGCGGTTTATCCGGTCCCGCATCCACACCATCGATCCGATCCCAGAGAGTGATGACTTGGTCATCAAGTACTCTGATGAATCCGGCACCATCCATGAAGAGCTCTTTGACCTAGTGGTCCTGTCCGTCGGCCTCCAGGTAAGACCCGAGACCGTCGATCTGGCCAACCGCATCGGTATTGACCTCGACCAGTACGACTTCGCTGCCACACATCCTTTCAGCCCGGTCACTACTTCCCGTGAAGGAATCTACGCGTGCGGCACCTTTGAAGGACCCAAGGATATCCCCAGCTCCGTGACGGAAGCCAGCGCCGCGGCCTGTGCCGCGGGCATGGCACTGGCCGAGGCACGGGGAACGGATATCCAAACCCTCGAACTGCCCGCAGAAATGGACGTGTCCGAGAAGGACCTGAAGATTGGGGTGTTCGTCTGTAATTGCGGGATCAACATCGGCGGTGTAGTAAACGTGCCTGAGGTCACGGAATACGCCAAATCCCTCCCCCATGTCACCTTCGCCGATGAAAACCTCTTTACCTGCTCCCAGGATACCCAGGAAAAGATGAAAGAGGTTATCAAGGAACACCAGCTCAACAGGGTCGTGGTGGCATCCTGCTCGCCTCGGACCCACGAACCGCTGTTCCAGGAAACTTTGCAGGCCTGCGGGCTCAACAAGTACCTGTTCGAGATGGCAAACATTCGGGATCAGAATTCATGGGTTCATGGCGATGATCACGATGGTGCCACTACCAAGGCAAAAGACCTGGTGAGGATGGCCGTGGCAAGGGCCGCGTTCCTGGAACCCTTGCAGGAAAAAAGAATCCCGGTTAACCACCGTGCCCTCATCGTCGGAGGTGGCGTGGCAGGGATGAATGCAGCCCTGTCAATGGCCAGCCAGGGATTTGAAACGGTCATTGTGGAAAAGGAGCCGCAGCTGGGCGGCCTGTCCAGGAAACTCAACACCACCATCGAGGGTGCTGATGTCCAGACCTATTTGGACCACCTGGTGGAACAGGTGCAAAACCATGAAAAAATCCAAGTGCTGACCAATTCCCTCGTCGTCAACTTCGGCGGGTTCAAGGGGAATTACACCACCGAGGTTCTTGTGGGTCCCGGTATGTACGAACGGAAGATCGAGCACGGCGTGGTGATTATCGCCACCGGCGCGGTTGAATATACCCCCCACGAATACCTCTATGGGGAGGACGAACGGGTTGTTACCCAGATCGAGCTTGACAAATTTCTGGAAGAAAAGGGGGCCGCTGACCTGAACCAGGTGGTGATGATTCAGTGCGTGGGCTCCAGGAATGACGAGAATCCCAATTGTTCCCGTATCTGCTGCCAGAGCGCAGTCAAGAATGCCCTCCACATCAAAAAGCTCAATCCCGATACGGATGTCTACGTGCTCTATCGGGATATCAGGACCTACGGCCTCCTGGAAGATTATTACCGCGAAGCCCGCGAAAAAGGAGTCATGTTTTTCCGTTTTGCCAAGGAAACACCCCCGGAGGTGGAAAAAGCTGACGGGAAGCTCTGGGTCACATTTAAAGATCACGTCCTTGACCGAAAAATAAGGGTTGAGGCAGAGCTCCTGGCCCTCAGCGCCGGAATGGTCGCCCAGGATACGGAGGAACTGGCAAATATTCTGAAAGTTTCGCGCAATCCCGAAGGATATTTCCTGGAGGCACACGTAAAACTGCGGCCCGTTGACATGGCCGCAGATGGGATTTTCGTCTGTGGCACTGCCCACAGCCCGAAGCTGGTCAGTGAAACCATTGCCCAGTCCCTGGCGGCCGCGGCGCGCGCAACCACCTTCCTGTCACAACCGGAGATCCTGCTCTCGGCCGTTACTGCGAGGGTGAACCCGGACCTCTGTGCCGCCTGTCTCATTTGTGTCAGGTCTTGTCCTTACGGTGTGCCCCGTATCAACGAATCCGGGGTGAGTGAGATAGATGAAGCCATGTGCCATGGATGCGGTATCTGCGCGGCGGAATGCCCGGCAAAAGCCATTGAACTTAACTGGTACGAAGATGACCAGATCCTGAGCAAGGTGGACGCGTTGCTGGAAGAAGTCATGTGAAGACGGCAGGCTAGGAAGCTGGATAAAGACGAATTTTGAATTTTGAATTCTTAATTATGAGTGAAGGAATAACAATTACTCACGCTCGTTCAGCCCTTTCGGGCCGCACTAGAGACACAGAGCAAAAAGAGAAAGGCTTTTAATTTTTTGGTTATTCTTTTCAAAACTCTGTGTCTCTGTGTGACATATCGTTTTTGTCTGTGTGGGTCTGCGGCTAAAATAGGAGGATAAAGGATAATGGAAGAATTTAAACCGGTTATTGTGACATTCTGCTGCAACTTCTGAGGATACACCGCCGCGGACCTGGCAGGTTCCATGCGCCTTCAGTATCCAGACACGATCAGGGTAATCAGGGTCCCGTGCACCGGCAAGGTGGACATCCTTCATCTTCTCCGGGCCTTTGAAAAAGGAGCAGACGGGGTGTATGTCGTGGGATGTATGGAAGGAGATTGTCGCTTCAACCAGGGAAACCTTCGGGCCAGGAAGCGGGTGGAACAGGCTCAGGTGATTCTTGAGGCAATCGGCATCGGGGGAGACCGCGTGCAAATGTATAACCTTTCCTCAGGAGAAGGTACCAAGTTCGCAGCGTACGCCGTGGAAATGACGGAAAGAATACGGAAACTGGGGCCAAACCCCCTAAAATCGGCTAAGCGGAGAAAGGCAGCCTGAGTATAAGAGAAAGAGAGGGTATGGGAGATGATTGTTGCGGATAAGAAACCCATTGAAGAGATCATTGAAGAGGTAAAGGACTACACCTCCATTCTCATTGCGGGATGCAATGAATGTGTAACAGTATGTGAGGCCGGCGGCAAGAAAGAGGTTGGTGTCCTTGCCTCGGCACTCCGCATGTACTTCATGAACCAGGGGAAAGACGTGAAAATCGATGAAGTCACCCTGGAGCGCCAGTGCGACCACGAATACCTGGAAGAGATCAGAAACAATATTGATCAGTATGACGCGGTGCTCTCCCTGGCCTGCGGGGTCGGCGTGCAGTTCATGGCGGAAAAATACTTCAACAAACCGATCCTTCCCGGCGTCAACACCTGCTTTCTCGGGGTGACGGAAGAACGGGGAGTCTGGACCGAACGGTGCCAGGCCTGTGGTCAGTGCATCCTCGCGAGTACCGGGGGCATCTGCCCTGTTTCGCGCTGCGCCAAGCGGCTCCTGAACGGCCCATGCGGCGGGTCCAGCAGCGGCAAGTGCGAGATTAACCCCGATCTGGACTGTGCATGGCAGTTGATCGTGGACAGGCTCAAGGAACTGGACAGGCTCGATGACTATGAAAAGCTGACCCCCATCAAGGACTGGTCAACAGACAGGGCCGGGGGGCCCAGAAAAGTGGTTAGGGAGGACGTAAAACTATGAGCACGGCTGTGAATACAAATACACCCAGCAAACTGGAAAAGATTCTTGCCGCGGGACAGCTGGCGGTCACCTCGGAATGCGGTCCCCCACGCGGAAGTGACGGGGAGGCCATTGCCAAGAAGGCCGAGATGATCAAAGACCATGTGGACGCCATCAACATCACGGACAACCAGACCTCCGTCACTAGGCTCTGTAGCCTGGCGGCCTGTATTCGCCTGAAGCTCATGGGCCTGGAACCGGTGCTCCAAATGGTGGTCAGGGACCGGAACCGGATCGCGCTCCAGAGCGACATCCTGGGAGCCGCCTCCTTTGACATTCACAATATCCTGTGTCTTTCAGGAGATCACCAGGTCTTCGGGGACAATTCCAGGGGGCAGAACGTCTTTGATATCGACTCCATGCAGTTGATCCAGACCGTTCGCCAGATGCGCGATCAAGGCAAATTCTTAGGAGGAGATGAAATCAAGCGCCCGCCGCGGATGTTCGTGGGGGCTGCCGCGAATCCATTTGCCGACCCCTTCGAGATTCGGGTTCCACGCCTTGCCAAGAAAATCGCTGCCGGTGCTGAATTCATCCAGACCCAGTGTATATACAACCTGGATAAATTCGAGCTCTGGCTGAAGCAGGCCGGAGACAGGGGACTCCTGGACAAGGTCGCTATCCTTGCCGGGCTTACCCCGCTCAAGTCTGCCGGCATGGCCAAGTACATGAAAAACCGGGTCCCTGGCATGGATGTCCCGGACGAAGTAGTGAAAAGGATCAGCGGCGTTCCAAAGGAGAAGCAGGCCGAGGAAGGGATCAAGATCTGTGTGGAATCCATTCAACGGCTCAAGGAGGTGGAGGGAGTCAAGGGGTTCCACATCATGGCCATTGAATGGGAGGAAAAGGTGCCTGAAATTGTCGAGCAAGGGGGATTGTATCCGAGACCTGCTGTTGGAGAGTGATGAGCTATTACGTTGCAATACACATCGGAAAAGAATTACAATAAGCAAAGAGAAGGGAGGGTGCTATGTCAAACCCGTATATCCTGGTAGTAGATGATGATCCGGATTTGGTGGAAACTGTTGCGATGATGCTGGAAAGCAAAGGATGCGAGGTGGGCCGCGCCTATGACGGTGTTGAAGGGGAGGAATCCATCAAGGAGCGTCGCCCTGACCTCGTTATCCTTGATGTCATGATGCCCCGGAAAGACGGGTATGTTCTCTGCGCCGAATTGAAGGCCAAGGAGGAAACCCGGGAGATTCCGGTGGTCCTCCTCACGGCCGTCGGAGAGGCCGTTCCCACCACGAAATATACGCACGCGGACGGGATGTCCACCGAAGCGGATGATTACGTTTCCAAACCCATCGACACTGAAGGTTTATGGAATGTGGTAAGTGGTCTGCTGTAGGCTGCTTCCTGCGTTGTGCAGCTTCCTGACGACGTGAGGGAGATCAGCCTTGCCGGATGCGTCCAAAAGACTCGGTGGCTTCAAGGTCCTCAAGGAGATGGGTGAGATCTCCCTTATCTTTCCCAAGGGAAATGATCGCCGTCTCGTGGAATTGCTGCACAACCTTGCGGAAAGGAAAATAAATATTCCTTTCCTGATCTGCGACAATCAGGAAAAGTCCATGGGTCTTCACATGACCGTGGAGGCCGGTAAAACCCACGAAACTGCCGGCATACTCAACAACTTCCCGGGCCAACAGAATCCGGAAAGTGAAAAAGGGGCTATTCTGTCTCTTTTTCCCCATCGAAACGATCCCCACATCGCCGCGGCCTTGCTTCAGGCCTTTGGCGAAAAAAACATTTCCTTTTATGCGCTCGCCCATTCCCAATCAGCCATATCTGCGGTACTCAAAGAATCAGCTCTGAATAAGGCGGCGGGTGCCCTCTTCGAGCCCTTCCAGTTTGGCGCCTACCGGACCCCCGCCGACTGGAAACTCGCCCAGAAAGGGAAAGAAGAACTCCACAAAGAGATTGTAGCCTCCTACCAGGAGATGAAGCCCAGGGTTTATTGCCTCGAGTGGCAGGACAACCTGACGCTCTGCCAGGTTATTTTTCAACAATCCTATTACGGGGCCATGGGCCTTGTTTTTGAAGATCTTGCAGAAACGGGATTTTACCTCAGCTTCCTCATCACCTCGCCCCCGAGAATCGAAAACGAGGCACGGCTGCTTTTCTGCATCCATCAGGATCTCCAAACCGATCTTGCAGCATCGACCAGGAGATGGCTCCCCGATGCAACGGTGATCAAGTCCCCTTCCGTCGCCCTCTTTTCAATGAACGGACCCCACTTTGGTGACCGGTATGGATTGGCGTATGAGCTCTTCGGTGCACTTCACGAAGAAGGCGTCGAACTCCTCGCCCTGAGCTGTTCAATCGCTTCCATGTCGGGCGTTGTTCCTTCAAAACAAATCAACGAGGCTGTCCGGGCCATCCAGAAACGTTTTGAAGTGCCTACGGTCATCAAGAAAAACTAACCCGGATTTCTTAAGTTTTTTCCTCAAGTTACCGAATAGAAAGATAGAACACCTTTTGAATGCCACGCGTAATTCCGCTTATTGGTGATTCCACAATCGCGTGGACCTCGCTCAAAAGGAAAAATAGTAGTAATGGAACAAGGTGTTGCCATGGGCGGAATCGAGATCACTGTTTCGGAAGATAACCTGACGGCCTTTCTGCAGCTCAGGGAAGCCCCCGAGGCTGCCCGAACAGTGCAGAAAATCAAGGAACTCCTGGTGTCCAAAGGCATTCGCCATGGAATTGTCCCTGATGAAGTCGTCGAAAAGTACCTCGCGGATCCTTCCGTAAAAACCGACGGGCTTGAGGTTGCGCAGGGGGAGAGCCCTGCGCCGGGAGAGGACGCCTATATTACTTATTACTTCGATACAGATCCTTTGAAAATAGGGACCCTGCGTCATGGCGGAACCATCGATTACCGCGACCGGGGAGAAATCCCCCAGGTAAAGAAAGGAACATTACTCGCCCGAAAGGAGCCTGCTACCGCCGGAAAGCCGGGGACGGATGTGTTCGGAGTGGAGATCCGGCCTTCCCAACCCAAAGACGCAAAGATCAGGTGCGGAAAAGGGGCATTGAAGACCCAAGACGGCCTCAGAGCCCATGCCACGCAGGACGGCGAACCAACCCTCTCCCATGATGGAAAGCTGTCAGTATTTCCAAGGCTTCTGATCTCAGGAGACGTGGGCCTGAAATCCGGGCATGTCCAATTCGATGGAGATGTTGACGTCACGGGGAGTGTTCAAGACGGTTTCAGGGTGCAGGCAGGCAGGCTCACCGCTGGCGAAATCCTGCGGTCGGACATCACCGTCTCCGGGGATATTATGGTCTCGGGTGGGATTATCGGCGCGACCATTCGCGGGGACGGGAACTTGAAGGCCCGCTTTATCCACCAGGCAAGAATTCAACTCCTTGGTGACATAGCAGTGGAAAAGGAGGTAATCGACTCCGATATTACAACCAGTGGAGCCTTCCTTGTGCAAGTGGGAAAAATCTTTAACTCGAGAATTTCTGCCAAAGCGGGTATTGAGGCCGAACAGATTGGTTCGGATGAATCCAGGCCATGCTTCCTGGGCGTGGGATTAGATGAGGGGGCTAGTGCCAAAATCGAATACCTCAAGGAGCTGAAGAAAAAAAAGAGGGCAAAGAGAAAAAAGCTGGAACATGTCATTGAGAAGCTCCAGCCGCTCTCAAAGGAGATCCCCAAGAAGATTACTGAATTAGCACAGGCCCAGGACCGCGGGATGGTTGAACGGGTAGAAGCAAAAATCAAGGAACTGCAGGAAAAAGTTGAAGAACTCAAATCCGAACGCAACACGATGGATGAAGACATCGAGGGAATCTACGAATGGTCACAGTCGAGCGGGGGATACCCCGTTGTGAAAGTGCACCGCACGATTTACGCTCACACCGTAATCAAAGCTCCCCACACCAGCACCGAACTCATGAGAAATTTCACCGGATCAATGGTTACCGAAAAACGGGTTACCCGCCCGAGTGACCAGCGGGAGATCTGGAAACTGGTCGCCGTCCCACTGAAGTAGTTCGGGCTCACTAGAGGAGGCCACCGGCTTCCATGATAGCAGGCACCAGTTCTTCCCGTCCGATGGCCATAATATGAACACCATCACACATTTTCTCGTCGCGGATCCTTTTGATCATGCGCCCGGCGATCGTGATTCCCGTATCAACGGCCCGGCCTTTCGGCGCCGCCGCCATTTCATCAATGAGGCTTTTCGGGACGGTGACCCCCGCGACATTCTTATTCATGAAACGCGCCATGGGAGCCGAGGTCAGAAGGATGACTCCTGCAAGGACTTTCACCGGGAACTGCCTGGCATACGCCATAAACTCATTAAAATGATCTAGGTCATACACCGCCTGGGTCTGGATAAACTCTGCTCCCGCCTCCACCTTTTTTTCAAACTTGATGAGTTGCGGCTCCAGGGGGTTGGCCTCCGGCGTTACAATGGCGCCCGCGCAGAATGAAACGGCCCCGTCAAGATCGCTCCCTCCAAGGTCATGGCCTTTTTCAAGTTGTCTTACCGCCGCGAGCAATTGACTGGAATCCAGATCAAAAACGCTTTTTGCCTCCTTGTGATCCCCGAGAATTACCGAGTCGCCCGTGAGGCACAATACGTTGTTAATGCCGCGGCTGGAGGCGAAAAGAAGATCGGCCTGCAAAGCGAGTCGGTTCCGATCGCGACAGGTCATCTGCAGGATCGGTTCACCGCCCATTTCTTTCACCAGGAGCGCACCGCCGAGTGATGGAAATCGCATCACGGAACTCTGATGGTCCGTCACGTTCATGGCATCCACTTTCTCTTTCAAGAGCTCCACGTGGTGCTCCATCTTTTCCAGGTTGGTGCCTTTTGGGGGAGCCACCTCCGAGGTTACCACAAATTTCCCTGATTCCAGGGCATCCTTGAAACGAGAAGCCATATCTCTCACCTCGTCATGCAATAATTCACGTCACACGCACCGGACAAATCCGCAGGAGGCGGATCAGACGTGAATGACCAAATAAAATGCTCTAATGTCAAATTCCAAAATCCCAATGTCTTAATGACAAAATATGTGCCGCCTATCTGGCGTATGGGATAGGCCCATTTTTCTTCGATTCCGAGCCTCCCGGGCTGGTATTTGTTTATGCAGTTTTGCGGCCCAGCAGCCTAGCTGCCAAGCTGTCTAGCCTTTCACGCTTTGCGCTTTGGCATTTGACATTGATTTGACATTTGGATTTTGTCATTTGGCATTAAACAAGGTCCCAAAAAAAATCCTGCCACCCCAAAAGCATTACCCAAGCCTGTATTTTCCAGGGGTGGGTTCCCCTTGGTGGTTCCTTGGTTTCTGGAGGACCCGCATGGAATCCAGCCGTCCTAGTTCCTTGAGTCGATTATAGATCAAGGTCCAGGCACAATCCTTTTCCGAGTCAATCTCACACTTCCCGTTATTGGTGCCACCGCACGGCCCGTTGACAAGTCCCTTGTGGCAGTTGGTCACCGGGCAGATCCCGCCTGTCTCGCCGATAATACAGGTTCCGCACTGGGTGCACACTTCATCAAACAGTCCGGGCCCCGTCTCCTTCCCGATAAAGAGGGTGTCCAGAGCCGGGACGACCATCGCTTTCATCTGCCTAGCCACTGTTTGAACTCCAAAGGCGCAGGTCATGACCAGAAGCGCGTCGGCCTGGTGCATCTGGTGCCCGAATTCTTTCAGGGCCTCTCCGGTCAGGTTGTCACAGGCAACGGGTAGGACCGTACTCCCGGTGATCAGTTTTCCTTTCCCCGTGAGCTGCTCTTTCATCGCTTCAACCTCAGGCGCGCCACCCGTGTGCGTCAGGGTGACACAGGTCCCGCAACCGATCACGAAGATCCTTCCCAGTCCCGATAGGAGCCGGTCGATTTCCTCTTCGGGCTTTTTTCGCGTAATGGATCTGATCATTCCTCTCCCCCGTCTTCTTCCAGGTCACACCGCAGGCATCTGGTGGCTTCAAACCGTGCCTGGGCTTCAGTGAAACCCTTTTCCACTTCCCGGAAATCCCTTGTCCGTTCCTCGGGGTTTGCCACCTCGACAGCCACCCGCGGCCTCTCCTCTCCGGTATCCTCATCCAGGGCAAGCCTTGTCTCTTCCGCGAGCCGGGTCTTCTCATCAAGGATGGTGAAGCTGCCTTTCTCGCCCCGCAGGTACCGGTCAATGGAAATCGCCGCACGTCTCCCCGATGCGATGGCCCTGATGACATAGGTGGGCCCGGTGGTGAAATCTCCGCCTGCAAAGATACCCGGAATATTGGTGGAAAGGGTCTTTTCATCAACGATAAGTGCTCCCCACAGGGCCCGTTCCAGCCGGCTGTCTTCCGAGAGAAAAGACATGTCCGGGGCTTGGCCGATGGAAATGATGGCATAATCCGCTTCCACCGTCTGGACAGCGTCTTCATCAAAAGTGGGGCTAAAATTTCCTTCCATATCAAATACCGATACGCACCGCACGAACCGGATGCCTGTCACCCTATTTCCGTCATGCATAATCTCTCTGGGTCCCCAGGAAGGATTGATCACAATCCCTTCCTCAACCGCTTCCTCTATTTCCTTTTTCCAGGCAGGCATCTCATCCCGCGTTTCCAGGCAGAACAGCTGCACATCATCGGCCCCGACCCGCAGGGCGGTTCTGGCCACGTCAATGGCCACGTTGCCCCCGCCCACCACCAGTACCCTTCCCTTCAAAGGAATTTTTTCGCCGGTTTTTACTGCCGTGAGGAAAGGAAGGCCGTAGTGGAGACCTTCAAGCCCCTCCTCTTCTCCCGGTATCCCTATCCGTTTGCTTGCCTGGGCTCCCGCGGCGATAAACACCGCGCGATATCCCTCACCCATGAGATCATCCACGGTGTGCCTGGCGTCAATGGGCGTGTTGTATTGGATATGCACACCACAGCTCTCAATGTAATCAATTTCTTCCTGGATCACCTGCCGCGGGAGGCGGAACTCGGGAACCGTGATGCCCAGCATGCCCCCGGCTACCGGCTGGCCCTCGAACACGGTCACACCGTATCCCATCCTGGCCAGGAAATAGGCGCAAGTAAGCCCTGCCGGGCCTGCGCCTACAACCGCTACGTTGTCTTCCCTGGTCACCGGGTACGGCTCTCTCCTTGTCCCCACATGCTGAAAATACCAGTCCGACGCAAATCGCTTCAGGGAACGGATGGCTACCGGCTCATCAAGCTCCCCTCTCCGGCACTTGAACTCGCACGGATGGATACAGATTCGCCCGCAGACCGCCGGGAAAGGATTCCGCTCCCGAATGATTTCCACGGCCTTTTCATATTTTCCTTCGGCAATGGCCGCCACATAGTTGGGGACATCAATGCCCGCGGGACAGGCATGCTGGCATGCGGAAATAACCATGGCGTCGCAGGTAGCGCCCGCGCACCGATGCTCAAGGATATGGTCTTCGTATTCTTTGCTGAAATACCGCAGGGTGGAGAGTGCTGGTTTCGCGCAGGTCTGCCCGAGACCGCAGAGCGACGCCTGGGTAATGGTCTCTCCCAGCCCGCGAATGGTTTCAATATCCTCTATCCTTCCTTCTCCGCGGGTGATGCGGGTCAGGATCTCCAGCAACTGGGTCGTCCCGAGACGGCAGGGCGCGCACTTCCCGCACGACTCGGATTGGGTAAAACTCAGGAAAAAGCGGGCGATTTCCACCATGCAGTTGTTTTCGTCCATGACGACCATGCCGCCTGATCCCATAATCGCACCGATGCGCTGCAGCGTATCGTAATCAATGGGAAGATTGAGATACTGTGGCGGAACGCACCCTCCTGAGGGACCACCCATTTGAACTGCCTTGAACTGGCGTCCTTTCGGGATGCCACCGCCGATGTCAAAAACCACCTCCTTTATGGGAACCCCGATAGGGACTTCCACCAGTCCGGTATTATTCACCTTGCCTGCCAGGGAAAAAATTTTGGTTCCCCTGCTGTTTTCCGTCCCCACCTGGCCGTACCAGTCTGCCCCTTTTATGATAATCAACGGCACATTCGCCCAAGTTTCTACGTTATTGATGTTCGTAGGCTTTCCGTCCAATCCGGACTCGGCCGGAAACGGCGGCCTGGCTCTCGGCATTCCTCTTCTTCCCTCAATTGAAGCCATGAGGGCGGTCTCTTCACCGCACACGAATGCACCTGCCCCCATCTTCAAAGCGAGTTCAAAGTTGAAGCCCATCCCCAGAATATTTTCTCCCAGAAGACCAAGGGAACGCATCTGCTCCAAGGCAATATGGAGATGATTCACGGCGATCGGATACTCTTCCCGGACGTATACAAACCCGTATTCAGCGCCCATGGCGTAGGCACCGATGAGCATCCCTTCCAGCACGGCGTGAGGGTCTCCCTCCAGCATTGCCCGGTCCATGAACGCGCCTGGATCCCCTTCATCCGCATTGCAGATAACGTACTTCGGAACACCTTTGGCCCGCCTGGCGAATTCCCATTTTACGCCGGTGGGAAACCCAGCACCGCCCCGCCCGCGCAATTTGGCCCTTTTGACCTCCTCGATCACCTGTTCCGGCGTCATGCTTGAAACGGCCTTCACCAGGGCCTCATAACCCCCTTCCGCCACATAGTCTTCGATCCTGGTGGGATCTATCCTCCCGCATCGCGCCAGAACGCGCCTTTCCTGTTTTTCATAAAACGGAATCTGGTTTCGATAGTAAATGGGTCTCCCCGTCTCCGGATCCCGGTAAGCAAGCCTGTCCACAAGACGGTCATTCTTCAGGGTCGCTCCTACAATTTCAGATGCATCTTCAGGAGAAACTTCTTGGTATTGAATCCCCAGGGGCTCAATGGCGATGACCGGGGCTTTCGCACAAAAGCCATGGCAGCCTGTAGA
>Ga0307419_10000639_pt1 | contig 17721 bp, 16 predicted proteins | sample SalMarWE160230MG_2_FD_202512 | JGI IMG/M metagenome (GOLD analysis project Ga0307419, IMG submission 202512) | Salt marsh sediment microbial communities from the Plum Island Ecosystem LTER, Massachusetts, United States - WE1602-30 | ecosystem: Environmental > Aquatic > Marine > Intertidal zone... | reverse complement strand
TTTTAAACCGGAAGAGACTGCTTCAGTTCCCGAGTTCATAGGCAGTGCCATGATTCCAGATTTGGTTGGATCGTTGAGATGTTGACCCACAACTTCGCACAATTTTTTTAAGAAAGGACCCATCCTATCGTTATAGAACGCGCGAGAAGTTAATGTCACCTTATCCGCTTGTTCTTTTAACGCTTTTATGATTTCAGGGTGACAATGTCCCATATTTAAGGCTGAATAAGCGGATAAGCAGTCTAAATACTTTTTACCTTCTGGATCATATACCCAGACACCCTCAGCTTTGCTAATAACAACGGGTATGGGGTGATAATTATGAGCACAATATTTATCATCCATTTCCATATAATCTTTTGAACTTGGCAATTGGTTTCTCAAATCTTTTTTTTATAAGGTTTCTAATATATCTAAATATACCTATCCATTAAAAGCTTTTAATTTTGGTCAACCATATCTTTTGGGAACACTGTGGGATTAATATGTAAAATATTTTGGTGTTTTTTAAAGAAAACTATTCAAATAATCAATAATTTTATATGTCGTACTTGAAAACCTTGATGTGTAAATGAAGTTAACCAATAAATATATCTTCAATTTAATCATTGCAAACCTACTTTGGAGTTTTATTCCCATTGTGGTCTCGGGATTATTTGATGGAATCTCCATCATCACGATAATTGTCCTAAGGTTTCTTACAGCGGGAATTATTTTATTTCTAATCGCTATCTTCATAGCACTTGTAAATAATCATTTGAACAAAGATGCAAGAATTCCCTTAAAGGAGTATATATTTAATTTAAGGCACAAGAATAGGAGATTTTATGATATACGTACTTATAATTACTATTTTCTCATTGGATTCTTCGGTATTATCTTACATATTATCTTTTTCTTTCTTGCTCTGAAAACAACCTCTATTCCTTTTACAATGATTGGTGCCTTATTAACAATAATTTTTATAGTTTTTTACGAAAAAGGAGTAAACTACGAGAAGTTTGACGTTTTTCGAATCCTTTTCATATTAATGTTAACATTTGTCATAATAATTATTATATCAGTGTCATTTAGGGGAGCGCAATTAAATGGAACACCAATTGAGCCAATGGGAATGATTTATTTGATTTTATATTCAATTACAGGGTCATTTTTATATATAAGCATCGAAAGAGATTCTTACTCAAAAAATGAGTTAAGAAATATTAACAAAACTAAATATTATAAGATTCCACGCGCTCTAATAAAAATATCTATATCTTTCATATCAGGAGTGATAATCATGATTCCCGTTTTATTTTTATTTTTATTCATACCATTTGAAACTGATTTCACTCAAGAAACGGTTCACTTCTTTAAGGATCTTCTCTCGCTAAATTCCATTCTTTTCCGATGGGAAATTTTATATTTGATAATATTTGCTACGATTATACCTTATTTATTAATTTTTTTGGCTAATGTTAACTGGAAAACTACGAGCTTGACTTATAGCCAATGGAATAGCATATTAGGTTTAATCGAACCGACCAGTACCATAATTTTCGCAGTTCTATTATCAAATGCATATTTTCCACATGAATATCTAATAATTGTCATAATTTTTCTTGTCATAGCCGTTGTTTTAAGATATGCACATGAAGTTAGGAATGTTATAAATGCTTATATCTTACTTAAGATCCAAAAAAGATCTTTATCCATACTACCTATCAAAATATTGAAATTTTATGGGATCAAGGAAATTTATTCATTAATAGGTGAGTTTGATTTAATGGTGAAAGTTCAAGTAAATTCATTTAAAGACTTTCATTATTTAATAAATAGAAAATTAAAACCTTTAGATGAGATTTTGGAAGTGGAAGTACAATTTGTCAGTAAAAAAGAAAAGTTTTAAACCAACAAAATAAAAAGGAGCAATATCATGAGAGCCATCATTTTATGCAAATTAGGAATAAGTGTAATTAATAAAGTTATTAACGAACTTAAAGAGATACCCCATATTACTAAAGTAATGTCATTAACTGGAGATTATGATCTCCTTGCTGAAATTGAAGTAGAGTCCCCAGAAGAACTATATGAGATTTTTGCAAATAAAATAGATTTGATTGAGGGAATAATATCTTCAAACACGCACCTCATCATGAAAGCATGGGAAAAATAAAGTCCACAACTTTAAAATCTTTCTGTGGTTACGATTTTTAGGATTTTATTTTTGGTTATTTTGATTTTGTGAAGAACTTTCCCAATAAATCTGAAATTTAAGAAATAATATGGAATAAGAGATTTTTAAACGCTTTTTCTACATTTTCTCCAGATTTAGCACTTGTTTCCATGAATTCAATTGAATTTAACCGATTAGAAAATTCTTCTCCTTCTTTAGTTGAGATTGCTCTCATTTCTTCTAAATCACTTTTATTTCCAATAAGTAAATAAGGAGCTTTCTCGTTCCCATGTTTCCTAAGATCTGGGAGCCATTTTTTCTCTATATCATGAAGGGTTGAGGGGCGAGTAATATCATAGACAAATAATCCTCCTACACAGCCTTGAAAAAACATCTGCCGTGATAGATCGTATTTCTCTTGTCCAGCAATATCCCAGAATATCAATTTTACAAGTGTATCCCTCTCTTCCAAAATCATCTCTTTTACAACTATATTGACTCCAAGAGTTGAATTATAATCCTCTTCAAAGCTATGTTGTACATAACGATTAATTAAGGAAGTTTTCCCAGTAGCAGGTGAACCTAGCAATACTAGCTTCAGCATAATTTCTTTATTCGACATAACCTAACATTTATAAATAGATTAAATTATTTATTTATTGCTATTTTTTTTTAAATCCCAACAGCTTGTCCATCTTTTCTTGGGTCTGAAGCTGATAAATATCCATCTTCAAGTTTATATATAATCTGAGCTCCTCCAAATTCAAAATAATGCCCCGTTAATGTTTCATGACCTTTTTTAGCAAGATCCTTGAGGATCTTAATATCAAATTCTGGTTCTAAAGTAACTTTCATTCCTTGCATTACTCGCCAACGTGGTGCATCGATCGCTGCCTGGGGATTTTGATTATAGTCAAATATGCGCGTAATCATTTGTACATGTCCTTGTGGTTGCATAGTTCCACCCATTACCCCAAAACTCATCAGTGGTCGGTTATTTTTAGTGATGAATGCGGGTATAATGGTATGAAATGGTCTTTTATTTGGACCTACTTGATTTGGATGACCTTCAATCAAACTAAATCCATTACCTCTGTTTTGTAAACTGATGCCAGTTTTAGGAATTACAATTCCAGAACCAAATCCCATGTAATTTGATTGTATGTATGAAACCATCATTCCATTTTCATCTGCTGTTGTAAGATATACTGTATCACCCTGTTTTGGGGCACCATAAATAAAAGATTGAGCTTTATTTCGATTAATTAATTCCGCTCTGTGAGATAGATAATCTGATTTTAAAAACATTGAAGGATCCAGTTCTTGGGTTTCAGAATCTGAGATATAATGATAAGCATCTGAAAATGCTAATTTCATCGCTTCAATTTGGAGATGCAATGATTCTGGAGAATCTGGTTCATACATTGTAATATCTAATTTTTCTAAAATACCTAATGCTATTAATGCCGCTAAACCTTGACCATTTGGTGGGATTTCATGCAAACTAATCCCATGATACTCTTTTGAGATTAGTTCCACCCAAATTGCTTTATGATTTGCTAGATCTTCCATAGTAATTAATCCCCCTGTATTATTTGAATGATTGACTATTTTGCGAGCGATTTCACCTTTATAAAATTCTTCACCATCTGACTCTGCGATTAATTTTAAAGTTTTTGCTTGAGCTGGATTTGAAAATAGTTCTCCAGGATAAGGAGGTCTATCTTTTGGGAGAAAAGCTTCATGGAATTCTGGAAATTTTCTCTTTTTATATGACTTAGCTAGGATTTGCCACACTTCTGCTGTTATTGGGGAGACTAAAAATCCTTTTTCTGCATACTTAATCGCTGGTTCAAACAATTCTTTAAAAGATAAGGCCCCATATTTCTGTGATAATTCCACCCAAGCAGAAACCGCTCCCGGGATTGTAACAGAATCCCATCCAAACATTGGCATCGAAATTTTGTTTGAAAAATGTTCGACTGTCCAAGCTGCCGGAGATCTTCCAGAAGCATTTAAACCCACTAAATTCTTACCATCCCATATTATCGAAAATGCATCACTCCCTATGCCATTATTTACGGGTTCGACCACCGTTAGCGTTATAGCAGTAGCTATGGCAGCATCTATGGCATTTCCTCCTCTTCTAAGCATACTTAATCCTGCTTGGCACGCAAGAGGTTGAGAGGTAGAAACTATATTTTTTGCCAACACTGGCATTCTTCTAGAAGGATATGGGAAATTCCATTTAAAAATTTCTTCCAAAATTTATTAAGCACTTTTGATCATGAATAATTGTATTGATTAAGTTCCCAAAGTTATATATAACTTTATTATTCACCTTGATATTTGACCAATTCACTTTCAATCATTTTTATCAATTCGAGTGAAAAAGGGATGGAATTAGCTAGGGTATTGACTAAGAGATAAACTTGGTCAAATCCATGCAACTTTTCTATCTCATCCTTTTCTTTTTCAATGTCTTCTTTTAAAGTATTAATACTCTCAGCAAATCTTGAGATCTCATTTGTGAGGTTTTTGAATGAATGCACAAAGGCTATTATCGGATTTTTCATAGAATATGTAATTTCCCCCGAGGTAGAAACACTAGTTTTTTCAATAAGATCCATGGAAATTAATTCTTTTAATTCTTGTGATATCGTTCCTCGCGATAAACCTGTGAGTTCTTGCAATTTTTCTTGAGTTAATGATTTTCTGGTAATAAAATAAATCTTAATTAATGTAAAAGTAGTTTTTTGCCCGATAAAAAGAGAGTAAGACATTAGGAATTTAATAATATCCTTCTCAATCTCTCTAATTTCCTCATCGAATTCTTCTATCATATTCGAGTCTCATCCTCCCTCAGTTCTTTTATAAAACTTGATTCATTAATTTTATCGAGCAATTTCACATTATAATCAAAAAATTTAATCATATCAGATATCCTTTTTGAGAGAATATCATGACCAATCTTATCTTTATATTTTTTTAATTCTTGAGTTTTGCTTTCCAAGAATTTTATCGCAAGTTCATTAGATTCAGTTTTATAAGATCCAATATTTGAAGCAATATCAGCCATAGTAGCTCCAAAAGTATAAACATTTTCCCGCACTCCCTCCATTGATTCTTTTTTTATAGCAGGAGTCCTCGATAATACTTTTAAGGTCTGGGAGATCGCTCCTTTAGAAAATCCTGTTAACTCTTTAAGTTGGGTTTGGGTTAGACTTCCATGAAGTAGTAAATAACCTATAATTGAACCAAAGACTGCATTCTGACCCTTTGTTTTCCCGGCTTCAATAAGGATTTCTATTAATCGTTTTTCATAATCTCTGATTTTCCCTTCATATATATGAGATTTGTTTTTTATAAATTGATCGTAATAGAGATCAAAAGTTTCTTCAATTACATTCCATATAGGATTAATAAGGAAATCTTTAATTTTCTCTTTAAGATAAACAACATTTCCACCCTTATTATGACTTAAATATTCTTGAGTTATTGATTTTGTTAATTCTAAAATGTGCCTAAACTCTTCTGAATCGGTCTTCATTGATAACAAATGTGAATATATTACTTAATAATAATATGGAAATACTCATTATTAAGTGTTTTCAAATTATATGAACTGGCTGCTTTTCATTTTCACTAAAAATGAAAACGTTTATATATTTACAAAATATTTAGTATTATGGTAAAAACACATTTTTCAAAAAAGGTGAAAGAAAAATGAATGCGATTGAAATAAAAGAATTAAAAAAATATTATAATAAAGGAAAAATCAAAGCAGTTGACGGAATTTCTCTGAAAGTTCCACGAGGAGCAAGATTTGGCTTTTTAGGTCCAAATGGGGCAGGGAAAACCACAACAATTAGATGCCTTTTAGGTTTTCTTAACCCCGATAGTGGAATAACATTAATTAATGGTGAAGAAATTAATCCAAAAAAAGATGTGAAATTTCGGAACCAAATCGGTTACTTGCCTGGAGAACTGGGATTATATAAATACATGACCGCAGAACAGTTGATTAAATATTTTGCAAAATTATTTGATATCGAAATCGACTGGAAATTCATTAGGGATGTCACAGAAAGACTTGAAATTGAAATGGATAGAAAAATGGGCGTGCTCAGCAAAGGAAACAAACAGAAAGTAGGTGTTTTAACTGCCTTAATGGGTAAATTTGAAATATTAATCATGGATGAGCCCACTTCTGGTCTTGATCCTTTAATGCAATCAGAATTTTATAGGATAATTTCTGAACGTCAGGAAGAATCTAATTGTACTGTGTTTGTATCTAGTCACGTGCTTCCAGAAATTGAAAAATTCTGCGATAGAGTTGCCATTATTAAAAATGGAAAAATCGTGGAAGTTTCTGAAATACAGGAGCTTAAGAAAAAGAGTCTGAAAAGATTTGAATTAGATTTTGAAAACAATAAAGGTCTGATTGAATTTAATTCATTTTTGTTGTCAGATTTTCCTGAAGCTATTGTAAAACAAAAATATAACGAAAGAATTGAATTTTTACTTCCTTACAACCAATCCCGTGATATATTACCTTATATTAGTAAAAATAATTGGGCGGGAACGCGTATAAAAGATTTTAATATTACACACTCAACATTAGATAATATCTTCTTGGAATATTATAAGGATACTAATTTGAAAGGAGGGGAAGATGCGTGAAGTTAATACAAACTACCATAAAGGAGATAAGATTTAATCTTAAAGCGATTATCATACTGGCATTATGTTTCGCACTATTTTTTCTAGCATTTATGGGAATGTATGATCCAACACTCTTTGAAAATATGCAAGCACTACTTGAGAGTTATCCTGAAGCTATTGTCCAGATGGTGGGGGATTACATTGCTTTAACAACATTTGGAGGTTTTTTAAATGTATATATCTTCTCAATGACGTGGTTTTATTTTGGTTTTTATTTTATAATAAAAACAGCTTCAGATATACCAAAAGAGATCGAAGATAAAACAATTGACATAATTTTATCAAAACCTATAAAGCGTTGGAAATTTGTAATGGGTAAATTTGTAAGACATGTAATAACTGCTTTCATCATCATTGGAGTTTCAAGTTTTGGCGTTCTAATCGGGGTGTTTGCCTTTCCAAATATAAATCCTAGCGAGGTATATTTTAACGAGATATACACGGTCTTTCTTTGGCTATTTGTATTTTTAGTTGCCTTGATTAGTACATCGTTATTCTTTTCGACATTTTTACCTCCAAAGCGAGCGCTTACTTTAAGTTTTGCTGCTACAATGTTTTTTTACATTGTAGGAATATTTTGGGAAGCATTTCCAGAAGCTATGCAGGGCATAAGATTTAGTAGTATCTTTTATTATTTTGAAACTTCGAATCTACTCGTAAATCATGTATGGGATAATGTGCTCCTAAATATCTTGATCCTAGCGGGATATTCAGCTTGTTTAGTAAGTTTGTCATTATTAATTTTTAACAAGCGAGATATTCCCGTTTAATTCTCTCTTTAATTTTTTTTTATTTCCAATCTTTCTAATTATTTTTCTTTGTATTTTTATCAAAAAAATTAATTTAAACCACGATATGCACTGCACTTTTAGTAAGAATGAAAAGAAAAAATGAATAAGAAAATCTTATTGATTCAAATGATCAAACAAGTGTTTATTTCTTTTATAAACTTTTATGTATTCAGCAAATAGTTTTTGATATATTTCAGTAGTATTGGGATTTGGCATAAATTTTTTCTTAATTTTTATCAAAGGAATCGCTTCTGAGAAGGATTTCAAAATGTTCAATCCTACCATTGAAATTATAGCTGAACCTTTTGCTCCAGCTAAATCTGGTTCTGATAATTGCACTATTTTTCTATCTAAAATATCGGATAATATTTGACACCATATTTCAGAATTAGCTCCTCCACCAATAACATTGATCATATCAGTTTTACCTACGAGTTTTTCAATAATTTGGAGCGCCCATTTTATGTTATAGCCCACTCCTTCATAGATCGCTCGAAGCAGATCTTCTCTCGCGTGGTTGAGACTTAGATTATAAAATCCCGCTCTAACCTTAGGATCATTCAGAGGACTTCTTTCTCCAAACATCCATGGGGTAAATATTAGGTTCTTAGCTCCTATTGGGCTAGATTTAACCTTTAAATTCAAATATTCGTATAATCCTTTTAGATCTCCTTTATATTCTTCCACTTTATCCCTAAACATTTGATTTACAATCCAATCAAGACAAGCAGCCCCAGTTTCTTGCTTGGAAATGCATAGATAGTTATCTTGAGCTGAACTAATGCTTCCAGTATAATGTATGAGATCCTTTAATCTTTCAGATGTATGTGCCGCAACCCAATCAGATGTTCCTAAGCAAATAATTGGTTGATTGTCTAAAATCGCTCCAGAACCTATTGCTGCTGAAGTCAAATCCCCAGAGCCGACGAATACGGGGATTCCCTCCACCAATCCGAGCAATTCTGCAGCATTCTTGGCTAAATCTCCTGCTTTTTCAATTGATCTTTTGATCTCGGGTAGCTTTTGCTCATCAATTTTAAATTTTTTGAGAATTTTATCAGACCACACGAACTTTTCGGGATTGCTATCCATCATCCAAGAAGTATGCCCTAGATCTCGGGATGTAACTGCTTTTTTGGTACATCTATAAATAATAAAATCCTTCACGCTCAAAAATTTATAAGTTTTCTTATAAACTTCCGGTTCATGCTCTTTAATCCATAAGATGTGAGAAATTGGGTCTTTACCATTCACGCCAGGAGCTCCTCCTGTAACCTTAATGAATAGAAGTAACTGTCTCAAACCAAATCCCGCAATTTTTATCAATCCTTTTGTAAATTTACGAGTCACGATCGAAGCTCTTGTATCGAGCCAACTTATGCATCGCATTAATGCATTTCCGTCTTGGTCTATTGGAATCGTGCAATTCATTTGACAGGTAAAAACCATTGCTATAATATCTTGTTTATTAATACTGGTCTTCTCAATAATTTCATTTGTAGATCTCTTTACCGCATTCCAAAAATCTTCGGGTTCTTGTTCTGCCCATCCTTCTTTTGGGTAATAAATGGGATAGGAAACTTTTTCATGATGAATGGCATTCAATTCCAAATCGAAAAGAACAACTTTATCACCTGTTGTCCCCAAGTCATGAGATAAAATATATTGATTAGTCATAATGCTTTTTCACTTTTGTAATGATTAATAGATAGACTAAAATTTCTAAAGTATATATTACCTCTCCTTTTATCTGGTTAAAAAACGTAAATTTTTAGGAAGCATTAATTGAAATTCATATTGACGATTTAACACAGAAAATTTTAAAAATTATTATTAAAAGAATTGTGTATTAATCGCTAATTTACTAGTTTAAATGTTCTATTTTTTATTTTATTTTTTTCTTTCTTCTGAGATATTCATGAATAAAAAAGCTTGCTACTGTTTCAGCATAAGTGTTGGATCCAAAACCTGCATCGTACCCTAACTCTTTAGATAATTCATTTGTAATCCGAGCACCACCACAAATTAAAATTACTTTTTCCCTAATGCCTTCTGCTTCTAATAAGTCAACTAAATTGGTTAAATTTCTCACATGGATATCCTTTTGGGTTACTGTTTGCGAAACTAAAAGAACATCAGCTTTTAGCTCTATCGCTCGTTTAATGAATTCTTCATTAGAAACTTGACTTCCTAAATTATGAGTCTCAATCATTTCATATCTTTCAAGTCCATAATGACCAGCAAACCCTTTCATGTTCATTATTGCGTCAATTCCAACTGTATGGGCATCAGTTCCGGTGGTAGCACCTATTACTATCAACTTTCGTTTGATATTCTCCTTAATGTAGTGATTAATTTCCTCCAGTGTCATTGATTCGACTTTTACTGATTCAGTTTTGATTTGAGTGTAATTAACAGTATGAATTAATTCTCCGTATATTATAAAAAAGGTAAAATCTTCATCAAGAGATTGATGGTAAGCAACTGAAGGATCTTCAATACCCATTTTTTTAGCCAATTCTAATGCTGCATGAATTGCTTTATCTCCATCTTTAATTGGAAGCGTGAAACTAATTTGAACCTTTCCATCATTCATTGTATCACCATAAGGTTTTATTCGAGTTAAATCTAGATTCTTATCGAACTCTTTTTTATCAGTAGAATAAAGCCCTCCACCCATTTATTTTTTACCTCCCAATTTTAATTCTATTGACATTTGTTCTAAGAATGGATTAAAATAATCTGTATCTTTTTGAATCACACCATCCAATCCTTTCCCACCATCAATCGGTCTTTTAATTCCTGCAAAAATTCCTTTCTCAATGGTTTTAAAAAGTCCTTCCTCTTTAATTTTAGTTAGAAGTTCAAGGGCTTTAGTTAATACTTCGTTTGACCTTTGCTGAATTATTCCTCCCTCTTTAAACGTGATTTCATCGCCCAAATTTTTCATATTTTTAAAAATATATTTAGCATTTTCTATGGACAAAGCCCGATCAGACATAAATGGAGTGTGGATCGCTTCCGTTAGCATCCCTAGTAAATGAATTCTCTGATTTGTTAGAATTGTGATGATGTTGAATAACGCATCTTGAACATGACCTTTAAAGACATTTCCTGTCATGTATTTTGTAGGAGGCATGTATTTTAATGGAGCGTTAGGAAATATTTCACGTGCCATTTGAGCTTGAGCGAGTTCATAAATGAATCCATTTTCTAAGTTAGGATCCATTTCAAATGCATGACCTAAACCCATCTGTTCCTCTTTTAATCCTGCTAGTTTTGCGAATTGTTCATTGATAAATTGAGATGCTAATACTGTATGAGCCGCTTCAAATGCATCATCAGTTGTTAAATAATTATCCTCCCCAGTGTTTATAATTACTCCTGCATAAGCATTAATCATTCTTGAAAAATGTTGGTCAATAATTGTTCTTTGCATGTTTATATCTCTAAACAGTATCCCGTACAGAGCATCATTTAACATCATATCTATTCTCTCAAAAGCACCCATTGCTGCAATTTCAGGCATGCAGAGTCCTGAACAATAGTTAGTAAGCCTGATATACCTTCCCTCTTCCTCACTGACCTTATCTAAGGCTGTTCTCATTAAACGAAAATTTTCTTGGGTTGCATAAGTTCCTCCAAACCCTTCAGTTGTATTTCCATATGGAACATAATCTAGTAAACTTTGACCCGTAGAACGAATAACAGCAATAACATCAGCTCCTTGCCTGGCAGCTGCTTGGGCTTGGATAATATCTTCAAAAATATTTCCTGTGGCAACAATTAAATAGATTAGTGGTTCTGTTTTTTCTCCATACTTATTAATAAGATCTTCCCTTTTGTGTTTGTTTCGTCTAATAATATCAAGATTTCTTTGAATTATCGAGTTTAGTATATTTTTTATTTCATATAATTCTCCTAGCGGGAGATCTGTAATGCTTAATTGATCTGTACTAATCTTCTCCGCAATATTTTGAGGAGAAAGATTCGTTTGCAGGATTGCATTACCAATATAAAATGCAACACCTTTACTAATTTTTCCCGTTTTTATAATGTGATCAACAACAACGTTAGGTAATGGAACTCCAAACTCATCAATCCCATCAATCCCTAGTAATCTACATACAGTTCTTTCGTTTGATGTTGTAGAGTGATTATCTATAAATTTTTGAGTATCAAGAACAATTACTTCAGCAATTTTTCTGGCTTTTTCAACTAAATTAAAATTTAGATTTAATTTACTAGCTACTGTCAAGGTGGGTAAAACCTAAAAAAGTTAATTCTAATAAGTGTATTAATTATTCATGCAAATTATAGTTTAGTATTCACTTGGTCCGAGATCATAAATGGGAATGGAGATTCCTTTTTTTAGCTCATTTAAGAATTTTTCTTTATCAAAATTATATCCGATTGGTGATGTTGGATTTATTGTAATGGTAATAATTTTAATTTCATTCAAAACCTTTATAACTCCTCCCTTCTTTATATACTTTTCAAAAGTAAACTTGCTTAAAAACAATTTAGTTGCATCTGGAACTAATATTTTAATATTTTTAAAGAGATCTGATTTTTTAATTAAGTTCTCGATGAACAGATCAGTAATAGCTCCATTAATTACCAAATATTTCGTATGATCTTTAAGATGTTGCAAGATTTCCTCAAAGGAATCTAAAGCTGTTTTAATTTTTAAAATATTAATAGAATTATCTTCATTGATTGTCCCAATTTTGGCTTTTGATATGATTTTATGAACAAGATTAATAATATGGCTATTTTTTTCACTCTCTATAGAGAATAAATTTACAACGTGTTGAGTAAAATTTAAAACGAAATCCATATCTTTTGAGACTGACGCTCCTGTTGAAAGGATTGTCGCTTGAGAGATTAAAGGAGATGCAAATGATCGTCTATCAAAAGCTCCATCAATTAAAACTAAATCGCACCCTAACTCAAGTAAATCATTACATATACTTTTTACTTCCGAATTTATTGAAGGTCCTGCTAACTCAACATAACCATTATTCAACGCTTTTACAATGTGTATTTCTCCCATTGGAGTAGATAATCCCGTTTTTTTTAGTAAATCATACTTGATTTCGCTGTTTTTTAAACTTTGGAATGCAGTAGCAATAATTGTTCCTAACTCAATAAAAATCCGTGGTTTTGGAAGATGAGTGATTTCATCATACTTTTCACCATCACGTCCGATTGATGTGAGACCAAGTGTTAATTTCCCCTTTGAACCCTTAATTATATGATTCAATGTGGTCGTTTTACTTACATTTTTCGCAAGACCTATTATTGAAACAATTTGATATTTCTTGAGTTCTGATAAAATCTTATCTATTTCATCCATCGTTTAGTTTATTGGTTATTAATATGATTAAAATTAGTCTACCTATTTTATGAATTGATTGCTTCAAATAAAAATCTCCTCAATTGAAAATTAATATACTTTCTAAATATTTTTATGTTCAAACAAGAGTACAACAGCTGCTTTCTCAGCAAATGGATTATGGAATTTTCCTTTCGGTACTAATAACCCTTGATTAGGTCCAAGATTATATTGCTTACCTTCTACAGTTATTTGAATATTTCCATCTATTACCAAAAAGAACTCGTCAAATTCATCGTGTTTATGAGGTTTTTCTCTGTATTTCCCTTCAAATTTTGCTTCCCTAATAACGTAATTCTCGATTTGAGTTATAATAACTGGTGACCATGGTTTCTCAATTCTTTTCGCTATCTCTAAAACATCAATTTTCTTCATAATACTCTTAAAAATCTTCAAATTTGAAACTTTTATATATTTAAGAAACAAATTAGTATTACTAAAAAAAGTTGGTACCAATAATGACAAATTTTAATAAAAAACACATTACAACAATCCTAGTTATCTTTACTTTATTCGTTATACCTTCAATTATATCAGTATTACCGAATTCACGAGAGATTAGAAGAAGGTGGACAAATGATTTACCTGATTCATATAGAAACCTAAGTGATATCATTAATGCAACTATGGGATTTGAAGCTCGAAAAAATACTTATCTACAAGATAGTAATCAAAGCAATGGATTCTATGCTCAATCTACAAGAGTCTATTTAAATAATTCGGTGAGTGAAGCTTCATTTACCGAAGCTTTAAGTAAAATAAACAATAGGGAAGATACCGCAGACTTTAGAATGGGATCATTATTAAGAACAATGTATCTCGATAATATTACTGAAGTTTTAGATCCAACATTTAAACAAGAACTCAAAGATGCAATTCTCAATTTTAAATATTGGTTTACACAAAATATATCTGGACCTTCCGATATGATAATGTGGACTGAGAACCACATGATCCTATTTCATACCTGTGAATTACTTGCTGGACAATTATATCCTAATGAAACTTTTACAAATTCTGGGATGAATGGAACACAACATGTAGAACATGCATTACCATTAGTAAATAGATGGATTGATTGGCGATCGCGTTTTGGGTTCTCAGAATGGCATTCAGACATTTATTATGAAGAAGATCTAGCACCCTTGCTGAATCTGGTTCAGTTTGCTCAAGATAAAGATACCGCTACGAAAGCAGCAATGTTAATTGATCTTTTTGCATTCGATTTTGCGAACAATTACTTCAAAGGAAGTTATGCCACAACTAACGGCCGTACAGATGATAATAAAAAGGTTGGAACAAGTTTATTAGATCCTCCTTCACGAGCATCTTTTGCAGAAACAGCTTGGATATTACTTGGAGTTGGACACCATGACCCAAATGCTGGTAGTAGCATGTCAGCAGTCGCTTTAGTTACAAGTGATAAATATACTCCTCCTCCAATATTAGAAGCGATAGCTAATGCAACATTAGACTACAATGAACATAAGGATAGGAATGGTATTAATATAGCAGATGGTTCACTTTATGGATTTGATTTTGAATCAGAAGATGACATGATGTTTTGGTGGCCAATGTCAGCAGTTTTTACAGGGGAAACAATCGATCCTTCATTAAATTTAACAGAATATTATAACTTGGGATATGATACAGTATTCAATGATGAAATGCTAGTAGATTTAATAAAAATTGCTGCAGATATTTATGGAATGAGTCTTTCAGAAGTTTGCACATTTTTGAAAGAGGCTACAGAAGGTGTAGTGCTAGAGGAAGTAAATACATATACATACCGTACACCATATTACCAGCTTTCTGGAGCTCAAGATCATCAGAAAGGAATGGGAGGATATCAAGAGCATATATGGCAAGCTTCTTTAGATGAATATGCATATATATTCACGAACTCACATGGAGGATTTCGAATGGAGGACTATGTGGGTGGATTTAAACCACGAGCAACATTCCATGAGAATGTTGGTGTAATTCAATATGATCGTCTTTCTCAATCTTTAATTTTGGAGCTAGTATATATGTTTTTAGAATTTAAACCAGTAATTCAAGCATATTTTCCTCGTTGGGCATTTGACGAAGTAGTTCAACAAGGCAAATGGACTTTTGGAAGCAGGTCAGGTGGTTATGTCGCACTATATTCCGATGAACCCACCTATTGGGAAAATGATTATGAACTTAGATCATCTGGTAAGACAAATGCTTTTATTGTAGAACTTGGAAGTGTTGATGATTATGGTACATTCGAGAACTTTACATCTTCACTATTAGCAACGAGAGTTACTGTACAACATTTGGCTATTGGATATAATATAGAATACGTTTCTCCTACTCAAGGTTTGGTTAAAGTCGCGTGGAATGGACCCATGACTGTTGCTGGAGTACCTGTTGATTTAGGATCCTATGCTAAATTTGACAATGATTTCTGTCATCAAGAATTTAACACGTTAAGAACTACAATAGAATACTTGAACATGAAGTTAGTGCTGGATTTTGAAAATGCTACGAGAACATATACTGAAATATAACTAAATATGGTGATTAAAATGAATAAAAGAGACTATATCTATGGAATGAAAGTTTTTAATTGGATTAAGGGAGGTGTTTTAGCATTCATCGGAACACTTATATCACGTTGGGGAATCGGATTTGGTCGTTTCACTACAAATGTTTACTTTGGGATGCCCATCTACTTTTTAATAACGTGTTCAGGAATGTTAGTGGCATTAATTCTCAAGATTGAAGAATCATCGGATGCGAGAAAGACACTAAAATCTAAAAAGTTAGAAATAAGCAGTGCAGTATTGTATGTTGTAGCATTTATCACGTCAATAGTGCATACTGTTTACTATAATTTAGAAGTATTGAATGTATTCCTACTGGCTATTATAGGTATTGTTTGGTTTCTTTCAATATTTTACGGTAAGAAATGGAATAGAAAGATCCTCCTTGCTAATGTTCTCATAAGTTTATCTTTCTCATTTGGGATAATTTATGGAGCCGCAATTAATGGTAGTACGATACCGCTCTCGATATTTATATTCTTTGGAGCTATTTTTCTATTACAATTCTCCAAGGATTTGATAAATGAAAGTAAGAACAAAGAAAAATACGAAAGGGCGGGTGCAATCTCTCTTGCTTCTTCTTTAGGTGTTGAAAAAACTCAGAGGATTTCATTTGTCTTAGATTTAATAGTTATACTCTTAATCATTCTTCCATTCATCCCAAATTTCGTGTATATACTAAGCTTGATATTTTATATGATTCCAGTGACTATCATCGTCATTCTGCTTGGGATAGCTATGCTTCTAACTTATAAATTAAAAACTGAAAAAACTTATTATAGAACTATTAAAATTCTACTAAGATTCGGAATGTTCTTTCTATATATAGGTTTAATATTAGCCTATTTCTAACTTAATAATTATTTTTTTTTATTATATTGAAAAAATAAACTTCTATATATTAGGGATGTCGTAACTTCATTTTCAATAAGAAAGATGTTCAAAATTTTGAACATAATAAAAAACTTTGATTCATTAATTTCTTAAAAATTTTTTATAATTATTTATAATTTAGAAGGAGGTTGATTTTAGGTATCATCATATTGTTTTTTCATCTACCATTGTTTTGCTCTTTTTAGATTCAAATCTCTCTACCTTTTGGTCATAAACTTTTTCGAGTTTTTGCTTTCTGATTAAAAATTTCTTTGTTTCACTATCAATTAATTCATTCAACTTTTTTATTTTTTCGGAAAAACTAATACTATGTACTATTTTGATTGGTTCTGGTTCTTTATTAATGATCTCTCTTAAATCTTTAGAAAAAGAATTAAACACAGCGATATTTGCATACCATAATTCTTGGTTATATAAGTTCTCAAACCTTAATTCAAATTTTTTACCGATTCTATCAATTAAACCGCTTATTTTCGTTTCCTCAAATGATATTTTGTCAGTTATCGATATTACCAACATGATATGCTCTAAAAAAGTAAAAAAGATCTTATGATTTGATAATTTTATATATTTTAGCTCATCTGCAAACACTTCACCTGCAAAATTAACTAAGGCTGAAAGAAAATTTAAAATCATATCTGTTGATATTCCATATTTTGTTATATCATTATAAATTTCTTCATAAATAACGATTCCAGTTTCAATTTCTAATATCCAGACACTATCAATAAAATCTTCGATCATTTGTTTTTTTGGTATATATACTAATTGATTTATAATCAATTAAAAAAAATAATTTAAATTTAAATTTTATCACTCTTCTTTATTTATTTTTAATCTATTTAATTTCATTTTGTATCCGAAATATATAAAGAAACCATTTTATCGGTTTAGGATTAGGAAATGTGATTATAAGGATTTTGAATGAATTATAGGGATTACATTTATATAGAAATAAAGTTTAAAAAAATTTGAATTCAAATTTACAATTCAAAAATTAATTAAAGAGTGAATATAAACATGAGTATGGATCCGATTTTATTGCAAGTCGTAATATACATAATTATCCTCGTTGTAATGGCTATTTTTCTTAAGGTTGCATTGAACTTTGTTAAAAATTCAAATAACACTCAATTTGGTCGAGTATTTTTAACTGCTTTCTTGATTACTTTAGTGTTTTTC
>Ga0307419_10000637_pt1 | contig 17779 bp, 14 predicted proteins | sample SalMarWE160230MG_2_FD_202512 | JGI IMG/M metagenome (GOLD analysis project Ga0307419, IMG submission 202512) | Salt marsh sediment microbial communities from the Plum Island Ecosystem LTER, Massachusetts, United States - WE1602-30 | ecosystem: Environmental > Aquatic > Marine > Intertidal zone... | reverse complement strand
TCACCAAAGTATCGATCGGACTCGCCTCCCCGGAAGAAATACTGGAACGTTCCAGCGGAGAGGTGCTGAAGCCCGAAACCATTAATTACCGGACATACAAACCGGAACGGGACGGACTTTTCTGCGAAAGGATATTCGGTCCCGTGAAGGACTATGAGTGCCATTGCGGGAAGTACAAGCGTATCCGCTACAAGGGCATCGTATGTGACCGCTGCGGAGTTGAAGTAACCGAGAAGAAGGTCCGCCGTGAACGCATGGGCCATATCTCGCTCGTGGTGCCGGTGGCCCATATCTGGTATTTCAAATCCCTGCCCAACAAGATCGGTTACCTGCTCGGGCTGCCGACCAAAAAGCTGGATTCGATCATTTATTACGAACGCTACGTGGTGATCAACCCCGGGGTTAAAAAAGCGGACGGTGTCGGGTACCTGGATTTCCTGACCGAGGAGGAATACCTCGATATCATCGAAAGCCTTCCAAAGGAAAACCAGTTCCTGGACGATGACCATCCGGATAAATTCATAGCGGATATGGGAGCCGAGGCACTTTATTCGTTGCTTCAGCGGCTGGACCTGGACGGCTTGTCCTATTCGCTCCGTCACCAGGCGGGGACGGAAACCTCTCAGCAGCGTAAGAACGAAGCGCTGAAGAGGCTGCAGGTGGTCGAGGCCTTCCGTGTTTCCAAGGGGGTGAACAGGCCCGAATGGATGATCGTCAAGGTGGTCCCCGTGATCCCGCCCGAACTCCGGCCGCTGGTGCCGCTCGACGGGGGAAGGTTTGCCACTTCAGACCTGAACGACCTTTACCGCCGTGTCATCATCCGGAACAACCGACTGAAAAGGCTGATCGAGATCAAGGCACCGGAGGTCATCCTCCGCAACGAGAAGAGGATGCTCCAGGAAGCGGTGGATTCCCTGTTCGATAATTCACGCAAGGCAAATGCCGTGAAGACCGAAGCAAACCGTCCTCTTAAGTCCCTCAGTGACAGCCTGAAAGGAAAACAGGGGAGGTTCCGCCAGAACCTGCTGGGAAAAAGGGTGGACTATTCCGCACGCTCGGTGATCGTAGTGGGACCGGAACTTAAACTGCATGAGTGCGGACTGCCCAAGGACATGGCGGCCGAACTCTATAAACCGTTCATTATCCGGAAGCTGATCGAAAGAGGCATCGTGAAAACTGTGAAATCAGCCAAAAAGATCGTCGACCGGAAAGACCCGGTCGTATGGGACATCCTGGAGAACGTACTGAAGGGACACCCCGTTCTCCTGAACCGCGCCCCGACCCTGCACAGGCTGGGAATACAGGCTTTCCAGCCGAAACTGATCGAAGGCAAGGCCATCCAGCTTCACCCGCTCGTATGTACGGCGTTCAACGCCGACTTCGACGGGGACCAGATGGCGGTTCACCTTCCGCTCGGTAACGCGGCGGTGCTGGAGGCCCAGATGCTCATGCTGGCATCGCATAACATCCTGAACCCGGCAAACGGTGCCCCGATCTCAGTTCCATCGCAGGATATGGTGCTCGGGCTTTATTACATCACCAAGGCCCGGAAGCACACCGCAGAACACCCGGTCAGGGGTTCCGGCCTGGTATTCTATTCCCCCGAAGAGGTGAACATCGCCTACAACGAGGGAAAGGTTGACCTGCATGCCATTATAAAGGTACGGATCACCAACCGGGAAGGCAAGTCGGAACACATAGAAACCACCGTCGGGCGCGTGCTTTTCAACGAGTACGTGCCGGAAGGAGTGGGCTTCATCAATGAATTGCTTACCAAGAAATCCCTCCGCGACATCATCGGGAACGTGCTGAAACAGACCGGAACGGCAGCCACAGCCAAATTCCTTGACGATATCAAGGACCTGGGGTACGAAATGGCTTTCAGGGGGGGACTCTCCTTTAACCTTGACGATGTGATCGTTCCGCAGGAAAAAACCGATTACGTCAACGAAGGCTACGAACAGGTAGACGAGGTGGTGAACAACTACAACATGGGTTTCATCACCAACAACGAACGCTATAACCAGATCATCGACATCTGGACCCATACCAATGCAAGGCTTACCCAGACCCTGCTGAAACGGCTGAGTTCGGATAACCAGGGATTTAACCCGGTTTACATGATGCTCGACTCCGGGGCCCGGGGCTCCAAGGAACAGATCAGGCAGCTGAGCGGTATGAGGGGACTGATGGCCAAGCCGCAGAAATCCGGCGCCACGGGATCCGAGATCATCGAAAACCCTATTCTTTCGAACTTCAAGGAGGGACTTTCGGTTCTCGAGTACTTCATCTCGACCCACGGTGCCCGTAAAGGTCTGGCGGATACGGCCCTGAAAACAGCCGATGCCGGGTACCTTACCCGGAGGCTGGTGGATGTTTCCCAGGACGTCATCATTTCGGAATATGACTGCGGCACCCTCAGGGGGATCCTGGCCACCGCCATCAAGAACAACGAAGAGGTGGTGGAATCACTTTATGAAAGGATCCTGGGACGGTCCACCGTTCACGATGTCTATCACCCGATGAGCGGTGAGCTGATCATCGGCGCAGGCGACGAGATCACGGAAGAGGTTGCCCATGTGATCGACTCTTCGCCCCTGGAGCAGATGGAGATCCGATCGGTCCTCACCTGCGAGGCAAAGAAAGGGGTCTGTGCCAAGTGTTACGGGCGCAACCTGGCCACCGGCAAGATGGTGCAGATCGGCGAAGCGGTCGGTGTGATTGCTGCCCAGAGTATCGGGGAACCCGGCACACAGCTGACGCTGAGGACTTTCCACGTTGGGGGTACGGCTTCGAACATCACATCGGAGTCAAGCATCGTTTCCAAGTACGACGGAGTCGTTGAGATCGATGAGCTCCGCTCGGTTGAACGCAAGGAAGCCGACGGAAGCAAGTCCGAGATCGTCATAGGCCGCCTCGCGGAGATGCGCATCATCGACAAGAATACCCGGATCCCCCTGACCACTCATGGGATCATATACGGCTCGAGGCTGTTTGTAAAAGATGGCATGGAAGTGAAGAGAGGGGACCTGATATGCGAATGGGATCCGTATAATGCCGTGATCATCTCGGAAAGCGCCGGGAAGATCGGCTTTGAATCCGTGATCGACGGGATCACCTTCCGCGAGGAATCCGATGAACAGACCGGGTACCGCGAAAAAGTGATCATTGAAACAAGGGACAAGACCAAGAACCCGGGGATCAAGATCCTTTCGCCCAAGAACGAGGTACTGAAATCGTATAACCTCCCGGTGGGCGCGCACATCATGGTTAACGAGGGTGACCCTGTCCAGACCGGTGAGGTCCTGGTCAAGATCCCGCGCGCCGTTGGAAAATCCGGCGATATCACCGGCGGTCTGCCGCGTGTTACGGAATTGTTCGAGGCAAGGAATCCGTCCAATCCCGCGGTCGTATCGGAAATTGACGGCGAGGTGACCTTCGGCAAGATCAAGCGTGGGAACCGCGAGATCAGCATAAAGTCCAAATCGGACGAGGTCAAGAAATACCTGGTGCCGCTTTCCAAACAGATCCTGGTCCAGGAAAACGACTACGTGAAAGCCGGTACACCGCTTTCAGACGGGGCCATCACCCCGGCCGACATACTGGCCATCAAGGGTCCCACCAAGATCAACGACAAACATTTCGAGGTCATTGTGCGGCAGATGATGCGCAAGGTTGAGATCGAGGACCCGGGCGATACCAAGTTCCTGGAGAAACAGGTGGTGGACAAGTGGGAATTCATGGATGAGAACGACTGGATCTTCGGCAAGAAGGTCGTGATTGAGCCGGGTGAATCACAGACGCTGAAAGCGGGACAGATCATAACCGCCAGGAAGCTGAGAGATGAGAATTCCGTCCTGAAGCGCAAGGATATAACGCAGATAGAAGCCCGCGATGCCATCCCCGCCACTTCCAACCAGATCCTCCAGGGAATCACCAGGGCCGCCCTGCAGACCCAGAGTTTCATTTCGGCCGCCTCCTTCCAGGAGACGACCAAGGTACTCAATGAGGCTGCGATCTTTGGCAAGGTGGATACACTGGAAGGCCTCAAGGAGAACGTGATCGTCGGACACCTGATCCCTGCCGGAACGGGCGTAAGGGATTATGAGCGGCTGGTCGTGGGATCAAGGGAGGAATACGATGCCCTTATGGCCGCCCACGGCGGAATTCTCGGACAGGAAGAAGTGGTTGAAGAAGACAAATCCCTTGAATAATCATCATGGAAGATCCGAAAGAACCAAAACCGAACCAGATCAGCATTGAACTGAAGGAAGACATCGCGCAGGGTACCTATTCGAACCTTGCCGTGATCACACACTCCAGTTCAGAGTTCGTCATCGACTTTATACGGGTTATGCCCGGCATCCCCAAAGCGGATGTGAAAAGCAGGATCATTCTGACACCGGAGCATGCCAAACGGCTCATGCTGGCCCTGACGGATAACATCGCCAAATTTGAGAAAGTCCACGGTGACATCAAGAAGGTGGAATCTTCCGGAATGCCTCCGCTCCCGATGAATTTCGGGGGACCGACAGCTCAGGCATAAGATTAAGAAGATCAATATATTAGAAGGGGTACTGCTGCATTGCAGACCCTTTTTTTTATTGATTTTAGATAACCGGCAAAATATGGCGTGTTATCAGATTTCTTTTATATTTGTCAGGTTATTAACGAATATAGATATGAACGTTCTCGTATGTATCAGCAACGTCCCGGATACCACAACCAAGGTCCGGTTCGTCAATGATAACACCGAATTCGACACCAGCGGGGTGCAGTGGATCATTAATCCCTGGGATGAGCTCGCCCTGACCCGGGCCATGGAACTGAAGGAAGATGCTTCCAATCCAGTTGCCAGGGTGACCGTCCTGACAGTGGGCCAGGCCGCCGCCGAACCCACCCTGAGAAAGGCCCTTGCCATCGGGGCGGATGATGCCATACGTATCGATGCCCGGCCCGTTGATGCCTTTTTCGTTGCCAGCCAGATTGCCACGGTGCTCAGGGAGAGTGATTACAGCATCATCATAAACGGGATTGAATCAAGCGATTATAACGGGTCAGCCGTAGGCGGCATGCTTTCCGAATTGCTCGGGCTGCCCTCCGTCTCAGCCATCTCCTCGCTCCGGGTGGAAAACGGGGAAGTCGTCATTATCCGGGAAATCGATGGCGGGAAGGAAGAGCTGACCGTGCCGACCCCCTTCATCGGGGTCGTTCAGAAGGGCATTGCCAAAGAACCCAGGATAGCCGCCATGCGCGGCATCATGATGGCCCGGCAGAAACCCCTCAAAGTTGTACCGGCCGTTGAGGTGGCCCCCCTGACCGAAACCGTGGAATTCAGCCTGCCCACGCCCAAGGCGCCCTGCAAGATGTTTGTACCGGATGATGTAAAGGGACTCCTCAACGCTCTGGTCAACGAGGCAAGGGTCATTTAAAATTCATTAAACCTTAAGAACAAGATATGTCAGTACTGGTATATACTGAGAACTGGGACGGCAGATTCAAGAAACTGTCCCACGAGCTCATCTCCTACGCCTCGAAGATCGCTGAAATGACCGGAGGCTCCGTTACGGCACTGTCCATAGGAAAGGTCTCAGACGGGGAACTCAGCAAACTGGGGAATTTCGGGGCTTCCACCGTCCTCTCGGCAGGGGATGCCGGTGTGCTCGACAACCAGCTCTATACGGGCATCATCGCAGCCGCAGCTGAAAAAGTCCATGCAAAGGTTATCGTGCTGGCCAACAATAATTCCGGGAAGGCCCTGGCCCCCAGGATGTCAGTCCGGCTGAAGGCAGGCCTTGCCTCGGGCGTTACGGCAGTCCCCGAATCCGTCAATCCATTCGTTGTCCGGCGGAAAGTATTCAGCGGGAAAGCATTCGCAAAGGTTAAGATCCTGAGCGGTACGGTGATCCTCAGCCTGGCTCAAAACTCCTTCGAGGTGCATGAGACCGGGGGGTCTGCAAAGGTCGAGGCTTTTAACCCGGGAATCGATCCCTCGGCTGCGAAAACAAAAGTCCGGGACGTACAGAAGCAGGCCGGCAAGATCCTGCTCACCGACGCGGAGATCGTGGTTTCCGGGGGCAGGGGAATGAAATCGGGCAACAACTGGAAACCCCTGGAGGAACTTGCGGAAGTGCTTGGCGCCGCACTGGCCTGTTCGAGGCCCGTTTCCGATGAGGGATGGCGTTCGCATGATGAGCACACGGGACAGACCGGCAAGATCATCGCGCCGAACCTGTACCTGGCATTCGGCATTTCGGGCGCCATCCAGCACCTGGCCGGGGTCAGTTCGTCGAAATGCATCGTGGCTGTGAATACGGACAAGGATGCACCCATTTTCGAGGCCGCGGACTACGGGATCGTGGGGGATGCCCTGAAGGTGCTTCCCGAATTCATCAAAGAGGCCAGAGCCGTAAAAGCCCAGTAGCATGCTGAAGCAGTACATCTTCATCCTTTCCCTGCTCATTACCTTCACTGTATTCGGACTTACCGCGCAGCGTTACATCGGTTTCTTCCGCATGACCAGGCCCGCTTTCCGGGTGCGGGATATCGGAAGGCGGTTCGGCATCATGATGGAAGTCGCTCTCGGGCAGACCAAGATCTTTCGCAGGCCGGTATTGGGACTCCTGCATGCCCTTGTTTTCTGGGGATTCTGTGTGATCCTGATCGGAAGCATCGAGATGGTGATCGACGGGGTGTCGGGGACCGAAAAGGCCCTGTCCTTTCTCGGGGTGGTATACGATGTCATCATGGCATCGGGGGATGTATTCGCCCTGGTCATTGCCGTGGCCATCCTGGTATTCCTTTCCCGCAGGCTGTTCCTTCATGTGAAGCGCTTCTCGGGGATCGAAATGAAGCACATTTCCCACCTGGATGCCAACATTGCCCTGACCCTGATCCTCCTCCTGATGATCTCCCTTCTGGGGATGAATACATTTTACATCCGGGCGGGACTTGAAGCGGGAAAAGAGCTGCAGGGGATATACCCGGTCAGCAGCTTGCTGGCGGCCCGGCTTTCAACCGGACTGAACACGGACCTGCTCATTCACGGGATCTGCTGGTGGTCGCACATCCTGCTGATCTTCATCTTTGCAAACTACCTTCCCTATTCCAAGCACTTCCACGTCTTCATGTCGGTCCCCAACGTCTTCCTCAGCCGCCTGGAACCCCTGGGCAAAGTGGATATTATGGAAAACATCACCCGGGAGGTGAAGATCATGATGGACCCCGAGCAGGCTTTCGCCTCGCCGCCCGAAGGAGTGGAGCAGGCCGGGAGTTCGGAACAGGCGGTGCCGGAGCGTTTCGGCATCCTGGACGTGGAAGACGTGAGCTGGAAGAGTTACCTGGATTCGCTGTCCTGCACCGAATGCGGGCGCTGCACCGCGGCCTGTCCCGCCAACATCACAGGCAAGAAATTATCCCCGAGGAAGATCATCATGGATGTGCGGGCAAGGATGAGGGAAAAGGGACCGGGACTTGTAAAGAACGGGCGGGAATTTACGGACGGGAAGTCACTCATCCGCGATTATGTTTCCCCCGAGGAACTCTGGGCCTGTACCCTTTGCAATGCCTGTGCACAGGAATGTCCCATCAACATCAATCACCCTGCCCTGATCCTGGGCATGCGGCGCTACCTGGTCATGGAGGAATCCGCTGCACCGGGGGAACTGAATGCCATGTTCTCGAACATCGAGAACAACGGGGCCCCCTGGCAGTTTTCACAGGAGGACAGGCTGCTGTGGGCGGAGAACATCACCATGAACGTAACCGAATGAGCTATGGAAACCAGGCAGAAGAAAGTTGAGGTCCCCGTCATGGCCGACTGTGCGGCCCGGGGGGAAAAACCCGAATACCTCTACTGGGTAAGCAGTGCAGGTGCATTCGACGACCGTTACAAGCAGGTTTCACGGGCCTTTGTAAAGATCCTGGCACACCTGGCGACATCCTACGCGGTACTCGGTAAGGAGGAATCTTCGAGCGGGGACGTGGCCCGAAGGGCCGGCAACGAAATGCTGTTCCAGATGCAGGCCCTGATGAACATCGAGATCATGGAAGGCTACGGAGTCAAAAAGATCCTGACCTGTGATCCGCATGCCTATAATACTTTCAGGAACGAGTATCCGGACCTCGGGGGCAACTATGAAGTAATCCACCATACCCGGTTCCTTCGCGACCGCCTGGAAGACGGCTCCCTGAAGATACCGGAAGGGGCCCTGAAGGGCCGGACCATAACGTATCATGACCCCTGTTACCTCGGGAGGGCCAACGGGGAATACAAAGCCCCCAGGCAGATCCTCGGGTCCCTCGCCGCCACCACCACCGAAATGAGGAGGAACCGGAGCTTTGCCCTTTGCTGCGGGGCAGGCGGGGGACAAATGTTCAAGGAAGCGGAGAAAGGGGAGAAGGAGGTGTTCATGGAACGTACCGAGGAAGCCCTTGGAACCGGAGCGGACATCATTGCAACGGCCTGCCCGTATTGCATGGTGATGATGACGGACGGACTGAAATACAAGAACAGGCAGGAAGACGTCCGTAACTGCGACATTGCAGAGCTTGTGGCACAGTCCCTCGGATTATAAAAGACAAATATTTACTAAACCTGATACTATGGAAGAAAAAAAATTAATCACCGGGGGTGGGTTCCTGGTCATGGAAACCGATCCTGCAGATGTTTTCATCCCGGAAGAACTGGATGAGGAGCAGAAGATGATCGGGCAGACCTGCCGGGATTTCCTCGATGCAGAGGTTCTTCCCCTGCTTGACAGGATCGATGCTCAGGAAGAGGGACTGATGCCCGGCCTGCTGAAAAAGGCGGGGGAACTGGGACTGCTCGCCATCACGGTCCCCGAGGAACTGGAAGGCTTCGGCCAGTCCTTCGTCACCTCGATGTATGCCAGCGAAATCATGGGGGCCGGTTATTCTTTTGCCGTGGGCTGGTCCTGCCATACCGGGATTGGCACCCTGCCCATCCTGTATTACGGCAACCCGGAACAGCTGCAGAAATACATCCCGAGGCTGGCCAGCGGTGAATGGCTCGGGGCCTACTGCCTGACCGAACCGGGGGCGGGATCTGACGCCAATTCAGGCACCACCAAGGCAGTGCTCTCGGAAGACGGGAAGCACTATATCCTGAACGGACAGAAGATGTGGATCACCAATGCCGGGTTCGCCGATGTGTTCACCGTTTTCGCCAAGATCGACAACGACCGGGTGCTGAGCGCATTCATCGTGGAGAGGACTTTCCCGGGCATCACCTTCAATCCCGAGGAAAAGAAGATGGGCATCAAGGGCTCCTCAACCCGCCAGATCTTTTTCAACGACTGCAGGGTGCCTGTTGAGAACCTGCTCGGGAAGCGCGGTGAGGGGTACCGCATCGCCCTGAACATCCTCCATATGGGAAGGATCAAACTTGGGGGCAATGTCATCGGTTCCGCAAAAAAAGCCATTGACCAGTCCGTGCAGTACGCCAACGAGAGGAAACAGTTCAACTGCCTCATCTCCCAGTTCGGGGCCATCAAGCACAAGCTCGCCGAACAGGTGATCCGGACCTTTGCCAATGAAAGCGCCGTTTACCGGGCCAGCCGGCACCTGGACGATGCCATAAGCCTTTACGTGGCGAAAGGTGAGGATAAGGGCCGGGACACCATGGAAGCCTTCAACCATTTTGCCCTGGAGGCCGCCGTACTGAAAGTGTTCGGTTCCGAGATGCTGGACTACGTGGTGGACGAGGCCGTGCAGATCTTCGGGGGAATGGGGTTCTCCGCCGAGATGCCGGTGGACCGGGGCTACCGTGATTCAAGGATCAACCGGATATTCGAGGGGACCAACGAGATCAACCGCCTGCTGGTGGTGGACAATGCCCTGAAAAAAGGCGCAAAGGGTGTGCTTCCCACGATGGAAATTGCTGAAAAAGCCTTCGATGAGATCCGCAACCTGAAGACGGAAAAACACGCGAAGCTTGATTACTACCAGGAGAAGGACGGGTACATCGCCGGTTTCAAGAAGATCATCCTCATGGTTCTGAAAGCCGCCTCGGAGAAATTCACCCGGACCCTTATGCTCGAGCAGGAGATCCTTTCCAATATCGCGGACAGCATCATGCAGTTGTATACAGCCGAATCCGTCCTGCTCCGGGTTAAAAAGCTGGAATCCATCAAGGGCGAGGAGGGGATCAAGGTCTACAGGGATATCCTGGACGTATTGGTTTACGATGCTGCCGCCCGGATCTCAAAGAGCCTGAAAGACGCCAGTTATTCCTTTGCCTTCGGGGAGACCCGCGACCTGCTCGAAAAAGGCATTATTCATTTTACAGCCGTAGCCGGGGTGAATGTCAAGGAAGCACGGCGTCGCATTGCCGACCGCCTGATCGACGAAAACCGCTATTGTTTCTGATTTGGAAAAAGCTTGTAATTTCGCTTGAACGAATATTTTCCAGCATGAAAGCCGATCCACGGAAACTTATCCTGCTGGGGGCAGGGAACCTGGCCTGGCACCTGGGACCGGCCCTTCGGGATGCAGGGTACCGTATTCTCCAGGTATTCAGCCGCACGGAGGATCACGCCCGTTCACTCGCCTCCCGGCTGGGGGTGGAGTGGACAACCGATGAAGGGGGACTGAACCCGGAAGCCGGGATCCTTCTTTTCTGTGTTTCAGACCGGGCAATTCCGGAACTGCTGTGCAAAATTGAACTGAGAAATGTCATGATGATCCACACCGCCGGCAGCATACCGGTGGATGTATTCAGGGGCATTGCACGGGAATACGGGGTGCTGTACCCCGTCATGACATTCTCAAAGGAACGTTCCCTGGATGTGTCCGCGGTACCTTTCTGCATCGAGGGCAGCACACCGGAAAGCACAGCCGTCCTCGAAAAAATGGCCCGAAAGCTTTCAGGCAGGGTATGCCATATGGATTCGCGACAGAGGAAGATCCTCCACATGGCAGGGATCATTGCTTCCAACTTCTCCAACCATATGTACCGGCTTTCCGGGGATATGCTGCGGTCGGAGGCAATGGATTTTGATCTCCTGAGGCCGCTGATCAGGGAGACGGCATTAAAGGTGATGGAAATGGACCCGGCATCCGCCCAGACCGGTCCCGCCTCCCGCAGCGACGATGCCGTGGTGCAGGAACACATCGATCTGTTAAAGGACAATCCGGAATTGCAAAAAATATATACTTTTGTTTCTGACAGCATCCGAAATCATTCCAGGACCTAATGAGCAATTTTAAGGAGGAACTCAGGAAGGTAAAAGCATTCATATTCGACGTCGACGGAGTTTTATCCGATGCAAAGATCTACCTGCATCCCGGCGGCGAACTGATGCGCTCGATGCATATCAAGGACGGGTATGCCATCCATTATGCCATCCGGAAGGGTTACCCGGTCTGCATCATTACCGGGGGCAATTCAGGGGCGGTGGAAGAACGTTTCAGGAATCTCGGGGTAAAAGATATCTACCTGAGGTCAAAGAATAAAGTTGAAGACCTAAGGGATTTCCTGGCAAAATATGATCTTGGCCCCGAGAACGTCCTTTTCATGGGCGATGACCTTCCGGATTACAACGTGATGAAGGAAGTCGGATTCCCCACCTGTCCCGCCGACGCAGTGGAAGAGATCAAATCCATCTCCCTGTATATTTCAGACAAGTCCGGCGGGGAAGGCTGTGCGAGGGATATCATTGAACAGGTATTGCGGCTTCATGGCAGGTGGATGGAAGCGGACGCCTTTACCTGGTGAAAATGGCAATTTTAAAACTGATACGGTTCCAGAATCTGCTGATCATTGCTGCCACCCAGTATATGATGAGGCTGCTGATCGTGAAACCGATCCTGGCAATCAACGGCTTCGAGCCCCAGCTGGATCCCCTGCATTTTTTTCTCCTGGTCTTTTCTTCCATGTCCATCACGGCAGCCGGTTATGTGATCAACGACTATTTCGACCTGAAGACGGACCTGCTCAACCGTCCCGATACGGTCATCGTCGCCAGGAAAATAAGCAGGCGATGGGCCATGATCCTCCACATCGTCCTGAACTCGGCCGGGGTACTTACCGGGATCTACCTTTCCTGGCACGTCGGGATGCCGGGGTTCGGCATTGCCTACCTGCTGGCTGCGGGACTCCTATGGTTCTATTCCACCACCTATAAGAGGCAGTTCCTGGTGGGGAACCTGATCGTATCCATTTTCACCGCCGTGGTTCCCTTTGTGGTGGTTATTTTCGAGGTACCGCTGCTGAACCGGGCCTATGGTGAGATCATGATCGCCAGGCACATGAATTTTAACAGCATCATTGCCTGGATCGGGGGATTTTCCTTTTTTGCCTTCCTCTCCACCCTGATCCGGGAGATCATCAAGGATGTAGAGGACTTCGAGGGCGATGCCGCCTACGGCCGTAATACCCTGCCCATCGTGCTGGGATTGCGTGCAACAAAGGTGCTGGTCATCTGCCTCATCCTGTTCCTGGACTTCTCCCTCGGTTACGTTTACGTACGATACCTGTCCACGAAACCCGGCGGAGAAACGGATCTCCTGACCCTTTTATGGTTTACCCTCATGCTCGGGCTGCCTTTTCTCTACCTGGTATTCCGGCTGATTGCGGCCAGGGATAAAAAGGACTATCATTTCTGCAGTAATTTCACCAAGTTGATCATGCTTGCCGGCATCCTTTACTCCGTGATCTTCTACCTGATCATTCATCCCTACATTCCCTGATCCCGATGCTTTACGAAACCCTCAGGAAGTACGATATTGTCCTCGGTTCGGCATCGCCCCGGAGGAAGTATCTCATGGAGGAAATGGGACTGAAATTCAGGGTCATGGTGAACAGTTCGCTCGAGGAGAGCTGGCCGTCCGGGCTCCTGAAAGAGGAAATCCCGGTTTACCTGGCGGGACTTAAATCCGGCCATATCATGGAAACGGTTCCCGAAAACACCCTCCTGATCACTGCCGATACCATCGTATGGATGGATGGAAAAGTGATCAACAAACCCGATGATCCGCCGGATGCCTTCAGCATGCTTCGGAAACTTTCGGGGAGGATGCATGAAGTACTGACGGGGGTCTGTTTAAGGACTGCGGGAAGGGAACATTCCTTCTGTGCCTCCTCCCTCGTCTGGTTTGCCCCCCTCGGCGATGAGGAGATTCGTTATTACATCGAACATTACAGGCCCTTCGACAAGGCAGGGGCCTACGGCATCCAGGATTGGATCGGGTACATAGGGGTGGAGAAGATCGAAGGTTCATATTTCAATGTAATGGGACTCCCCCTGCAAAGGATGTATCACGAACTGAAAGGTTTTCTGGGAGATGAATGAACGGGACATGAAGCGGATGCCCGAGGGGAGTAAGCACTACATACGGGTGAACGGTGTGGGCAATGCCTGGCCGGTCCCCCTGGGAACGGTGCACCCCTTTTATGACCCGGGAGACCCGGAACAACTGGCCAATGTGTCCTTTTCCATTCTTAAACTCTCTTCAGATCCCGTTAAAGGAGCGATCGATCCGCAAAGCATCGAGTGGGAGGTGCTGATCGACGCAGGCCACGGGATCGTGCAATACCTGATCCGGCACGGGAACCGGATGCCGGATGCCGTGGTACTAACCCATGCCCACCTGGACCATACCCTGTCGCTGGACTGGATCATACAGAGTTTTTACCGGCTTCACGGGAAGGAAAAGCGAATGCCCCTTTATGCCAGCCGGCAGGGCTGGGATTTTTTCACCTCCTCCTTCCCGCAGCTGCCGCAGCTGATCGATTATCATGAGCTCAAACCCGGTGAGAAACGGAACATTGAAGGGATTCCCGGGCTGGAACTGACCCCGTTGCCGGTATACCACGGGGAAAAGGCCCCGGGTCCCAATATGCTGGTATTCGAAATCGGTGCACCGGGGAAGGATCCGGCCAGGGTCCTGTTCTCAGGGGATCTTATGTGTCCCCTTCTGCGCAGGGCAGACTACCGTTACCTCCAGGAAGCCGGCATGGCATTCCTCGATGCCAATAACCGCTTCCCCTATACCGCCTCCAACCACTGGAGCATCTGCAGCGAGGGACCCGAAGGAAGATCCGAGTCAAAATACCTGAAAGCCTGGCGTCAGCAGCTCTCCTGCACCCACCTGGTCGCACCCCACCTGCCCGTTGTCCGCGATCGCGTGGTTCATGCCTATTTCGATGAGTTCCTTGCCTACTGCGATGAAAACATGCCCCTGTCGGTGTTCGACCTGTGCAGCCGTATCCGGCCCCTGAAAACCATGCTGGTCCACTACAGCGGCATGGAGGATAAAAACCACAACGGCGGGGAATTGCTCAACCCTGTGCAGCTTGAGAACTGGGCCAATGCCGAAGCCGAACGGCGGGGGATCGCCTCTGAATTCACCGTTCCCCGGCCGGGCGATCTCTTCGAGGTCGTCTGAGCGTGAGAGCCACTGCCCATCAGGGGTCCTTAAGGAAATGTCCCGCCCGGAATTTTGCGCTCAGTTTATACCCGTTTTAAATTATTGCCCATTTTTAGCCGTATCTATGGAATATCGGGAATTAAGATTACATTCGTAACATCAATTTATAAAATAGTAACACGATGTCTGTAAAAAGGTTCGGTGTTTCCCTGGAGGAAGAGCTGCTGGAGAATCTGGACAGGCTGGTAACCAGGCATCACTTCCCCAACCGTTCCCAGGCCATCCGCTTCCTGATCAGGAAGAGCGAGGTGGAGGAACAGTGGAACATGGATATGGAAGTGGCCGGTGCGCTGGTCCTGATCTATGACCACCACAAAAGGGACATCCAGAAACATATGACGGCCCTGCAGCACGATTATCACTGTCTGATCATGTCCAGCCAGCACATCCACCTGGACCACGATATGTGCCTGGAGACGATAACCGTCAAGGGCAAGGCAAGCAAGCTCATAAAGCTTGCCGACAAGCTGAAAGCCGTGAAGGGGATCAGGCACGGGGAACTGGTAATGAGCGGAATACACTGAGGCATTATGGAGTCGGACCTTACAATTTTGACCTGGACTGCGGCAAGCATAGCTTTTGTTCATACCATCATCGGGCCGGATCATTACCTGCCATTCATCGTGATGGCCCGGGCCAGGAGATGGAGCATATTCAAAACCAGTTGGGTAACCGTTTTAAGCGGTTTCGGTCATGTGTTCAGTTCCATCCTTCTGGGAGCCGTTGGGATCGGTGTGGGCATAGGCCTACACCGGCTTGAATTCCTGGAATCGTTCAGGGGGGACATGGCAGCCTGGCTTTTCGTGCTTTTCGGGCTCGGTTATATGCTCTGGGGGATCTGGCGCATTACCGGGAACAGGTACCACAAGCACCAGCACTGGCATGCTAACGGAACGGTGCATGTACACGAACATACCCACGAGGATGAACACACCCATCAGCCGGATCATGACCACTCGCACAGCAACAACATCACTCCATGGATCCTGTTTACCATATTTATACTGGGACCCTGCGAGCCCCTCATTCCAATCGTGATGTACCCGGCCGCACAGAACAGCAGCTGGGGCGTTGCCCAGGTGTCCATTGTTTTCAGTGTGATCACCATCCTGACCATGCTGACGCTGGTTCTCCTGGCCTCTTATGGACTGAACTTCGTGAGGCTTGGCAAACTTGAAAAATATACCCACGTCATTGCCGGAGCAACCATACTTCTCAGTGGACTGGCAATCCTTTATTTAGGGCTGTAAACCGTAGATTTCAGGCTCATATGTTGCGGTGCCGTGGCAGGCTTGGGATCTCAGGTTCAGAAGGGTTCTGGCGTTATTACGGGAGGGTGTACTGAATTGCCAGCACCGGATACAGGGCCGGTTCCGGATTGTCGCTCGAGGCAAAAGAGTATCCCGTAATTCCTTTTGATTCAATGAGTTTGAACATGATCCCGTAATTCTCAAGGGTTCCTGCACTGTTGTAAAGGAACAGATCCGTAACGTCAATGGTATAAAAATTTGCTGATAACCAGGGCCTTGGGGTCAGGAAGACCTGTCCCTCTTCGGTTGTCTCCGGTTGTGTGTTCCAGGTCACTTTATCTTCCGACCATGGACTTATAATACGCTGAAAAACAGCTTTTAAATTGGCCATGGATTCATCCGTGATACTGTCGTAGAAGAACGGATAACGGTAGAACAGGACAAGGTCCACCTTCCTTATGGTCGCGGATTTGGGCAGGCTTCCCAGGTCGAAGCGGATCATGCTCCTGGAAATCTCCTCATGATCATAGACAACGTAGGGCGGAGCCATGGCAGCCTCGAAATAGGGATGTTTGCCGAAGTTCTCATCCGGCCTGGAGGCAAATACCGTGGCATCGATTCCCTCTTCCGGACCCGGCTTCAGTCTGAGTATCTGGTATTCTGAGGTTTTCAGGGGGACCATCAGGGGATTTTCCGGGCTTGTTTCCATCAGTTCTTTGGGTGACATCACGTACTCCACCGGAACATAGCCTTCCTTTGTTATGGTGAGCAGGTATCGTGATTCCTCCAGGGGAAGGGTGATCCTGTTGACGTTTGCCATGAGCTTAAAAATGTGTGCCCAGTCCGGGCTTATCCTGACTTCGAGCATTGCTTCGGTTAAAAGGGTCGGAGCCTCGATCAGGGGATTGTCGATGTAAGCAGCGATGAAAAGATCAAGGGTTTTTACCACCGTATAGCCAAAGCTCAGGTATCCGAACGATTCGGGTGGTTCACCGTTTACGGCAAGGACCTCGGGCAGGACCCTTGAAACCTGGTTCTCGCTGACTTCCACACGAATGGGCAGGGGATCGTTTACAAGGTAGGCCTTCGGAGAACCCTCTTTAGGCGCGGCGTAAATCACATTTCCATCGGCATCGGCCACCAGGAATTCAAGCAAACTGTACACCCCGGTCTTCAGTCTTACTTCCTCCGTCAGCCAGTACCCGCTGAAATTGTATAATCTCAGGACCTCATGGTCGAGCACAGGTTCCCCGTTACTGTTAGCAAGGGTGACAATGACGTAGTGGGTCCGGATACCCGTGCTGTCAACGTCGCTTTTTAGTCCCCCTGCAGATGCATCCGCTGCAATCCCGAATGAAATTCTTCCTTCGGAATTGTCCCGTTCTACTGAATCACAGGTATTCAGCATGGCTCCCGTGACCGTTGCAAGTCCCAGGAACAGAACCATTCTAAGTTTTTTCATAGCTATTTATTTAAGTCACCAGCAAAAACGTGCACACAGCATTTGTGGGAGTTGGAACCTGAAAAGGCTGCATACAATAAAATTAATAAACCCTGCCATCAAAGTCAATGATTTTTACCATCGGAGTTTAATATAAATGGATGAATTCGTATCCGTTGCCGGACCAGTCCAGGAAGCGGATGAAATCCTCAAAGCTTATGACGATCGTGGCGGTGTTAATATTTGGATGGAAGCTGAGCTTTTGGGCTTTGCGGAGGTTGTCGTCTATAAACAGGTGTACATGGTTCAAGTGATCGTTGATCAATCCGAAGGGTGTAACCGAGCCGGGGGTGATACCCAGCCATTTCTCAAGCCGCTGGTCGGAAGCCAGGCTGAGCTTGCCCTGTTTAAGCATCTGCTCCAGGTCACGTATGGCCAGCTTGTTGGTATGTTCGAGGATCACCAGGTAGTGGCGGTTGCCTTTATGGTTCCTGAAGAAGAGGTTCTTGCAATGGGTTGACTCGATGCCCTTCCAGTGTTCCAGTGCAGCCTCCACGGTTGGAGCGGGGGGATGCTCATGGTACTCAAAAGTGATGTTCAGTTCATCGAGGATCTGGTATAACCCGGGGTCTCCGTT
>Ga0307419_10000635_pt1 | contig 17870 bp, 9 predicted proteins | sample SalMarWE160230MG_2_FD_202512 | JGI IMG/M metagenome (GOLD analysis project Ga0307419, IMG submission 202512) | Salt marsh sediment microbial communities from the Plum Island Ecosystem LTER, Massachusetts, United States - WE1602-30 | ecosystem: Environmental > Aquatic > Marine > Intertidal zone >... | reverse complement strand
GGGCCCGGACGCGACTCGACCAGGGATGGCGCTACGGCCCGCACCGCGACGACGCCCGCCGCGAGCATCCCTGCCTGGTCCCGTTCGACGATCTCCCCGAGTCCGAGAAGGAGTACGACCGCCGCGTGGCCAGCGGTACGCTCAGGGCCATCCTGGCTCTGGGCTACCGAATCGATCCGGCGTGAGCGAAGAAGCGGCCACCGGCTCGCCGCGCGCCGAAGAGCTCGAGGCCCTCTCCGAGATGGAGGACGGCCCCGAGGAGCGCAGCCGCTGGCCGCGGGTGTGCGAGGTCCTCGGGCGCCTGTCCACCGCCTCGGGGAGCCACCCCTCGCTCCTGGATGGCTTCCTCGCGGCCGACCGCTCGGCCCTCCACCTCCAGCACCGCCGCTCCCAGGTGGCGATGGGGAGCGCCGGGTTCGGCCTCGTGGCCCTGGGCATCGCGCTCACCTGCCTGGCGAAGCATTACGAGGGGCACGCCTGGACCATCGCGGCCGAAGCGGTGTGTGCCGTGTTCGCCATCGCCCTGGTAACGCTCGGGCTCGTGAAGGACTATCACGGCCGCTGGCTGGCGGCACGCCACCGGGCCGAGCGCCTGCGCCTCGCGCGATACGGACTCGTGATCGACCCGCGAACGTGGAGTTCCGATCCCGCCGTGAGGGCGCGCGGCGAGGCGGCCTACAGGGACGTCGTCCGCGGTGCCTTCGGGGTAAACGAAGAGAGCATGGAGGATTGGGCCGGTGAGAGCATGCCCTTCCTGCCGCCCGCCGTGCCGCAGGGCCTCTCCGGGGCGGACGTGTGGAGGGAGGTGCTCGACTACTACCGCGTGCGGCGGCTCGATCCTCAGCATGCCTACTTCACCGCCGCCGAGCGTCGGAGCCGCCGACACAGGGAGTGGCTGGAGCCGCTGATCGCGAGCGCCTTCTTCGGAGGCGTCCTGGTGGAGCTCCTGTATGCAGCCATCGCCCTCGGCACCCGGAACCACCACGCGTCGGAGTGGCTCCTGCTGCTGGCCCTCCTGCTCCCGATCCTCGCGGCCACCCTCCGGATCATGAGAGGCGCCTTCGAGTTCGGGCGAAACGAGCTCCGCTTCGCGGCGGTGGCGACCGGCCTCGAGCGCGTCCGGGGCCGGCTGGAGATGATCGACGACCCGGTGTCGGCGTGGCAGTCGCTGTGGACGGCCGAGCGAGTCCTGGACGAGGAGCACCGGGAGTGGCTCCGCCTCATGCTCGAGGCGTCCTGGTTCGGCTGAGCGACGTCCTGTTCGTCCCGCGTTCGCCAGCGGCTACGGCCGGTGGCCGCGCAGCCTCTCCGAGCGTGTCACGAGCCCGTCCAGCTCCTTCCGGTACGCCTCCAGCACGTCGCGCAGTCCCGCCGCGGGTGCCGCGTCGGCGCCCTGCACCCGGCCCGCGAGGCTGGAGAGCACGCCGGCCACCGAGCGCAGGCTGGGGTCGTCCCCGCCGGCCAGGGCCCGGAGGGAGTCGACGCGGGCCTTCGGCAGGGTCCCGCTCCCGGACCCCAGCGCCGCCTCCACCTCGTGGTACGCCGACACCGCCCGCTCCAGGGTGGAGTCGATGGCCATGGCGAGGCCGAGCTGCTCGCGGAGCGCCTCCGTGGAAGCGTGGATGCGCGGGTCGAGCTTCACGGTGAGAGGCACGGTGTCCTCCGTCCCTCCCGCGCTCAGCGTGGCGGTGTAGTCTCCCGGCAGCACCAGCGGGCCCTGCGGCTCCAGGGGCTCCCCCTCCATCCACACGGCCGCGATGGAGTAGTCGTAGCCGAGCGCGGCCGGCCGGGGATAGCGGAGGTCCCACACGAAGCGGTGCATGCCGGGCGCCGCCGACATCGGTCGGCCCCCGTACGGCGTGCCCCCCGCGCGCCGCCGGCCGTCCGGACCGAGCCACCCCTCCTGGAAGTAGCGGTCCGCCGGCAGCCTCTCGGTCGCATCCGCGCTGGAGAAGGTGCGCACGACCCGGCCCGCGCCGTCGCGGATCGTGAGCGTCACCGGTCCCCGCGAACCGGAGCCCAGCCAGTAGTCGAAAATGGCGCCCGCCGGCGGGTTCTGGCCCAGCGGCGTGGAGGGGGGCCACGGCGTGTCGCGGTTCTCGTCCGCTCGCACGCGGAGGGCGGGCGGCGGGCGGAAGAGCCGCATGGGCTCGGAGGCCAGCTCCGGGCCGGCCTGCCGGAGGGGAGCCAGGTCGTCCAGGATCCAGATGCCCCGACCCTGTGTCGCCGCCACGAGGTCTCCGTCGTGGACCAGGAGGTCCCGCACCCAGGTCGTGGGCAGGTTCTGCGACAGTGGCTGCCAGCGCGCGCCATCGTCGAAGGAGACGTAGAGGCCGCGGTCGGTTCCGGCATACAGGAGCCCCGGCTTCTCCGGGTCGGCCCGCACCACGGTGGTGTACTCGTCGCGCGGGATGCCGGCGTCGATGCGGGTCCAGCTCCGCCCCCCGTCGGCGGTCTTAAGGAGGAAGGGCTCGAACCGGTCGATCCGGTGCAGGTCCACGGCCGCGTAGGCCACGTCGCTGTCGGAAGGCGACAGCGCGATGGCGTTCACGCGACCCCAGGCGGGGACCTGCTTCGGGGTGACGTTGGTCCAGTGCGCGCCGCCGTCCTGGGTCACCCGGATGAGGCCGTCGTCCGTCCCCACCCAGATCGTGCTCGCCGATGTGGGGGAGGGGGCGATCGTGTAGATGACCCCGAACCCGCAGGCGCGGGCCGTGGCCAGGTCCGGCTCGCGGCACGCCTTCGCCGACGGGGCGCCGCCGCCGGTCTCCTTCCCGCTCAGGTCGGGGCTCACGACCTTCCAGTGGTCCCCGTCGTCGGTGGAGCGGAAGAGGACCTGGGCGCCGAAATACAGGGCGTGATCCCCCACCGGCGAGAACTCGAGCGGGCTGATCCAGGTGTAGCGGTACTTCACGTCGGTCGGCCGAGCGCCATAGCTGGACACCGGCCACGGGGAGACCTCCGCCACCTGCCGCGTGACCTCGTCGAAGCGCGATACGTGCCCACCCAGCCCGCTCCCGAACACGAGGTCCGGGTTGCCCGGCTCGGGCACCATGTAGTCGCGCTCGTCTCCGCCCACCGGGTGCCAGTCCCTGAGCTCGATCACGCCATACGGTCCGCGGCTCGCGATCGCGACCGTGCCGTTGTCCTGCTGCCCGCTGTAGATCCGGTAGGGGAAGCGCTCGTCGGCCGCCAGATGGTAGAACTGACCCGTGGGCTGGTTGTACCAGCTGGACCAGCTCTCGCCGCCAGTCACGGTCACCGCCGCTCCCTGGTCGGCGCCCGTGATCATGTGATCGGGCGCGGCGGGGTCGATCCACATGAAGTGATAGTCGTCCCCGCCGGGCGAGCCCTTGAAGATCGTGAAGTGCGCGCCGCCATCGTCCGAGCGCTGGATGGAGCGCGCCATGACGTAGACCACGTCCGGGTCATCGGGAGCGACGGTGACGCGGCTGAAGTATTCGCTGGCCAGCTCGGGGTCGTCGCTCATCAGCTTCCAGCTCCGCCCCGCGTCGTCCGAGCGGTAGAAGCCGCTCCCGCCCCCGGGGGCGATCACGGTGGCGTACACGCGCCGTCCACCGCTCCCGCGCGGAACCGCGAGCCCGATGCGTCCCAGCGGTCCGCTCGGGAGTCCCACCCCGGCCAGGCGCGTCCAGCTCTCGCCCCCGTCTTCGCTCTTGTAGATCCCCGACCCCGGCCCCGCCTGCGGGATGAAGTAGTCCAGGTACGGATGGAGCCGCATCTGCCAGGCGGCGGCGTACACGACCTCCGGGTGCTCGGGGTCGCGCGCCAGGTCCACGACGCCCGTCCGGTCGTCGATCTTCAGCACCTGCTTCCAGGTCCGGCCCCCGTCCGAGGTCAGGAAGATCCCCCGCTCGGGGTTGGGGCCGAACACGTGGCCCAGGGCGCCCACCAGCACCCGGTTCGGGTCACCGGGATCGACCAGGATGCGGCCGACGTGACGCGTGGAGTCCAGTCCGACGTGCGCCCAGGTCCTGCCGCCGTCGGCGGAGCGGTAGATCCCATCTCCGGCAATCGCGTCGTAGCGGATGGTCGGCTGTCCCGTGCCGGCGTAGAGGACGTCCGGGTCCGACGGCGCCACCGCCAGGGCCCCGATCGCCACCGAGCGCTCGTGCTGCAGCAGGCCCCTCCAAGTGCGACCGGCGTCGGTCGTCTTCCACACCCCGCCCCCGGCCGCGCCGAAGTAGAACGTGTTCGGGTGGCGCGGGTCGCCGGTGGCCACCGTGGCCCATCCGGCGCGGTACGGACCGACCAGGCGCCAGCGAAGGTCCGAGTGGGCGCCCGTCGGCACCGTATCCCGGGCGGGAGAGGGCGCGGCGTCCCGAGCCGTTGCCGCGGGGGATCGGGGGAGCGGCGCCGCGGCCGGAGCGCCCGCCGCGGGCGCGGCGACGAGCATCGAGGTCACCAGCCCGGCGAGCGGGATCATCGGGTGGGCTCCTTTCCCTGCCCGCGGCTCAGCGAGGAGATCTCCCCGCGCAGCGACTCCCACCGGGCGCGTGCGCGCGCCAGCGCTCTCGCCTCCTCCTCGAAGGCCGACCGGGCCTGGGAGGGAGGCTCGCGATCGGCGCTCTGGACGACCGTCTCCAGGGAGGCGAGGCCGCCCGGCAGCTCGGAGAGGAGCTGTCGGACCGAGGTCCGGAGCCGGCGCGCCGTCCCAGCCTCCCGACCGCCCGCCGCGACCAGGCTGTCCAGCCGCGCCGACGCTCGTCCCGCCTCCGCTCCGATCCGCACCCGCTCGGCCAGGGCGCCGCGGATCGCCAGCGCCAGGGCGAGCTGGTCGCGCAGAGCCGCCTCGGAGACGTGCACGCGCGGATCCATGGTCAGCTCGAGCGGCTGCTCGAGGCTCCGGCCGCCGGCCGTGAGGCGGACCGTGTACGTGCCGGGCAGCGCCAGCGGGCCCTCCGGCTCCATCACCGTGCCCCTTCCGACCACGGCCGAGATGCTGTAGTCGCGCGCCTCGGTGGGTGGCGGCGACCAGCGCAGGTCCCACACCAGGCGGTGGTGACCGGCGCCGGTGCCCGGGATCTGTGTGCGCGGCAGCCAGTCCGCCTGGAAGTAGGTCGGCGCCGGCGGCTGGAAGGGCTTCTCCTCGCTCGAGTACGTGCGGACCGTGTCCCCGGCGGCGTCCAGGATGTCGATGCGCACCGCTCCCGAGAGGCCGGCCGGCAGCCGGTAGTCGAGTATGGCGCCCGCCGGCGGGTTCTCGCCCTGCGGCTCCTCGGGTGGGAGCGGCGTGTCGTGGTACTCGTCGCGGCGGATGCGCCACGCCCGGCGCGGCCGATACAGATGTGGCGAGCTCCCGCCCGGTCCGGCGCCCGCCGGCTCGTGGCCCAGCTGCCTCAGGACCGAGAGGTCGTCCAGGATCCAGAACGAGCGGCCGTGCGTGGCGGCCACCAGGTCTCCGTGGGCCACCGCGAGGTCCCGCACGGCCACCGTCGGCAGGTTCAGCTGGAGCGACTGCCAGTGGGCGCCGTCGTCGAACGAGACGTAGGGCCCCCGCTCCGTGCCCGCGTACAGGAGGCCCCGGCGGGCGGGATCGGCCCGCACGGCGCGCACGAAGGCTCCCTGCGGGATCCCCGAGTCGATACGGGTCCAGTGGGCTCCCAGGTCCCCGGTCCGGTAGATGTAGGGTGAGAGGTCGTCGAGCCGGTGCCGGTCCACGGCCATATAGGCCGCCGCCGAGTCCCACGGCGAGGCCTCGATGAGGCTCACCTTGCTCCAGGACGAGAATCCCGGCGGCGTGATGTCCGTCCACGCCGCGCCGCCGTTCGTCGTGATCTTAACGTGGCCGTCATCGGTGCCGACCCACACCAGGCCCTCGCGCAGCGGCGATGGGGCGATGGAGTAGACGACGCCGTGCCCCCGGGCCGAGGCGTTCTGGACCGAGAGCGGTCCTCGCCCCGTGTCCGCCGGGGCGCCCGCTCCGCCCCCGATGGTGCGCGCCGCGCCCGTGAGGTCCGGGCTGGCGTCGTCCCAGTGGAGCCCGCCGTCCCGCGTGCGCAGCACCTTCTGCGCCCCCATGTAGAGAGTGTGGGGGTCCAGCGGGTCGAACACGATCGGCGACGTCCACGTGAAGCGGTACTTCCGCTGCGAGAGCGGGGTGCCGAACGAGGCGGCCGGATCGGGCGTGATGGTCTGGGTCTGGCCCGTGCGCCGGTCCCACCGGTAGGCGGCCCCGTATGTGTCCCCCCCGTACACGATGTCCGGATCGGTGGGGTCGGGCACGATGTAGCCCGCCTCGCCCGCGCCCGGCGGAATCCAGTCGCGGAAGGAGATCGAGCCGTAGTCGCTCCGGCTCGAGATCGTCACGCTGCCGGCGTCCTGCTGGGCCCCGTACAGGCGGTACGGGAACGCGCTGTCCACGGTCACGTGGTAGAACTGGGCCGTCGGCTGGTTGTACCAGCTGCTCCAGGTCCGGCCATCGTCCAGGCTCAGCGTGGCCCCCTGGTCCACGGCCACGATCATGCGCGATGGCTCGCTGGGGTCGATCCACAGGAGGTGGTAGTCGTCGCCGCCGGGCGAGCCCTTGATCGATGTGAAGGTCGCGCCGCCGTCCGTGGACCGGTACAGCCCCACCTTGGGCAGATAGACGATGTCGGAGTTTTTCGGGTCCACCGTGACACGGCCGAAGTACCAGCCGCGTGCGGTGATGCGCGGGTCGTCGCTGACGCGCCGCCACGTGGAGCCGCCATCGTCCGAGCGGTAGAGGCCACCCTCGCTCGGCGCGTCTACGATCACGTAGACGCGCCGGCCGCCCGGGGCCACGGCCACGCCGATCCGGCCCACCGAGTCCGCCGGGAAGCCGCCGCCGGTCACCTGCGTCCAGCTCTTCCCGCCGTCGACCGAGCGGTAGAGCCCGCTTCCGGAGCCCTCCACGGGTGGGTACTGGCTCCAGGGCGGCCGGCGCATGGACCACAGGGCGGCGTACACCACGTCCGGGTTCGACGGATCGGCCGCCAGGTCGATCGCGCCCGCCTCCGGGCCGCGGTAGAGCACCTTCGTCCAGCTCTTCCCGCCGTCGGAGGTCCGGTAGACGCCGCGCTCCGGGTTCGGCCCGTAGGCGTGCCCCATGGCCGCCACCAGCGCCACGTCCGCATCGCGCGGGTCGACCAGAATGCGGCCGATGTGCCGCGTGTTCTCCAGGCCCAGGTGCGTCCAGTGGTCCCCGCCATCCGTCGAGCGGTACACCCCGTCCCCGTACGTGATGTCCGAGCGCATGTCCGCCTCGCCCGTTCCGACCCAGATCACGTTCGAGTCGGACGGCGCGATGGCCAGCGCGCCGATCGAGGGGCTCACCCGCCCGTCGGAGATCGGCTGCCACGTGAGGCCCGCGTTCCGCGTCCGCCACACGCCGCCGTCCACAGCGCCGAAATAGAAGGTGCGCGGATTGCCCGGGATGCCGGCCACGGCCAGGACCCGACCGGCACGGAACGGCCCCACCAGCCGCCAGCGCATCCCCGCGAAGGCAGAGGTCGGCACGGTGTCGCCGGCGCCCGCGCGGATCGTCCGAGCCGGCGGCGCGGCCGCCAATCGCGAGGGCGCGGTGGCGGACGTGCGGGGGCCGGCAGCGGTCGGCAGGGCCGGGACGGCGGCGAGGGCCCGCGGGCCGAGAGAGAGGACGCCACCTGCGAGGACGAGGGCGAGCGACAGGGTGGCCGCCGGGCCACGACCTGCCGCTCTCGGAATACGGGCGAGCATCGCGCCTCTCCGCTGTTGTGGGAAGGCCCCCGAACGCCGGAGGCGGGCCAAGATGCGCGCGGGCGCCCGGCTCCGACAAGCGGGCCCCCCCGCGCGCGCGGCGGGAGCGCGCATTGGGCCGTTCGAAGGGGGGCTCCCCGTCGAGGCCCCGGCCGGAGATCCGCAGCTCGGGAGACGCCATGGGGATGTCTGCGAGGTTCGCAGCGTGGACCACGCTGGCGCTGGCGGCCGCGGCCTGCGGTCGCGGAGCGGACCGCGCGACGACCGCCGGCGGCGCGGGCCCCGGCGCCTGGGCCGCGGAGGACCACACGCCCCGCACCGGCTACGTGCAGGTTGCCTGAGGTCGGCTCTGGTACCAGATCGTCGGCACCGGAAAGGGAACGCCGCTGCTCACCCTCCACGACGGCCCGGGCGCGCCGCACCTCCATCGGCCCACGACGTGGAGACGCTTCGGACCTTCCTCTCGCGAGTCGACGCCGGGAAGCCGACGGGGACCTCCGGGTCGAACTGAGCCCGTCCGGGGCGGCCGCCCCACAACGGCGGCCGCCCCACAACCGGGTGTGGCACCCGCGCCACGCTCTCGCCTTGCCGCGCCCCCCGCGTCCCGGATCTCGGTCTCCCGGCCGCAGGACCGAAAGCCCCGAGTTCCGCGTCCCGCCGGCCCTGCCGCGTCCGATTCCGCACTTCCGCACGAGATCCCACGGTCCCCGGAAGCCGTGGCCGGGAATCTGCATGAACGCGAATTCCAGGCAGGGCTTCGAGGGTCCAATCGGAATAGAGCGTTACGCGTGCCGGAGGAATCGATGAGCGAGCTCGTGCGGTGGTTCGGTGATGTCGGCTCGGACGACGTCGCCAGCGTGGGCGGCAAGAACGCCTCGCTGGGTGAGATGATCCAGACGCTGTCCGAAAAGGGTATTCGGGTGCCCGACGGGTTCGCCGTCACGGCCGACGCCTACCGCCACTTCCTGGAGGACAATGACCTCGGGGAGCGGATCCGCGACCTCCTGGACGCGTGGAAGGCCGGCAAGCACTCACTATCGCACACCGGCGAGTCGATCCGGACCCTCATGCTGTCGGCGCAGATCCCCGAGGACCTGGCCGAGGCGGTCCGGAAGGCGTACCGGGAGCTGGGCCGGCGCTACGACACCGAGGACGTGGACGTGGCGGTGCGCTCCAGCGCCACGGCCGAGGACCTCCCCGACGCGAGCTTCGCCGGCGAGCACGAGACCTTCCTCAACATCTCCGGCGAAGAGGACCTCCTGGAGGCGACCCGCTCCTGCTTCGCCTCCCTGTTCACCGACCGCGCCATCAGCTACCGCGACCACCACGGATTCGAGCACCTGGACGTGGCCCTGTCGGTGGGGATCCAGAAGATGGTCCGGGCGGACAAGGGCGGGGCCGGCGTGGCGTTCACGCTGGACACCGAGACCGGCTTCCCGAACGTGGTCCTCATCAACGCCGCCTACGGCCTGGGAGAGGCCGTGGTGGCCGGGACCGTGACGCCGGACCAGTACGTGGTGTTCAAGCCACTGCTGGGCGAGGAGGAGCGCACGCCGATCCTCAGCAAGGAGCGGGGGACCAAGGAGCTCAAGATCGTCTATCGCGATCACGAGGGCCTGGCCACGGCGCGATCGGACGAGCGCACGCGCACGGTCGAGACCACCCTGGACGAGCGCTTCTCGTACGTGCTCTCGGACGGGGAGATCCTCCAGCTGGCGCGGTGGGCGGTCGAGATCGAGGACCACTACGGCCACCCGATGGACATCGAGTGGGCCAAGGACGGTGAGACCGGCCAGCTGTTCTTCGTGCAGGCACGGCCCGAGACCATCCACTCCCGCAACGGCCACGCCGGCTTCAAGACTTACCGGCTCACCGAGAAGGCCGAGCCGCTCGTCACCGGCCTCGCCATCGGGAGCGCCATCGCTACCGGACAGGTCTACCGCATCGAGCGCGTCGAGGAGATCGACCGCTTCCCCGACGGCGGCATCCTGGTGACCCGCATGACCAACCCCGACTGGGTGCCCGCCATGCGACGGGCCTCGGGGATCGTCACGGACCAGGGCGGGCGCACCTCGCACGCGGCCATCGTGAGCCGCGAGCTCGGGATCGCGGCCGTGATCGGGACCGGCGATGCCACCCGCGTCCTCCAGGACAAGCAGGAGGTCACGCTCTCCTGTGCCGAAGGAGACGAGGGCTTCGTCTACGAGGGGATCCTCGACTTCGAAGAGAAGGACCTAGACCTCAGCGACCTCCCGGAGACGCGCACGCGGATCATGCTCAACATGGGGAGCCCGGCCGACGCCATGCACTGGTGGCGGCTGCCCACCCGTGGGGTGGGGCTGGCCCGCATGGAGTACGTGATCAACAACGCCATCAAGATCCATCCGCTGGCGCTGGTCCACTTCGAGGACGTCGCGGACGCCGGCGCCCGGGCGCAGATCAACGAGCTCACCGCGGGCTACAAGGACCGGACGGAGTACTTCGTGGACCGGCTGGCGTGGGGCCTGGGGACCATCGCGGCCGTCCACTATCCGGACCCCGTGATCGTGCGCATGAGCGACTTCAAGACCAACGAGTACGCCGACCTCATCGGGGGCGAGCAGTTCGAGCCCACCGAGGCCAACCCGATGCTGGGCTGGCGCGGGGCGTCCCGCTACTACAGCGAAGAGTATCGGGACGGCTTCGCGCTCGAGTGCCGCGCCATCCACAAGGCGCGGGAGGAGATGGGGCTCACCAACGTCGTCGTGATGATCCCGTTCTGCCGCACGCTCGAGGAGGCCGACCGGGTGCTCGACGTGCTGGCGGAGAACGGGCTCGAGCGCGGCAAGGACGGCCTCGAGGTGTACGTCATGGCCGAGATCCCCTCCAACGTCATCCTGGCCGAAGAGTTCGCCGAGCGCTTCGACGGCTTCTCGATCGGCTCCAACGACCTCACCCAGCTCACCCTGGGCGTGGACCGGGACGCCGCCCGCCTGGCCTACCTGTTCGACGAGCGGAACGAGGCCGTGAAGCGCACGATCCGCGACCTGATCACCCGGGCCAAGGCCGCCGGCTCCAAGGTCGGCATCTGCGGCCAGGCCCCGAGTGACCATCCAGACTTCGCGGCGTTCCTGGTCGAGGCCGGGATCGACACGATCTCCCTGACGCCGGACAGCGTGCTCGGCACGCTTCGCCGGGTGGCGGAGATGGAGCGAGAGCTCGGCATCCAGCCGGTCCGGAAGAACGGCGCCGGCGACGGTCGGTCCGGACATGCGGCCCGTCCGGAGAAGGCGGCCGCCGCCACCACCTAGACCGCCGACGACGGAGGGGCGGCCGCGTTCGGACGGCCGTGCCGCCCGCCCGCTCGGGGAGCGGGCGGCTCCGCACGACGGTCCCGCACGCCGCCAGAGAATGGCACGGCCGGCGGGCGATCGTCCGCTTCGCGTGTCGCTCCGGACTCCCGTGATCTCGCGCTCGTCCTCGGTCGTAGGGACGCTCCCGTCCCGCCGATCCGTGGCTTCCCCCACGGCGCTCTCCGGAATCTCCCTACAGACCCGGCCGCACTCTTCCTCCACGTTGCATGCCACGGTGAGCGCGCCCCGAGCCCGTGTCGGACGGCGCCGCCGCGGACCGCTGGCGACGACGGAGGCACGATGAAGGACTACATGACGAGGTGGACGGGGCGCGAGCCCAGCTGGGATGTAATGCTCCGGGAGCGGGCCATCACCCACAGACCGGAGCGCACCCGGAGCGTGCGGCCGCTCAGCGCGCGCGAGGTGGCGGCGGTGCGCAAGGCGACGCGAGCGGTGCTGGCGGGACCGGGCTCGCCCTCCGCCTACACGATCCTGGAGCCTTTCGACCAGGGACACGGCGCCTTCGACAGCCGTCACCTGGACCTGCTCCGGGAGGTCGAGCGCAGGGTCGCGGCGCGGAGGGGCGGCACGCCCATCGAGGTGGTCTTCACCAGCGCCGAGCCCGAGCTGGCCGGCGTCTGACCTCCGGCGCCGGCGGGACTCTCCGCCGCCGGTCCCGGCCCGCCTCCGCGGTCTCGTGTCGCCTCCAGGGGCTCCCGTCCTCCGCGATCGACACGTGTTCGCCGTTCTCTCCGACCGGCCGCCCGACCCCCTTCGCGAAACCCTCGCCATGTCCCGGGCGTAGACTCATTCTGAAGGCGTCCCCCAACCATGGGGCGACCCAGGGTGTCCATGGAGTGGCGCCCGCTCCCCGGGGCCGGCGTCGGCCGCGCGGGAACGGACCGGAGCCGAGTCGGAAGGGGAGCATGGCGGACAGGAATGGATCAGCGTGACGGGCCTGGCCTCGACCGGGAGGAGCCCGGGATCTCGTATCGTCTCGGTGCTCGCCCTCGCCGTGCTAGCGGCGGCGATTGCGTCCCGGCCCGTGGCGGCTCAGGCGAAAGACCCGTCCACCGCGACCTCCGGGTCCGGCGGCGCCGCGGCCCGGGTCGCGGCCTACTGTCACGGCTACACTCGTGACGAGAAGGACTTCCGCCCCACGCCCCATCCCGAGCTGAAGGTCCATCGCGCCGACGGCCCCATCCATCTGGACGGCAAGCTGGACGACCCGGGCTGGAGGGACGCCGCGGCGGCCACCCACTTCACCGAGTTCCTCCCGGACCAGAACATCGCCCCCACGCAGGGCAACATGGCCCTGGTCACCTACGACCAGGACAACCTGTACGTGGCGCTGATCGCTTGCGACGACCCGGGGTCGCTTCGCTCCACCTTCAGCGACCGGGACAAGAACCAGGGCGACGACATCTTCGGCATCTTCCTGGACACGTACGGGAACGGCGCCTGGGCCTACGAGCTGTTCGCCAATCCGCTCGGGATCCAGGCCGACTGGCGGCGCGTGTCGGGCCAGGGGAAGGACATCACCTTCGATGTCGTCTATCACACGGCGGCGCGGATCACCGACTACGGCTACCAGATCGAGATGGCCGTGCCGTTCGCCAGCCTGCGCTTCCCCGACCGTGCGGAGCAGAGCTGGGGCGTCACCTTTCTCCGGCACCGTCCCCGGGCCAGCGAGGAGGAGTTCAGCTGGGCGGCCCTCGACCTGGGTGATCCGTGCCTCCTGTGCCAGCTGGGGACCCTGACGGGCATCCGCGGCGTCCACCCGGGCGGGGCGCTGGAGCTCCTTCCGTCGGCGGTCGGGACGGATGCCTCGTCTCTGCGGAATCCGGACGATCCGTCCTCGGGCTTCGCGGGTGACGGGGTCAAGGGAAGCCTTTCACTGGGAGCCAAGTACGCGTTCGCCACCGGGGTCACCGCCGAAGCCACGATCAACCCGGACTTCAGCCAGGTGGAGTCGGACGCGGCGCAGATCGACGTCAACACGACGTTCGCGCTCTTCTATCCCGAGAAGCGCCCCTTCTTCCAGGAGGGCTCCGACCTCTTCCAGACGCCGATCGAGGCCATCTACACGCGCTCGGTGAACGATCCGCAGGGGGCGGCCAAGTTCACGCTTCGCCAGGGCCACTCCAGCCTGGCCTACCTGTCGGCCCGCGACGACCATTCACCTCTGCTCCTCCCGTTCGAGGAGGGCAGCTTCGTGGGGCAGGCGGGCAAGAGCTTCACCAACATCCTCCGAGCGCAGGAGGACTTCAGCCAGGACTCGCACGTCGGAATCACGCTCACCGACCGTCGGCTGGACGGCGGCCCGGGCTCGAACTCCGTCCTCGGGCCGGACCTCCGGATGCGCCTGGGTCCGCACAGCTCGTTCGAGTACCAGATCCTGGCCAGCCACACCCGCGAGCCGGATGCGGCCGGCCCGACGGCGTCCCTCGGGTCGGCGACCTTCGACCGGGGCGCCCACACGGACGTCTTCGACGGGGAGTCGTTCTGGGGCTACGCACAGCACGCACGCTACATGGAGGACCACCGTCACTGGCAGCTGCACGCCGAGTACGACGCCCTGAGTCCGACCTTTCGGGCCGAGAACGGCTTCATCCCTCAGAACGACTACCGCCAGATCCTGGTGAGCCCGCACGCCACGGCGTATCCCCTCACCCGGCTCCTGAACCAGATCGACTGGGACGTGGACATCGTGCGGACCTGGAACTTCGCGGGCGTCCGCAAGCAGGAGTACGTCCATCCGTCCGTATCGGTGCAGCTCACCGGCCAGACCTACGCGGGGGCGTCGTACTACCTGAGCAACGAGCGCTTCCGGGGCGTGGACCTGCGCGGGATCGGCAACTGGTCGGCATACGCGCAGTCCAACTTCAGCGATCCGGTGCACCTGGGTGTCTCGTTCGGCTACGGCGACCAGATCGCCCGCAACCTGGCGGTGCCGGTCGTCGGGACCGGCACGACGGTGGAGCTGTATGGCACCATCAAGCCCGTGGACCGACTGGTGATCGAGCCCGATGTCACGATCACGAAGCTGGACCGCAAGGACGGCTCGGAAATCTACAGCGGCTGGATCGCGCGCACGCGCACCAGCCTCCAGTTCACGCGCCGGGCCTTTCTCCGGCTCGTCGTCCAGTACGACGACTTCGCGCGGCAGCTGGACGTGGAGCCGCTCCTCACCTACAGGATCAACCCCTTCACGCTGTTCTACGTCGGGTCGAGCCTGGGCTACCAGGACTACCGGCCGGGCGGCCTGGTCGGTCCCTCCGAGACCGGCCTCCACCCGCGCGACCGCCAGTTCTTCGCCAAGTTCCAGTACCTGCTGAGGCTGTAGGAGCGGAGGCGAAGCTTCATTCGGCGCATGGGCGCCACCGGCGAGGATTCCGCAGAGCCCAGGATGCCGGCGGACCAGGAGCTCGTGGTCAGAAACCGTCTGATGGAGCGGTCGCCGTCCCGAGCGCGTGGGCGGCCCACGAACGGTGGATCAGGTAGTCCTCGATGGCGCGCGCGGCGATCGCGTCGGCCGCGACGCTGGGATGGGCATCATAGGGCGTGGCCCACAGGGTCCTCCAGTTCGCGGGCCCGAGGGCTTGCGCGAAGGCGCCTGTGAGGTCCAGGACGTGAAAGCCGTCTGCTTCCGCCAGCCGCTTGACCTCCCGCTGAATGCCCCGCATGGGATAGTCCGCGGCTGTCCAGCGGCCGGGGAGGGCCATGGGCCAGATGACGAGCACGATGGGGACACCGTGGGCGTGGGCCTCCGTCCCCATGCTGGTCAGCGCGGCTTTCATCTGCCGGAAGCCGGGATACGTGGGCACGAAGAACCGGCCGAACCGTGTGGTGGCCGCGGGCAGCGGATGGAGCAATCGGTCGATGTGTATCTTGAGGAAAGCGTACAGGGTGCTCGTTCCGAACCAGCCCGTTCGGAACCGATACGGCAGGAGTTCGGGTTGCGGCCACATGTCTCTTGAAGACTTGTGCGCGAAATCGGGACCGCTTGGCCACGGGTCGTTCGCCAGCCACTGAACCAGCACGAGGTCGGGGTGGTACCGCCACCCGACCCGGTGCAGCATCTCGCCTTCGTTGGCGGTGGTGAAGCCGCGCATGCCCGCGTTCACGACCTGGATCTGGTGCTTCGGATCGCGAAGTCGTAGCAGCCCCTCCAGGCGTGCCGGCCACACGCTGTCGGCGCTGACGATCTTGTCGCCCCATGTGAAAGAGTCGCCCAGGGCCAGCACCCGTACCGTGCCCGGCGGCTTCTTAGCCCGCTCGTAGGGCGAGCGGAGCCCGAAGATGTTGTGCCTCCACAGCTGGCCGTACCGCGAGTCCCAGGCGCGCATGACCTGGGGAGAACCCCACCGGTCGGCCACGGCCGACCGGTTCAGCACCCGGTTCGTGACCCAGCCGGTCAGGAGCACCGTCACGGCAGCGAGGGCGGTTCCGAGAAACGTCTCACGCAGCCGGGCGACCCGCCCGAGCGTCGCCAGGGAGATTGCGACGAGTCCCATCCAGGTGAGGGCCCAGAGGACGAAATCGAGGCTGAAGATCTGGACTCCCAGCACCACGAGAGCCACCGCCGGGATGGCCGCGAATGCGACGGCCTGGCTCTCGAGCAGCGCACCGGCCGCGGCCTGCAGTCGCCCGGCGGGCGCGGCGGCGAGCAGGACGAGGCCGATCAGCCACGGAACCCCGACGACGATCAGCCACAGTAAGGGGTTGGGTCCGGCGAAGACGAACGCGAGGCAAGCCCCGAGGACGCCCCAGGCCGTGAGCAGCCACTTCCGGATACAGCTCATACTTCCGCCTCCTCCCCTCGGCATCTTCCAGGAATGGACGGCGATGCGGCTCGAGGGCGCCGGTGCCGGGCCCGCGCACACGCAGAGAACGCGCAGGGCCCGTTCAGCAAGTCCGAGACCTCGGCTGCGTGTATATGTAATATCTTGTCGAGAATGGGCTTAGCGTGAACGGTGCGACTCGCCGGCGCGCCGGGAGGACGCCGAGTGACGGCTGCACGCCACAGGTCCGGGCCCCCCACCTCCCGCCGGCGGCGGGGCAGCCTGGATCCTCTCCCTCCCCTTCAGTGAACGTCCCCGCGCTCCTAGATTGCGCCCGAGCCAGATGGCGCACTCCGGGTGCGACCACTTCCCCGAACGCGATGGGTGATGCGACGAGCCTGGACCGGCTGACCGACCTCCTCGGGCAGCGCCGCATCGTCGTCCTCACGGGCGCCGGCGTCAGCACCGAGTCCGGGATCCCGGACTACCGCGGCGCCGGCCAGCACGAGCGTACCCCGATGCCGATCCGCTACCAGGAGTTCGTCCGGAGCCGCGAGGCCCGGAGCCGCTACTGGGCTCGGAGCGCCGTGGGCTGGCCGCGCATGTCCGGCGCGCGGCCCAACCCCGGTCATCGGGCCCTGGCCCGCCTCGAGGAGGCGGGCCAGGTGCGCGGGGTGATCACCCAGAACGTGGATGGCCTCCACCAGGCCGCCGGCAGCCGGCGCGTGGTGGAGCTGCACGGGACGCTCTCGCGCGTCCTGTGCCTGGAGTGCGGGGCGCCGGAATCGCGCTCGGCCGTGCAGGATCGGCTGCGCGGCCTCAATCCTGGATGGCCGTGCCCGGACCGCGATGCGGAGCTCCTACCCGATGGGGACGCCGACTTTCGCCCGGACGGGAAGGCGCGGATGCGGCCCGACGGTGACGCGGACCTGGGCGGCGCGGACCCCGGTGCCTTCCGTCTCCCCGGGTGCCGCCGGTGCGGCGGGGTCCTCAAGCCCGACGTCGTATTCTTCGGCGAGAACGTGCCGCGCCCCACGGTCGAGGAGGCGTGGCGGCTGTTCGAGGAGGGAGATGTCCTGCTGGTGGCCGGCTCCTCCCTGGCCGTCTACTCGGGCTACCGCTTCGTGCGGCGCGCCGCGGAAGAAGGCCGGCCCGTGGCCATCGTGAACGTGGGCGAGACGCGCGGCGACGCGCTCGCCGACCTGCGGGTGGACGGCCGCACCGGCGAAATCCTCCCGCGCCTGGCCGACGCGCTCCTCGGGCGGGGAGCGCGTCGGCCAGGCGCGGGACCCTCCGATCAGGCCGCGGGCGGCTCCTCCGCGCCGGCCGCCGGCTCCCCGCCCGCCAGCCGGCTGTTCCGCGCCCCGTAGGTGAAGTAGAAGATCATCCCGAGCACGAACCAGATGAGCAGCCGCAGCCAGGTCACCAGCGGCAGCGACGCCATGAGGTAGAAGGCCGAAATGGCTCCCATCGGGGCCACGAACCACACCCACGGCGTCTTGAAGGGCCGGGGTAGCTCCGGCTCCCTGAGCCGCAACACCAGGATCCCGATCGACACGATCACGAAGGCCAGCAGAGTGCCGATGGACACCAGGCTGGCCGCGTCGCGGACCGGCAGGATGGCGGCGAAGAAGGCCACGATCGTGCCGGTCACGATGGAGGTGATCCAGGGGGTGCGGAACTTCGGGTGGATCTTGTTCACGAACTGGGGCAGGAGCCCGTCGCGCGACATGGTCCAGAAGATCCGCGACTGGCCCATGAGCATGACCAGGATCACCGAGGAGAGGCCGGCGATGGCGCCCAGCTTGATGATCCCCGACATCCAGCCCAGCCCCGCGTGGTCGGCGGCCAGCGCGATCGGGTCCGGCACGTCGAGCTGCTTGTAGGGCACCACGCCCGTCGCCACCAAGGAGACCACGATGTAGAGGGCCGTGCAGATGAGGAGCGACCCGATGATCGCCTTGGGCATGTCCTTCTGCGGATTCTTCGCCTCCTGCGCCGCCGTGGTGATGGCGTCGAACCCGATGTAGGCGAA
>Ga0307419_10000634_pt1 | contig 17878 bp, 14 predicted proteins | sample SalMarWE160230MG_2_FD_202512 | JGI IMG/M metagenome (GOLD analysis project Ga0307419, IMG submission 202512) | Salt marsh sediment microbial communities from the Plum Island Ecosystem LTER, Massachusetts, United States - WE1602-30 | ecosystem: Environmental > Aquatic > Marine > Intertidal zone... | reverse complement strand
TGCGGTTTGACAGGTGCCTGGTAACAAATTCAATATCAGGCCCATGCAGGGCGGTTGTGCTTACCGGGAAATACAGTCATCTCAATGGCTTCCTCTCCAATGAAGCCAAACAATTTGACGGATCACAACAGACATTTCCCAAATTACTGCAGAAGACAGGTTATAATACCGCTATCATTGGCAAATGGCATCTTGGATCTCAGCCAACAGGCTTTACTCACTGGGAGATCCTGCCCGGACAGGGAAACTATTACAATCCCGATTTCATAACCGGTGACTGTACACACAGAGAAAACGGTTATGTGACTGAAATCATTACAGAAAAATGTATCGAATGGTTAAATGATGTGAAAGACTCAGGAAGGCCTTTCATGCTGATGATGCACCATAAGGCACCACACAGGGAGTGGCAGCCCGGACCCCATGAGCTGACACTCTATAACGATGTCACTTTCCCTGAACCGGAAACCCTTTTTGATGATTATTCAAACAGGGGCACAGCTGAGAAAACACAGGATATGACAATCGCCAAAACAATGAGAATAGAGGAGGACCTTAAGCTGTATAGCGACAGAAGCAAAATGAGAAATACCGGTCTTAACCGGCTAACACCTGAGCAGCTTGCAGCATGGGACTCTGTTTATAATCCCATGATAAGAGAGTTTTACGGGACAGATCTCACAGGCGACTCTCTTACAAGCTACAAATACCAGCGCTATATGCAGGATTACCTGGCATGCATCGCTGCAGTGGATAAGAGCGTAGGGGAGGTGCTCGATTACCTTAAGGCTAATGGATTAAGCAATAATACTGTTGTTATCTATACCTCCGACCAGGGATTTTATCTTGGTGAACATGGCTGGTTCGATAAAAGATTTATGTTCGAGGAGTCATACAGAACACCTCTTCTCATAAGATGGCCCGGAGTTGTGGCATCAGGAACCGTTAACAACGACATGGTCTCAAATCTTGATCTTGCCGAGACCTTCCTGGATATTGCCGGAACAGATGTGCCGGATGATATGCAGGGGAGGAGCATGGTGCCGATCCTGAAGGGTAAAACACCTTCAAACTGGAGAAAAGAGCATTACTATCATTATTACGAATACCCGGGCTGGCATATGGTTAAGCGACATTACGGCATAAGCACCGAACGCTATAAGCTCATCCATTTTTATTATGACATTGACGAATGGGAGCTGTTCGACCTGCAGTCAGATCCGCAGGAACTGAAGAACGTATATGATGATCCTCAATACTCCTCAGTGAGAAAGAAACTTCACAAACATCTTGTCAAACTGATGCAGAAATTAAGCGACAGTGAAGAACTTACAAAACAGTTTCTTCCGAACTAAACAGCACTTTTTCTAACTGAAATAGTGAAGGTATTCTTCCAGGTTGTATTCTTTACATAATCCACGGAACTCTTCAAGCAGCAGTTCGTTAAACGGCACACCCTTATTTTGTCTTTCCAGCCATATGAAATGTTCCTTTTCACCGGCTGTATAGATCCTGTCCTGTCCCGGCATTCTTTCAGAGCCTCTTAGCTCACGCAGTATATCCCCGGTGGTCTTTTTAAAATCATCCGGATCGGTAAAGGCACTTATATCAATGGCAATGAAGAAATGCCCAAGAGAATAGGGGATTTTTTTGCCGTCTTTCACACCCATAATCATCTTCATGAAAGTACCCTGTTGCAAGGCTGAAGAGAGTATCTCTACCACGGTGGCATAACCATAGCCTTTATATCCGGCAGTCTCTTCGCCAATACCGCCCAGGGGAGTAAGTGCTGCACGGCCGGCAATCAGATCCTCAAGTACTTCATGGGAATTGGCTTTGCTTTCACCATTTTTATCAATCACCCATCCTTTAGGCAGCTCTTTTCCTTCACGTGCATAGAGCTCTATTTTTCCTCTCTGTGTGATTGAAGTGGCGCAGTCGAGTAAAAACGGGAAAGGTTCATCGCTGGGTATCCCATAGGTTAATGGATTGGTTCCCAGCATGTTTCCCACACCAAATGTCGGAGCGATTGATGGTCTCGCGTTTGTCCCGGTAATACCGATCATATTTTCGCGTACTGCCATCAACGCATAATATCCTGCAATACCGTAGTGTGATGAATTACGGGCAACTACCATTCCCATTCCGTATTTTCCGGCCTTTTCGATGGCAAGATTCATAGCATTGAATGATATAACATGGCCCATACCATCATGACCATCGATCACAGCTGTAGCCGGTCCCTCCTTAACAATAGTATATTTGGTAACCGGGTTCAGTATACCAGCTTTAATACGATCGAGATAAATGCTTTTCAGACGGTTTACACCGTGAGAATCAATGCCAAACTTATCGGCCTGTATCAATACATCACCAATTATTTTCGCATCTTCACGCGGGATGCCGGCTTTTACCATAGCATCCACGATAAATTTCTCAATCACTTCAAAAGGAATAAATTTACGTTCCATATTTTTCGTTTTTAATTTATCATATTGTTCAACAATTGATTCTAAAAATACGAAAAAACATATTCAAATCAAAGGGTAAAAATATTCCTTATGTATATTGTACCAGACCTTAACGCCCTAATGCCCTAATTCACCCCGCACATCAGCGCACTCTCCCATGTGGGAGTAACCCGTTTAAATGAAACAGCTCCGCCGGCAATATTCAGAAAATGATCTGCTATTCCATTTCTTGCTTTTACGTGTCCCTTTGAACAGAAAGGACACCTGCATAACCTACGGAAGAATTTTGTTCCGGCCGCTTCAGCATCATGCGATGAGTTAAAATTTCCGAGGAAAAACCTTTTGTCCTCTTCGGGTACAAAAGGACACTCTTCATGGTGGATTATATGATATCCGCCCGATCCCGGCTTTATGCCTATAAAATATTTTTTACACATATCAATTAATTATGACAGATCACATTTTGGAGTTTTATCGGTTTTCTTGTTAAATTGTTACCTGTAATTTTAATTTTTTGATTTGTGTAATCATGTGTTTTTACAGTGTTTTAAAACACAAAACATGATTGTTTTGCATATTTTTTATTTTTTTTCAGGTAACAATTTACCGTCAATCAATATTAAACGGCAAAAATCAAACTTAAACTTTAAAATCATGGAAAGAAAAATCAGATTTAAAATGGCAAAAAGAAATTTTGATGAGGTCATCTCCAAACTAACAGAAAATGAAATACTTAATCCCGACGCAATGCGCTGCGTGAGAGGTGGCGATGGAGAAGGCAATGGAGGAGGTGATGGTATCATTATTCCTCCAAAACAGGAATAAGGGATCTGCTTCAGCACAGATAATCTCCCTTTTAACAGAGCATCCAGTAAACATTGGGTGCTCTTTTTTTTTCTCATATTGATTTTTTTTCTGAAATTGTGGTTCTGCCATTTTCAGGATTTTTATATGAAAAAAATTGTATTGGTTTGCTTTTTCTTGACAATAGTATCCTTGAATTTATCAAGATCACAGGGTAAGGATCTCTATGATTTATTCCCGGAATTTGCAAGACTTTACAATTCAGGAGATTTTATAGCAGCAGAAGAGTGTATGCTTACTATTCTTGATCCCGAAAATAATTCACCAACCAGTTGGCTTATTGCTGCCTATAATAATCTTGGACTGGTAAAAAAGAGTATAGGGCTTTATTCAGAGGCATTAGAATTTTATAATATATCTGAAAGTCTGGCATTGAGTAATAAAAATTATGATATCTACCTGATCGATATTTATAATAACAAATCAATGATTTATACATTCAGGAGATCATTTTCAACTGCTGTTGAATATCTAGAGAAAGTAATCAGAATTTGTAAGAATAACAATAATTCTGATAACAGTATATTATTGAAAATATCCAGAGCTTACATGAATATTGGGATTATTTATAATGAATCACAAAATTACAATAAAGCTCTGGAGAACCTGGAAGAGAGTATACGTATTAAAGAAAGACATAATTTACCTGAGATCGAGTTGACATACTTAAACTTAGCAAAGACTTATTCAAGGATTGGCAACTTTGAAAAAGCAGATTTTTTTTTTACAAAAAGCATAAATAGCATGATAGACCAGTATGGGGATGATTATTATAGATTACCAGAATTATTATTTGACTACGGTTTGTTTTTACGATCAAAAGGAAAATATAGTGAATCGCTAGATGCCCATATAAAAGCACTTTCTATCTGTCTTAAAAATTACGGGCCCAAACACACTTTGGTTGCATTGTCATATAAACATTTGGGCGATAATTATTTAAATCAAAAGCAATACAGAACTGCCTTGGAAAATTATCAGAAATCACTTATTGCGGTCGTTAATAATTTCAATGATACATCAATCTTCACAAATCCTCTAATTGATTCTGCACTTTTTAATATCCGGCTCTTAGAAAATATGAAAAGCAAGGCCAATGCTCTAGAGCTTTATGCAGGTATACAGAATGACACTGTACAAAAGCATAAAATCCTTTGTAAAAGCCTCGAAACTATGTACCTGGCACTGCAGCTTATCGACAGGATCAGGAATGATTATCTCACCGAAGAGAGCCGCATGTACCTGGCAGAGAATGAAAAAGAGACATATCTTTCCGCTGTTCATATTGCCGGGTCACTGTACGAGATGACAGGCGAGAGCTCCTGTATCGGGCGAATGTACGGGATCGCCTGCAAAGCCAAAGCGGCAGTGCTCCGTAATGAGATAACAGAAAACGAGCTTCTTGCCGCATCAGGTATTCCTGATTCTCTCAATGAGAAACAAACCGGTCTTTCAGCTAACATTGCAGCCTATAACAACCTTATCCTCGAGGAGTCACAGAAGACAAATCCTGACAGCAACAGGCTCGCTCTCTGGAAAGATGCACTCTTTGAGATGAATCGTGAAATAGAAAAGGTAAGTGAGATAATAAACGATGAGTATCCTGCAATCAGGGAGCTTCTTCAGAAAACCGAACCGCTCACGCTTGATGAGATACAAAAACATTTGCATAGTAATGAGACCATCGTCGATTACCTTCTCTCAAACCAGTACAGGGAAGGCAAAAGAGCTCTTTATATATTCATAATAACCGGGGAGAGTATTGATTTCAGTCAGGCTTTCATCGACTCTCTTTTCATGCAAAATGCAGAAATAGTCAGGGATCATGGTATGCCTCCTCACAATAGAGGTGATTTCAGAGAGTATACCGGCGCCCTTAACTTCATGTACAAAGACCTCATAGAACCGGTTAAAGGAACCTTTGCGGGAGACAGACTTATCATCATACCTGACGAGGAGATTGCCTGGCTTCCCTTTGAGGCATTCCTTAAAGATCTTCCGGCTCCGGGGAAATCCGATTATGAAAATCTTCAGTTTCTTATACACGATTATACCTTCTCGTATGGTTTTTCATCATCCCTGTTATTCGGAAAATCTGAGAGAAAGCCGGCAGGAGTGAGAGTGTTCGCATTTTCGCCTGATTATGGAAGTAATAATATTTCTGCCAAGGTAAATGGGAAATTGCCTGGTGCGGAAAAAGAAATTGGATCAATATCCGGAAGATTCAGAGGGAAACGTTATACAGGGGGGGAAGCAACGGAAGCAAATTTCAGGATTGCCGTGAGGAAGCCTGCCGTCTTTCATCTTGCCATGCATTCCGTTGCCGACACACTGAATTCAAAATATTCCTGGCTCGCTTTTGACATAGGAGCCGATACCATTGAGGACGGCAGGCTCTACAACTACGAAATAAGCCTGATGAGGATAAAATCACCAATGGTTGTGCTCAGCGCCTGCAATTCGGGCACAGGGACTCTGTATCACGGCGAAGGACTGATGAGCATTGCACGCAGCTTCATACTTGCCGGGGCATCATCGGTTGTCAGGACATCATGGGAGATCAACGATGAGACAAGTGCAGAGATCATTACAGGTTTCTACAATAACCTTTCCCGGGGTATGCCTAAAAACGAAGCTCTTCGCAGGGCAAAGCTTGATTACCTGGCAAATTCTTCGCCCTCTTTGTCAGATCCATGGTATTGGGCCGCATATGAGGTTCTTGGCGGCAATGCACCTGTAGCCGGTAATAAGAGATGGATGATAATTCTTATTGTGACAGTACTGGCAGTGGTGATAATATTCGCAAATTATTTCAGGCAGCGCAGGATCTTTTCCGATCGTTCACTGTAGTAGCCCGGCGATTGTGCCAGCATCTCAAAATATCCCGTGGCATCTGTTATATTGCCTTCTTTTAAATATGCAAGTCCCAGGTACCATCGTGCCTCTTTCGAATATTCCCCCTGTTCTTCGGCCACTGCTTCAAGCAGTGTGGCAGCCTTATCATATTCACCCAGTTCCAGGTGTGTCATACCCATGAAGAACCGGGGTGCCGCTGATGTAGGATCCGATTCAGTCAGATCAGAGAATCCGGCTGATGCAGCCTGGTAGTTGCCTTCGTTATAGTTCATGACTGTTGATGCCCAGGTGTCCGCCTGATTGCTGCCAGTACCTCTTGTTACAGGTGATATTGCCTCTATGGGCTCATAATACCTGTTAAATAACCTGCCGGGATCATCCGTCGGCAGGAGAACCTTCATTATAATAACTGCACCTGCCACAACAGCAGCAGCGAGTGAAATATACCGTATAAATACCAATCTGCCTGACCGCGTTTTTTCACCTTGATCCTTTTTCGGGGATGTTAAACTCTCTTCCTGATTAAGCGAGCTGGTTATGAATTCCTTTATCTCCTTCTTCCGGGCATCCCTTTCTCCGTTTCCCTGTTTCTTTTCGTGCCATTCCCTTACCCATTCAGATGATATCCTGTCAAGATTACTTCGTTTTATCTCTTCACGTATCTCTTTGACCTCCTCCTTCATCTTCATCCCGGAATTTCTGCCGGAAAGGGCCTCCCTGATGTATTTTTCATTCTCTTTATTCCGCATATTATGCTGGTAATCAGACAAGACTTGTTTTACAGCATTGCCGGCAGCAGCATATCCGGGATCGTTTTTCACCTCTTCAATATCGAGCTCACCCTTCAGATAATTGCCGATTTTTTCGAATAGCGCAGAATCTTCCGCTGAAAGTAAATTATCATCCCATTCACTCTTCCTTCCTGTTTTACCTGCCATATTTCCGTTATTCCCGCTCATCATTCTTATTCCCTTTCTCCTTTTTACTTTTTACTTTCTCATTCTCAATAAATTATCTCTTTTATGGTCTCTTCCGATTCCATAATCTTCTTATACTCAGGGTGGTTTTTCACCGTATCTATAAGTTCCGTCTGGGATTCACTTTTTTTCTTCCGCACATAGCCGTAGCTGTAGTTCAGCTTTTCGGCGATCTCCTGATGGGAGTATCCTTTCCAGTAAAGTTTTAGTATTTTTCTGCCTGATTTGTCGAGTTTTTTAAATGACTTCATAAAAATGTCCCTGTACAGATCATCATCAACCTGTTCTGAAAAATCGGGATCTTCTTCGGTCTCGGTACGTCTTTGAAGGTAATTGGCTGCAGAGTGCCTTCTGTCGAGCACTGATTTCCAGAGGTTTTCGCAGATACAATAAAGAAATGTCTTGAATTTACAGGTAAGGGCAAACTCCCTGCTATCGATCTTTTCGAGGATGATCATAAGACCCTCCTGGAAAATATCCTTAGCATCCTCTGAGCTGCCTCCCAGATGAGCAACCATGTTCCTGATCATGGGAAGGTACTCGTCAGACAGATAAAGCACCACGTAACTCTGACGGTTACGCAGACATTCGATGATCTCGCTGTCGGTGTACTCTTTCACAAAAGCTGATATTTCTTGCGGGGGCAAAAAACAGCATCCCAAATTTATGATTTTTTTCATTCAAACCAAAAAAAAATTGCTTTTTCATCATAAAATAATTTGATTTTAATGGTATGATGGAACCCACATGTAGCTGAATATTATAATATGGTGTTTAGCTTCGCTGAGCTCGCAAGCTCAGTTGTGTATGTAAATACATGTGGGTTTCAGGGTAACAATTTCATGCCTATCGAGATTAAACTATGTTTTTATTTATGGAGACAGGATCATGTTTTTGCATGTATCTAATATAGAGTGCTTTACCGTTTTCATGGAAATGGGAGGGGTAAGGTATTTATATATTTCCGGATTAAAAAAATAGAAGCGAAGAAAAAAATTTAAGCTGAAATGAGGATTGCAAAGTCACAATACGATCATGGTTATCACTTCAGCAGGGGAGAAGAGGGAAAAATCAGCGATACCGGAACATTTGATTTCCTCGTAAGTGAAAATGCTGATGGAGTACCTTTTCAGTTAATCTTCGGGCAGCAGATCGGAGAAGGAATTTATCTCAACACGGGGGCTGGGGTAAGACAGCTTCTCGGCATCTCGCCCGAAGATTTTACTGAAAAGACATTCCATGATATGATTGAAGAAATTGTTCCTCTTTCAGATGATATTCCGGCTGATCTTTTAATCTCACGCAGGAAATTCATTAATGGCGAGATAAAGAATTACCGGGCTGAAATTCTTGTAAAGCTTCCGGGGGGAGGTAAGAAGTGGATCCTTGATACTTCGGTCCCGATGATCGATGATAAAACTGGAATGATCACAGGCGCCATGGGCATTTTATATGATGACACTACAAGGAAGCATATACTTGAGAAGCTCATTGAAGTCCGTAACAAAGCTGATGACAATGAAAGTCTGAAGGCGGCCTTCCTTCATAATATATCGCATGAAATAAGAACTCCCCTGAATGCCATTGTAGGATTTTCCACGCTTCTGGATGAGTATCCCGACAGTCCGGAAAAGAGGAGGGAGTATCTTGATATAATATCCAGGAGTTCCGATCATCTAATGGAGATCGTCGACGACATTGTGGAGATATCTAAGATTGAGGCAAAGACCGTGAGGATCAGCAGGGAGAAGGTGAATATAAACAATTTGCTCAGCACTGTTTACGACCAATACAGATTTTTGGCCTCAGAGAAGAGAGTGGTGTTCAATTATGTGATTATACCCGGAGGCAGTGATCCATGTATTTACACTGACAGTTACAAGGTTACACAGATACTGAAGAATCTTGTAAGTAATGCTCTCAAGTTTACCAGCGAGGGCAGGGTTGAATTTGGGTACAACGTAAAGGAGAAGTATATTGAGTTTCATGTGTCCGATACCGGTATTGGCATTCCCACTGAACAGCAGGCGAATATCTTTACCAGGTTTTACCAGGGCGACAGCACATCAAAGCGAAACTATGGAGGCACCGGTCTGGGTCTTGCAATCTCGAAGGCCTATATTGAGCTCCTGGGCGGCGATATATTGTTCACCTCACGTCAGGGTGAGGGCTCGGTATTCCGGTTTACAGTGCCGGATGAGAGGGTGGGGGAGTGAAGTTTTTCCAAAAGGACATATTTGGATTTTTGCACTATAGCAAATATGGAGGGATAAAATTGCTTATGTGAATGATATAAGCAAGTTATAAGCAAGCAATTCCAACGAATTTGTAACTTTACAATAAAATTATTCGAATGAGCAAAGAATCAAGAATCAAGTTAATTGAATCCATCGAAAAACATCGAGGGACAAAACTAATTACTTATATTACAAGTACGCGAGCTAATTTAGAAGTGCCAATGGCATTAGATATGATAAGAAAAATCTATGAACATTTGGTTAAAATCGAAGAGGATAAGAAAGATAAAATTGACATCGATTTGTTCTTAGTGAGTAACGGTGGCGAAGGCACAGTTCCATGGAGACTTGTTACTCTAATCCGAGAGTATGCAAAAAAATTTTCTGTTTTGATTCCATTTCGAGCTTTTAGTGCGGCAACTCTAACCGCACTAGGTGCAGATGAAATAGTAATGCATCCAATGGGTATGCTTGGGCCAACCGATCCAACAGTTGCTAATCCTTTCAATCCTACCGATCCAACTAATCCAAAACAAAAACTTGGCATCAGTGTCGAGGATGTGACAGCTTATATAAGCTTAATAAAAGAGGATGCTGGAATAACTCATGAGGATGAATTAGTTCAAGCATTCAACAAACTGGCAGATAATATTCATCCACTTGCCCTTGGCAATGTAAAAAGATCTCTCGCACAATCAAGAATGATGGCCCAAAAATTATTATCGCTTCATATGAATAAAGCTAAGGAACAGCATGAAATCAAGGATGTAGTTGATAACCTGACCTCAAAATTATATTATCATGGTCATCCAATAAATCGTAAAGAAGCCCGAGAACAAATTGGATTGAGAACTGTTATAAATGCAGATTCTGAATTAGAACCAACTATGTGGGATTTGTACCTTGAATATGAAAATGAAATAAAAGCAGACGATCCGTTTGATCCATTAATGGATTTTGTTTCACAGAACCAAGATCTTCAAGTTGGCCATGGTAATTCTATAGAAATAGCATCAAAATTAGCATACATCGAAAGCACATTTAGAACTGATTTTGTTGAGATTAAACATAGTGTTTATGGCACAAAACAAGCAAATGGAACATATCAAATTGTTCCAAATATTACAAGCAGAGGTTGGAAAATTGAATAATCCGATTTATATTTGAATAATAAATATAATCATATGGAAACCCTGATATACATAAATTGTGGCAATTGGTCTAATAATGAGCCATTTAATAGCGAGTCTTATCCTGAGACCAGCATTCTTCCCGAAAGATTCAGGTCAGTTTCTGAACCATCTGAGATTCCATTAACCTCAGATGATTTAAATTCGGTTACTATTCCACTCCCAAAACTGGTTAGTTCTGAAGAATAGATAAGTTTTAAAATTTTGCCTGCTTATAACACGGTCAATAAAATTAATAGGTTTGTCACGGTTTTTGCATTGGCTTTCTGCTACTTAGACAGCTTAGTAAAACGTGACAAACCCGGACCGCTCCACTGCTGTTGACAAAATAACACTACAAAGACAAATTCAGAACTAAACCAAACTTGTACCCCCTTTACTCACTTCGTTCGCACGGGGCAGACGCGACACTCGTATAACCCAGGCAATTTGTACCCGTTCCGATGTCAAATGTACGCGACTCTTCCTTCAGCCCACAATAGGGATGACTTCAAAGGTCTTTGACCTGGGTCTCTCAACCCGGTTTGTCGTGGTTAGTTTTAACCAGGACTCCGAAAAGAATACAGGTATCATGTTCGAACCCGCAGTTACAGCGAAGCTGGGTTGGGACCATATAAAAGCTGTAGCCCAGGTAGGATTGTCCTATCCCCTTAATCCCGATAATATCCATTTTGTCTATCAGGTCGGGCTGGTTTCGCTCGGGCTTCAGGCTAATTTTGGCAAAATGTTTAAATGAACCTGACCGGAAGGGAGTAAAAACAGTACCGTTTTATGATTTGGATTGTCCGCGTCTTGACAGGTAACGCATCCTTGCCTCTTCAGGATCAGCATCAAGGGCTATATAGATTTTGGTTCTATGGTCTATAACAACTACCTGCATCTTATTGAGGTCCGGAGATTTAAATGCTGCCTGTTTTTTATCGTAAATACTGTTATTCTTCATTTCATTAATAATTAATTATTTGATCCCGGGAAGTTTTCTTGCCTGTTTCACCCTTGTATTGGTCTGATAACTCTCTGATTGATTTTGTTCTCCAGGATCCGCATTTCAAAAAAAAAGTCCCGCTTCTGGCGGGACCAAAAATCTTAAATGATTAATATAGATAAACTAAGCAAGTTTAACATTTACTGCATTTAATCCTTTTTTTCCCTGTTCAACGTCAAAGGTTACCTCATCATTTTCTGAAATGATATCCTTTAATCCTGAAGAGTGTACAAAATACTCTTTTTCTGAATTCTCCTCTTTAATGAATCCGAATCCTCTTGATTCATTAAAGAATTTTACTGTTCCTTTACTCATAATTTTTTTTTATAATTTCGGCGCAAGATACGCTTTTTTTTTAATATATCATATTTAATTACAATATATTAAATATTTACACGCTTTATTCCTGATCAAACATGCAAAAATAAAGGGTGAATTCAGTGCTATAAAAGTATCTTTTCACTCGGTCCTTATCGAGCTGGCCGGATTCATGATTGCCGCCTGGTATGCCTTGTAGCTGATGGTAATAAATGTGATGACCACCGTCAGCAACGCTGCAAAAATCAGAAGCATTACACCTATCTTTGTCCTGTATACATAGTTCTGCAGCCAGTTACTCATGAAATAATATGCTACAGGAACTGCAATTATTATGGAAATAGTCACCAGTATAAGGAAGTCCTTTGAGATCAGTCTTATTATAACACTTTCATCAGCGCCGAAAACCTTTCGTATGCCGATCTCCTTTGTCCTCTGCTCAACCATGTATGAGGCAAGGCCGAACAGTCCGAGGCAGGCAATAAGAATTGCCAGTATGGTGAACATTGTAAATATGAGGCCCCGTTTCTCATCTGCTTCAAACTGCCTGTTAAACCTTTCGGTAAGGAATGTATATAAATAGGGCTGATCGGGAAATACCTCCTTCCATTTGGTTTCGATGAAGCTCAGAGTCTGTTCCATATTATTGCCGCTTAGTTTTACATAAATTATGTTGCCTAATTCGCGGTAAACCAGAAGCAAAGATTCTATTTCATTATACATTCCGGTCTGATGGTAATCTGCCATTACACCGATAACTCTTGCCCGGATTGTATTTTCATCACCTAACTCAACTTTCTTACCGATAGGTTCACTCCAGCCCATCCTGTTCGCTAAGGTCTCATTTACAATAACTCCTGTTAGTGTGTCGGAAGGCATATCCTGCTGAAAATCACGACCCTCAACTATCTTTATACCGAGAGCATCAACAAAATCATGATCAACAACAGCAAAGTTGACCCCTCTCTGGGCCATTCCCTGGTCAGTTTCAACGTTGAAAATAACCTTGCCCGAGCCTTGACCCAATGGTGTATTTGTTGAGGTAACATATTTAATATCATTATTATCCAGTAGAGTCTGTTTAAGCACCGGGTATTTGCGGACCATGTTCTGGTTAAGCTGCAGTGTAAGCACGTTTTCCTGGTCAAATCCCTGATCCATGCTTTTCAGATAATTCAGCTGTCTGAATACTACGAGAGTACATATTATCATTACCACCGATACGGTAAACTGGATAACTACAAGGATCTTCCTGAAAAGACTTCCTGCAGAACCCTGTGTGATTTCCCCCTTGAGCACAGTCACGGGGCTGAATCTCGAAAGAAAAAATGCAGGGTAGCTTCCTCCGATTATGCCGGCTATAAGTATAACACCAATCGCTGAGATAATTACCACAGGACTGTATAGTATTGAAACATCGAATGACTTACCAGCCAGCAGGTTGAATTTTGGAAGAAGAATAAGTAGCAATATTACACTTATTATCAAAGAAATAACCGTCAGTACGACCGATTCGGACAGGAACTGCACCACCAGTGGCGCACGACGAGAACCGACAACTTTGCGCAGCCCAACTTCCCGTGCACGTCCTGATGACCTGGCGGTTGCCAGGTTCATATAATTCATTGCCGCTATCAACACAAGGAATAGGGCTATAATACCGAAGATATATACATAGGTAATGCTGCCTGTTGGTTCCGGTTCTCCCGGGTTCGTTGAATACAAATGGATCCTGGTGATCGGTTCCATGATATACTCAATGGTAATTTCCAATGGTCCGAATATAGTCTTCATATGAGCATCATACATACCCTGCATCTTGGTTTCAAATGCCTCAACATCTACATCGTGAGGCAGCAGCAGGTAAGTAAAAACACCAAAATTGCCCCAGCTCCCGATCTGTTTTGGTAGATTATTCCTTGCTGCAACAGCGTCAAACCGGAAATGCGAGTTGAAGGGAACATCTCCGATCACACCTGTCACTTCAAAAGTATTATCCCCGGTGGTGAGAGTCTTTCCTACAGGATCCTCATCTCCGAAATAACGAGCCGCAGCAGTCTCTGTAAGCACTATTTTACCAGGATCCTTGATTGCAGATCTTACTTCACCGCGAAGGATCTTATAGCTGAAGATGTCGAACAGGGTGGAGTCGACATAATAGAAGTTCTCCTCAATAAACTCTTGATCTTCATATTTATACAACGCCCGCGGCATGTTAATGAACCGTACAAAAGACTGCACTTCAGGATAATCCTGGACGACCTGGGGTCCGAAAGGTATCTGTGCTACATTCCATGTGAACTGGTCATCTGTTTCCGTGATTTTTGATGATACGCGGTATATCCTGTCAGCATTTTCGTGGTACCTGTCATAACTTATTTCATCTGACACATAAATAATCAGGAACAGGGCACTGGATATACCCAGTGTAAGTCCCAGTATATTTAGCAGGCTATAACCAAGATGTTTACGAATATGGCGAAAAGCTGTTTTGAGCAGATTTTTAAACATTTATTTTAAGGTTAGTTTTAATAAAAATTAAATTTAATTTATATTTTTTCGATGTTCATTCTATTATTAAAAGATTAACTTAACATTAACATTTAAACCAACAAACAAGTAATCCCGCCCGAATGACTGACCCGTCCGAATAGACTTCGTCCGGGCGGACATCGTTCAGTCGGGCGGGCATCAACAAGCAACCAAAACTAAAAACGTTAGTTACTATTCTAATGCAACAAAGCTGATAGTCAAACGTCTTTTATATAATTTAAAAACATATTATGATAAGAAAATTCCTCCGCCTGTCCTTACGTAACATTCTGAAACATAAAGGTTTTGCTTTCATCAATATAGCCGGTCTGGCAATCGGGCTTACTGCATCATTACTGATCCTTCTTTGGATACAGGATGAACTGAGCTATGAAAAATTCAACCTGAATGCTGAAAACATTTACAGGGTTGAAGAGGATCAGTTCTATTCGGGTGAGAGATATCATGTAACAGTGACGCCTCATCCGAGCGGACCGGTATGGCAAGAAAAGATCCCGGAGATAAGGGAACAGACAAGGTACTACAGGCTTCCCAGGATCCTGTTCCGCCTGGATGAAACAGTATTCTATGAATCTTCCATTATTGCTGCAGATTCCGGTTTGTTTAAAATCTTCACTTTGCCTTTTTTACTGGGTGATCCTGAAACTGCACTTCGCGAACCTAATTCAATTATCCTGACTGAGAAATTAGCTGAGAAATACTTCGGGGAATCAAATCCTGTTGGAAAAACACTTACACTTGAAAATAGAATGCAATTCATGGTTACTGGTGTAATTAAAGATTTACCCCGAAATTCAATGTTTACATTTGAAGGAGTAATTCCCTATTCTTTCCTCAAAGAAATAGGAGCAATAAGTGATCATTGGGGCAGTAATTCCATATATACATTTGTACAGCTGGAGAAGGGTGCTGATATTGATGCCGTCAATAAAAAGCTGACCGATGTTGTGCTTGAGTATATTCCGGAGACAATCACTAAATACATGTTGTTCCCTCTCCTGGATATTCATCTCCATGGCCAGTTTGGATTTGAAATCAGTAAAGGTCCGGTAATTGTAGTAAGTATCTTTGCCCTTATTGCGGTATTTGTTCTTCTTATTGCATGCATCAATTTCATCAACCTTGCAACCGCCAAAGCTGCAGGCCGTGCTAAAGAAATAGGGATCAAGAAGGTGGCCGGTGCCAGTCAGAAGACTTTAATAATTCAGTTTATGCTTGAATCTTTCTTTCTGGTTATAATGGCACTGGTACTGGCTTTGATCCTGGTCGGACTGGCACTTCCGCTGTTCAATAGTATTTCAGGAAAGAATTTTATTCTTTCCGACTTGTTACGCTTCAGGTTTATTATCAGCATCATTATTGTGGGAGTTGCCGCAGGATTGTTATCCGGAATATATCCTGCACTCTATCTCTCTTCATTTAAACCGGTTACAGTGCTTAAAGGAGAGACAGTATCAGGAAAAGGCAACGGAAGGCTCAGGCGTATTCTTGTTGTGATCCAGTTTACCCTTTCAATACTCATTGCGATAGTGGCAACAATAATGTACCTGCAGATGAAGCATCTGCAGAATAAAGAGCTTGGCTTTGACAAGGAAAACCTTTTGTGCATCCCAATGGCCGAGGATATGAAACCCAAATACTATTCATTGAAGAACGAGCTTCTGAAAGAGACTCTCATTGAGGGAGTAACAGCATCAATGAGCAATCCTGTACGGATGGGCAGTAATTCAGGAGGAGCAGACTGGGAAGGGAAGGATCCGGAAAAGAATGTATTGATTGGTACCAATGCAGTTGATTACGACTACCTTGAAACAATGAAAATGGAACTTTTATCAGGCCGGGATTTCTCAAGAGAATATGTCTCCGATCTAGCAAAAGATACTACAGGTAATTTCCTGATCAATGAAGAGGTTGCAAAAATGATGGGAACTGACGATCCTACAGGTAAAAGATTTCACTTCATGGGTCTCGAAGGCAGGATTGCAGGAGTATTGAAGAACTTTCATTTTAAAGGTGCTGACCAGGCTATTGAACCGATGGCTTTTGCCCTCACTGAAACTGGTTGGTTTAATTGTATCCTCATAAGGCTAAATCCCGGGAATACTGCTGATGCCCTGAAGGCTGCAGAGAGGGTTTGGGGAAATATACTTCCGGAATATCCTTTCAACTATTCCTTCATTGATGAAGATTATAAGAAACTTTTCAGTACAAATATCCGTCTTACTGAATTATTAAGGTATTTTACAATTCTTGCAGTGATAATCGCATGCATGGGTCTTTACGGCCTTTCTGCCTATTCGACGGAAAGGAGGACTAACGAGATAGGGATAAGGAAGGTGATGGGAGCCGGTATCACCACAATACAATGGAACATGGCAAAAGAATTTCTTTCTCTTATTCTTATATCACTCATAATCGCTCTTCCGGCAGGCTGGATAATTGCAGGTAACCTGCTGAAAGAGTTTGCAAGCAGGATCGATCTGTCGTCGATGGTGTTTGTATTGATAGCCTTTGGAGCAATGATTATTGCACTTATCACGGTCAGCTTCCAGGCTTTCAAAGCCTCATTGATTAATCCGGCAATTGCGCTTAAAGTTGAATGAAAATAATTCTATATTTGTCTGACACATTTATTTATAACCATTATTTCTTATTAATATGCTTAGCAACCTGATCAAGTACAGTCTACGCTCTTTTAAAAGGCAGCGTGCTTACGTAATAATAAATATCCTTGGCCTTTCAATAGGTATTGCCTGCAGTCTGCTTATTGCACTTTTCGTAATAAATGAGGCCAGCTACGACAAATATAACCTCAAAAAAGACAGGATATACAGGCTGGTGCTTAATGGTAAAATAGGTGGACAGGAATTTGTCGGAGCCTTTACCTGTGCTATTATTGGTCCTACCATGTTGAATGAGTTCCCTGAAATAGAGAATTTCCTAAGGATGACGGGCCGCGGACCCACTGTCGTTGAATATAAGGATCTTACCTTTACAGATGATCATGTGGTTGAAGCGGACTCCACTTTTTTTGATTTTTTTTCAATTCCCGTAATAAAGGGAGATCCAAAGAATATGCTCAATGCACCAAGGAAAGCAGTCCTCTCGGAATCAACTGCAAGGAAGATCTTTGGTGACGAGGATCCGATAGACAAAGCAATAATGATCGGGAACGATACAGCCAGGTATATTATTTCCGGAGTTATGGCGGATATTCCCGGAAACTCTCATTTTGAGGCAAATATCATTACATCATTCATGACCAATCCACGGTCGCAAAGCCCGATATGGCTGAGCAACAGCTTCAGTACATATCTGCTTTTGAAACCAAATACCAGTTATGTTACTGTCGATGAGAAGATACCTGCAATGCTAGAAAAATATGTAGGACCCGAAGTTCAGCAATTCATGGGAATAACTCTTGAAG
>Ga0307419_10000633_pt1 | contig 17884 bp, 17 predicted proteins | sample SalMarWE160230MG_2_FD_202512 | JGI IMG/M metagenome (GOLD analysis project Ga0307419, IMG submission 202512) | Salt marsh sediment microbial communities from the Plum Island Ecosystem LTER, Massachusetts, United States - WE1602-30 | ecosystem: Environmental > Aquatic > Marine > Intertidal zone... | reverse complement strand
CCTTGATCCCCAGATCGTACTCTTTTGAAAGGTCACGGATCTGGTCAATGCAATTGTGGCATGGCACAAAAACGATCTTGGCACCTGTATTGCGAATTTGCTCGGCCTTCATTTTCCCTGATTTGAGACGGTGTTTTTTCATTTCGCCGCCCATGGGCATTGCGCCGCCGCCGCCGCCACAGCAGTAATTGTAATTTCCCTGGTATTCCATTGGCCGAAAATCATCGGAGAGATACTCTGCCAGTCTTCGATTCTTTTGAGCGAGCCCTCCGCTCCGTACAATATTGCATGGGTCTTGGAGGGTCGTGGGTTCCTTGAATTTTTCCCTGAGTTTTATTCTTCCGTCACGAATGTAGTCGTGAAAAAGCTCTACCGAATGTATGACCTCCTGCTTGGGCGTGTATCCGAGCCAGCCAGGCGCTTCGAACCGAAGCGCGCGGTATGCGTGGCCTCATTCGGTTATGGCGATTTGTCTTACCTCCAATTCGTCTGCGCGTTTGAAGGTGTTCTCAACGATCATCCTTGCGGTCTTGCCGTCCCCACAAAACATGGCCAGGTTGGTATCGTCCCACCCCTTCTCGCTGGGGACGGTCCAATCCTCTCCCGCCAGGTGAAAAATCTTGGCGACCTCCATGATATCCTGGGGATAGAACATGGGCTCCCGGGCATTTACCGTATACATGATTTTGGCACCCTTTTTGTCTATAGGTATCTTCAGGCCAAGCATCTCTTCGGCCATCTCTTCCTCGCACCATTCAATGGTATCCACCCAGTCTTCCTTCGTGACGGCCATCTGGTTGCCGGATTCCTTGTAATTTTCGATTGGCTTGAGCAGTCCTTCAGGGGCCATGCCCTGGGAGAAGAGAAGCGCTCTCAGGAGCGCTATCATCATTGCGATATCTATACCGAAAGGGCAATACATGGTGCATCTCCTGCACATGTTGCATTCATGGTAGACAGTGTCGTACACCCTTTTCAGGTATTCCCCATCAACATTGCCCTTTTTCTTGAGGATATCCTTCAAGAATCTCACTTTATAGGAAGGGATCATCTTGGGATCCTTGTTGCTTGTGTTGTAATAGTGGCATGTGTTTGCGCACAGGCCGCAATGGGCGCATATATTGAGCCAGGTCTTGAATCTGGCGCCCATTTTTGGCTTTAAGAAATCCATAACCTTTCTGGGGTCAACCTGTTCGGTCATAATAACTCTCCTTTAGATCAAACACAGGTGGCGGTTCACATGGAATAGTCCCTGCGACCAAATTCAATGCCGGTTGCTCCTCTGGAGAAGAAAAAGAGGATAAAATGTGAAAACTTGGTGAAAGGGATCAGAATGAGCATCAACTCAGCCGAAAGCATGTGGATCAGTTGCATGTTTTCGGAGAAGAAAGCAATGTTGTCCAGCGTGCTATGGGTGAGAAAATAGCCTGTAAGAAACGGCAGTGCAATGATCACAAGCAGGAAGTAGTCTGAAAAGGTGGAAATAAGGCGAATGTCTGCAGAGATGATGCGCCTTAGCAGAAAAAAAAGGCAAATGGCCAGAAAAATCAGGGTCATCCAATCGGCTAAACCGTCAGGCATTGATGCCCATGTCCATTCAAATCTAGATTCTTCCCAAAGGCTTATATGCCCTGAAAAGAAGATCGGAACCGCCAGGAGGCAAATATGGAAAACATATCCCGATATCGTGAATACAGGATTCTTAGCCACATCTTTATTGATAGGGAGGAGCCAGCGTGCAAAGGTCGCCAGAACGTATTTCCATCTGAAATGCTTGAAAATGATCTTGTCTTTCTTAATGGAAAGAGACAAGAACAGTGCTGCCTTTAACAGACTGCCGATAATAAATGTCAGGAACGCGATCCATAGTAATGGCCCCTCGACAAATGAAAAGAAGTCCATGGCTTTTCGCTCCTTTCTGGATTCTGATAAATTGCAGGTTTAGGCAAGGCCATAATGGTTGAGAGTCAATCGCGATTAGAATGAAAGAACGTGAACAGCTTTCCGCGCAATACCCGGAAAAAATAGTATTATAACAAGATAATGTATAATCAAAATAAAGTATATATGACAATCTTTCCTTGTGTCAAGTCCAAATTGAAAGGGTCTGTCATAATTCAATTCCGTCTCATCCGCGACCCCTCCACGCTTAATAAAGCCTCTGTCCCTGCATTTTTCCAGAAAGCCTTTCAGCCAGTGACCGTATCTGACAAAACCATCAGGTATGACGCTCCCATTTCACAGCTTTCACACATCTTTCAAGGCGTTCTTGACCCTCTCCGGGGTCATGGGAAGCTGGAATACCCTCGCACCACAGGCATCGAAGACGGCGTTGGCCAGGACCGCGCCCATGGTGATGATGGCCGGCTCTCCGCCGCCCTGGGGTGGGGAACCCGGATTTTCAAGGATGACTACATCGATTTTGGGAAGCCAGGAAAAGCGAGGGATCTCGTAGGTGTCGAAATTGAGATCCAGGATTTTGCCGCCGTGAAAGTGGATTTCTTCGGTGAGGGCGTAGCCCATGCCCATGGTGATACAGCCTTCCACCTGAATGGCCGCTCCTTCGGGATTGATGGAAAGGCCCATGTCCTGGGCGCAGACCACGCGTTTGACCGAAACCGCGCCTGAACTCTTATCGACCTCGACTTCCGCTACGGTAGCCACATACGTCCCGGCATCGGTTCCGCAGGCGATCCCGCGGCCCTGGCCGCTCGGCACCGGCGATTTCTTCCATCCGAATTTCTCCGCCGCCGCTTTCAGCACCCGCTTCATCCTTTCGTCGGACAGGTTATGCAGCCGAAACTCCAACGGATCCATCCCGGCCTGCGCCGCCAGGATGTCGATCTGCGATTCCCGGGCGAAGGTGTTGGTGTTGTTGGCCGGAGCCCGCCAGGCGCCGGTGGCGAACGGGTGGGACCCGGGGGTGCCGCTCCAGCCGCGGCCGGAGGAGACCGTACGGTGATTGGGAATGTCATAGAATTGCGCGGCCCCGCGGTCTCCAGCGAAATAGACATGATAGTCCCAGAAGCGCATATCGCCGTGTTCGGTGGCGCCCGAGCGGATTTTCACCACCGCGGCCGGCCGGAACGAATCGTAGAAAAATTCCTCGTTTCGGCTCCAGGCCACCTGGACCGGCTTTCCGGTGAGTTTGGCCAGGCGGGCGGCCTCTCCCACCTGAAGGTTCCGCGTCTTCCCGCCGAAGCCGCCGCCCACAAAGGGTGAGATGACTCGCACGTTCTCCGCCGGAATCCCAAGGGCCTGTGCGGCTTCCCCCTTGGCCCGGAACGGGGTCTGGGAAGATGGCCAGACCGTGGCGCGGTTGCCCTCGAAGCGCACTGTGGCCGTATGGGGTTCAATGGGGGCATGGGCCACATAGCTGTTGAGGTAGGTCGCATCGAAACGCAATTTGGCCTCGCGTTCCCCGGTTTTCAGGTTTCCGCCGCTTCCGAGCACGCTTCCGGCCGGGGCCACCTTCAGGAGATGATCGAAGATGGTCTTGTCGTCAAGGTCGGATTTCGGCTGTTCGAACTCGGCCTTGATTTTGAGAAACGCCGCTTCGGCGACATCCGGCTGGGGGTGCAGGACTGCGATCAGATCTCCGTCACGAACCACGCGGACTCCTTCTGCTTTCTCAGCCTCGGAGAGATCCGCTGAGACCAGCCGGGCGTCATGGGCCGGGGGACGCAGGATCCGGGCGTAGAGCATGCCGGGAACATGGATATCTCCTGCGTATGCGGCCTTTCCGGTCACCTTTTCAAATGCATCCCGCCGCAGCGCCGGCCGATTCATAATCTTGAACTCGGAAGGATCTTTCACCTTCACCGGCCTGGAAAGATGCCGCTCGATGCGTTTCCCCCGGGTCAGCTGGGCGTAAGCGATCCGGCTCCGAGGCCGGGTCTTCTCGAATATTTCGCCGTTTTCAACGGTAAGTCTCCCTGGCGGAATATGGAGGTGCTCCGAGGCGAGTTCCAGAAGGACCACTCTCGCCTCGGCGGCAGCGGCTCGAAGGGGCGGGCCGAAAAAGCGCGTCGTTCGGCTGCCGAAGGTGCCCATATCCCACGGGCAGAGATCCGTATCTCCCATGACCATGTCCACGTTTTCGAGCGGCACGTCCAGTTCGTCCGCCAGCATCTGGGCCAGAGAAGTGATCACCCCCTGACCCATTTCGATCTTGCCGGTAAAGCAGGAAACCCGCCCGTCTTCCCCGATTTTCAAAAACGCGTTGAAATCGGTGGGAAGGGGCTCTCCTTCCGCCTCCTGCGGAAAAAACGGCAGTTGCCCCACGGTAAAAAAAACGAGAAGGCCGCCGCCGGTGAGTTTCAGAAATTCACGCCGGGTGACCTGAAATCCGGGCGTGGGCTCGTGGAATTCGCGATCCGGTTTCATATCAGCTTCCTCCCTTCATTTCTGTTGCCGCCGCCTGGATGGCACGGACGATCCTGTTGTGGGCACCGCATCGGCACAGGTTGTATTCCATGGCGTCGATGATGTCGGCGGTAGACGGCTCCGGGTTTCGTCGCAGAAACGCAGTCGCCTGCAGGATCATCCCGGGCGTGCAGTAACCGCACTGGAGCGCATCATGATCCATGAAGGCTTTCTGTACCGGGTGCAGCTTTTTGCCCATGGCCAGCCCCTCGATGGTGACCACCTGTTTTCCGCGGATTTCCCGAACAGCCGTCTGACAGGAACGCACGGCCGCATCGTCGACCAGCACGGTGCAGGCGCCGCACAGCCCCTCACCGCAACCGTATTTGGTGCCGGTCAAACCCAGATCGGTCCGCAGCACCCACAACAGCGCCCGGTCTCCGTCCACGGTGATTTTCTGGAAACTACCGTTGATCGTAAACTGTATCTCTTCCATCATGGCCGCCTCCTTTGTATTGGCTCTTCGTCATCCTGAATGGGTAAGGGGATAAGGGGACGCCTGCGCAGGACTCCGGGAGGTCATTTGGAATGGGCGGTGGCAGCCAAGCCAGGCACCCGTGCGGCTAGCAGGCATCCCCCCACCACCAGTACACCCCCTACACATTGACTCATGCGCGGTATCTCCCCGAGTGCCGGCAACGCAACAACTGCGGCGTAGAGCGGCAGGGTGTTGTAGAAGGCCATCGCGCCGTTGGGTCCCAGCCTCTTCACCCCCTCATTCCATGCCATGAAGGCCAGGAACGAAGGCCCCGCACCGATATACAGCAACCCGGCCACTACGCTTAAAGACCATTGAGGAGGCGCCAAGCTCCATTCCCATGCCGCCGGTACCGCCAGTATCGCCGCTCCCAGAATGGTGGAAACGGCCGTCACCCGTACCGTGGAGTGCCGCGTGAGCAAAACCCGGCCTGAAATGGAATACAAGGCCCACAACACGACGGCGGCCAGGATCAGGAGATCGCCGGGGTTGAACCGCAGCGCCGCAAGCATGGCCCAGGACCCACCGGAAATGATCACCCCGACGCCCGCCAGGCTCAAGACGGCCCCCACCACCTGCTGCCGGCGGAGCGACTGGCCCAGCATCCATCTCGCCAGGATCATCGTGATAAGAGGCCCGGCAGCGTTTACCAGTCCCGCGTTCACGGCCGTGGTATACCTGAGCCCCGCATACTGCAATACCTGGAATCCGGCCACGCCCGTGAGGGCCATTACCACCACATGGGCCTTCTCCCGGGGTCTGAGTTCAGAGCCTCGTCCACCCCTTCGGGCCAGGAGGGCGGCGAAAAGCAGTGAAGCAATGGCTGCGCGCACCCCCGCGAGGGTCAAGGGGCCCACGGCTTCACGCAAGGCTCGTCCCAGCACGATGTTGCCGGCCCAGAGCAGCGTAGCGGCGTTCACGAACAGGTAGTCGGTCCAGTAATGCAGGGAATACCTCCAGGCAGGGGCCTGCGGCCCTCTGAGCTTTTTTTCCTGATAACACACCAGAGATAGAACCGAAAATCAAGCATATTGTGCGAACGCGGGTTTCTGAGATATTCGTTAAGCTTCGGCTGCATCGTGAAATCGGGAAAAGCCTGTGTTATTAAATCTGCGTTACAGATGGTCGGTTACTACGCATACTAAAGTACCGTGTCTCGGGACAAGCGCAAAAAGGGCAACAGAGATGACCTGATACCCTGAGTTGCAGCCACAATATCCTGCGGTCAGCTTTTGCTTGATCCACGAGGCCGAATCCGGTATAGTCATAGGCGCAAAAAGGAAGCTCCTGTCACCGAAACCCGGGGTGGATGCAAATCGAAGATCCCGTTTAAAGAGGTTCATGATGAAAAAAACAGGAACGAATCTGGACCAGCGGATGTTTTTTCCCAAAGTGGCGCTGGCCGTTATGATCGAAACCCTGAGCGCGCAGGGATACGCGGTCATTGCACCGACATTGCATAGGGACGTCGTCAAATTAAGACCGATCACCCGCAGTGATGAAATTGCCCGCGGGCTGCGGGACCTGCAGGACGGCGGGCATTACCGCCTTGAACAAGGCGATGAAGCCCTTTTCTTCGAATACGTGGTCGGGCCGGACAGTGCGAAATGCTATTTTTTCCCGGCCCGCCAGGAGCTGTTTGCCTTAGATATTGAAAACGGCCGATTTGCCTTGCACCAGAGCCGGGCAGAGATCCCGAAACTCGCCTTATTCGGGTTAAGACCCTGCGACCTGGCGGCCATCCGCGTTCAGGACCGGGTCTTTGGCGGAACAGAACCGGCAGGCGCAACGCGGTGTGAAGCCGAACTCCATTACAGACGGGCCCGGGCACAATCCATGGTCATTGCGGTCAACTGCACCCGTCCGGGCGGAACGTGCTTCTGTGATTCCATGGGAACGGGTCCGAAAGCGACCGAGGGGTTTGACGTGGCCATGACCGAGCTGCGCTCGGGTTTTGTCGTAGAAGCCGGCTCAGACGCCGGCATGTCGCTTTTGCACGATTTGCCGCTGCGGGACCCGTCTCCTGCTGAGCTGGAACTGGCGGACCTGAAAATTGAGCGGGCCCGTGAGCACATGGGACGCAAGCTCGACACCCGGGACATCGTCGAGGTGCTGGATAGCAACATTGAACATGTGCGATGGGACAACGTCGCTGAGCGGTGCCTCTCCTGCGGCAATTGCACGATGGTGTGCCCCACCTGTTTCTGCAGCACCGTCTCGGATTCAAGCGATCTGGCCGTCAAGAGAGCGGCGCGCACACGCCATTGGGAATCCTGTTTTACCCATCAGTTTTCCCATACCACGATGGGGCCTCACCGGCATACGATCAGGGGCCGGTACCGCCACTGGATGCGGCACAAGCTGTGCACTTGGTGGGAGCAGTTCGGCACCAGCGGATGTGTCGGCTGCGGACGGTGCATTACCTGGTGTCCGGTGGGAATCGACCTGACGGAAGAAACGGCCGCGATACGCGGCGGTTCCCCGAAAACCGCTGACCATGCGGCTTTCCCTCTTGAAAGCGAGGTGACAAAATGACACTGGCGCAGGGCGAGACAACCCCGCCGCTCGTCTGCGGGCTGGATACCTGGATGCCCGTGCCGGCGCGCATCCTCGATATCAAAGACGAAAATTTCAACACCTATACCATTCGCCTGCGAATAGAAGATGAGGCCGCCCGCAATGCATATCGGTGGGCGCCGGGCCAGTTCAATATGCTCTATGTCCCCGGTGTAGGAGAGGCCGCCATCTCCATCAGCTCCGACCCGGAAAAGCCTGCTGAGCTTGAACACACCATCCGCGTCGTGGGTTCGGTGACGCGGGCGATAAAAAAAACGGGAACAGGGGGGATTATCGGCATACGCGGACCTTTTGGTACAAGCTGGCCTACAGAGGGCATCAAAGAAAAGAATGTCGTGATGGTGGCCGGCGGCATCGGGCTGGCGCCGATCCGCCCCATGATTTACTGGCTGCTTCATCATCGCGACCATTGCAAACGAGTCGTCCTGCTCTATGGCTGCCGTTCGCCTGAAGACCGGGTTTTCGCTCCGGAACTGGAAAAATGGGAGCTCAACAGCAACATTGATGTCCTGGTGACGGTCGACAACGCAACGGGCGACTGGACCGGCCCTGTGGGCGTGGTCACACACCTGCTCAGGCGGATCAGGGTCGATGCCGAGCATACGACGGTCATGGTCTGCGGCCCGAAGATTTTAAACCGCGCCGCGTCCTGGCAATTCCTGCAGCTTCACGTCCGGCCGGAACAGGTGTACGTTTCCCTGGAGCGCAACATGAACTGCGGGTTCGGCCAATGCGGTCACTGTCAGTACGGTTCAAAATTCGTATGCCGGGACGGACCTGTTTTTCGTTTTGCCGACATCGCGCACATTTTTGCCAAGGAGGAGATCTGATGGCGCCGGTTGACGAAAGAACAGCTGAAAAACCCAAACTTGCGGTCTACAAATTTTCAAGCTGCGACGGGTGTCAGCTCTCGATTCTAAACCTGGAGGACGAACTTCTGGATCTGGTTGGTGCGGTCGAGGTAGCCTTCTTTCTCGAAGCGCGCCGCCAGGTCCTGCCGCCGCCCTATGATGTCGGCCTGGTGGAGGGGAGCATCTCCACGCCTGATGAAGAAGAACGTATCCAGCAGGTTCGCCGGGACTGCAAATTTCTGGTGGCCATCGGCGCCTGTGCAACTTCCGGCGGCATCCAGGCATTGCGCAACTGGGCCGACGTGGAAGCATACAAACGGACGGTTTATCCGGAGCCCGCTTTTCTGAAGACCCTGGAGACGTCAACGGGGATTGCCTCACATGTGTTCGTGGATTTTGAGCTGCGGGGGTGCCCGGTCAATAAGGATCAGATCCTGGAACTGGTGACGGCACTGCTCATCGGGCGCAAGCCCGATATCCCCACCCACAGCCTGTGCGTCGAATGCAAACGCCGGGGATATCCCTGCGTACTGGTTTCAAAGGGAGAACCCTGCTTAGGCCCGATTACCCAGACCGGATGCGGCGCGTTATGCCCCGGGCTCAGCCGGCCCTGCTACGGATGTTTCGGCCCCATGGAACAACCCAATATCTCCTCGCTGGCAAGCTGGTTTAATCGGCTGGGTTTTACCCCGAGAGACATCAAGCGGATGCTGAGGACCTTTAACGGATATCTCGAACCCTTTAAACAGGCAAGTGACTATTATGAGCAACGCGAAGAACCCAAAGGAAAATAGAAAGCGCACCATCCGGGTGGGCGCGCTTGCGCGGGTGGAGGGAGAAGGTGCACTCCACCTGGTGATGAGCGGGAGCCGCGTCGAGGAAGTGCGCCTGGAGATTTTCGAACCGCCGCGTTTTTATGAAGCTTTTCTTCAAGGCCGGGATTTTATGGAAGTGCCGGATATCACGTCGCGCATCTGCGGCATCTGCCCCATCGCATACCAGAGTGCCTCCTGCTATGCCCTGGAAAAGGCAATGGGTGTTTTCGACCAGCTCGATACGCCCATACAGAAGCTGCGCGACCTGATTTACTGCGGCGAATGGATCGAAAGTCATGTGCTGCACATGTTTATGCTCCACCTGGCCGATTTCCTGGGTTATGAAAGCGCCGTCAGCATGGCGCGGGATCACGGCGGGATCGTCAGGCGCGCCCTGCGGATCAAAAAGGCAGGAAATGCCATCGTAGAACTCCTGGGGGGCCGGTCCGTGCACCCGGTGGGCATGTGTGTGGGCGGATTTTACAGCTGTCCAGATCCGAAGGATGCGGCATCGCTGCTTCCGGAAATAAAGGCCTGCCTGGCCGACATGGTCGACCTCACTTTTTTTCTTGCCCAAAAGGTAACCTACCCGGACTTTAAACAGGATTACGAGTTTGTCGCCCTCTGCCCCGATGACGAATATCCCATGAACCTTGGCCGCATCAAATCAAACAAGGGCCTTGATGTGGATCAGCAGGAGTTTGGCGAAGCCATCGAAGAGCGCCAGGTTGAGCATAGCAATGCACTTTTCTCGGCAATAAGGGGCCGGGGCGCTTATCTGGTCGGCCCCCTGGCGCGCCTCAACCTCAACTATGAGAAACTGCATCCGGTTGCCGCTGACCTGCTGCCAAAGGTCTGCGCGGCCGTCGGCAAAAATCTGCCCTGGGACAATAGCTTTTTGAGCCTGCCGGCCCGGGCTCTTGAAACCGTGCATGCCCTGGCTCTTGCGGCCGAAATTCTGGAATCTTATGAGCCTCCTTCCCGCTGCCGGATTCCGATAGCGCCCCGTGCCGGGTATGGCGGCCATGGCACCGAGGCGCCCCGAGGCGTCTGCTGGCATGAATACAGGACGGAAAACGACGGCACCGTTTCATTCGCCCGGATCATACCCCCCACGGCCCAGAACCAGATGTGCATCGAGCAGGACCTTTACGAAATGGCAAAGCAGGTCGTGGACCTTGAGGATGAAGGGGCCGCCATGCGATGCGAACATCTCATTCGAAACTACGATCCCTGTATCAGCTGTTCGGTCCATTTCTTGAAGTTTGAACGCACATGGCACGAAGATCCCGCAAAAAGCCGATCCTGATCGTCACCTGCGGCAATCCGGATGCTGGAGACGACGGCTTTGGAGATGCCGTGGCTGAAGGCCTTTGTGCCGATACATTGCCCGGCATAACCGTTGCGAAGCTGGGAACCCGGCCGGCGGACCTGCTGGATCACGCACAGGGATATGCAGTGCTTATCATCGTGGACGCGGTCTGTTGCCCCGGCGAAAAACCGGGCAGCCTGATTGAAATGGACTGGTTTGATCCGGCGCGTCCTGCCTTAAAGAGCGAGGAGGCATTGAGCACCCATGGCATATCCCTCGGCCGTCAGATTGACCTGGGACAATCCCTGGAGATGCTGCCGCCTGTTGTCCGGCTGGTGGGAGTCAATATCGTCCAGCCGGAAATCGGACGTCTCATGACGGAAGCTGTGCGAAAATGCATCCCTGAGGCGGTAAGGGTTATCAGACAACACGCCATCCGTGCAAAGTCAGGAACAGAGTAAAGAAGGTTCCATCGAATCGGGACGGATCAGGCCGGTCATGGTGGCCGCTTTCACCTGTCTTTGCCATCCGATAGGGTGGGGCGTCTGTTTATCGGACCGTCAGTGAGGAGAAAGTAATCGATGCTGAAGCAAATTGTGGAAGTCATTCAAAAGGGAGATGCAAACGGAAACGGGATGCTGCTGAGGATGAAGCTCCCTTCGGGAATAGAGATTTTCGGGCTTCCAACCGAGAATGGCTATGGCGGTGACTGGGACCTGGGACCCACATGGAACTACCTGGTAATGCTTGACAAACCCTTTCTGGTGGATACCGGCAGGCTCGGCATGGACAAAACGTTACTGGAAATGATGAAAGCGGTCGGCATCGAGGGAAAGGACCTGGATTCGATTCTCATCAGTCACGGCCATGAAGATCATGATGGTGCGCTGGCAGAAATGGTGGAACATACCGGGGCTGAAGTGAAGGCCCATCCGGTCTATGATCGATTGATCCGATATTATCCGGAAGATGCGCCGCCGGATTTCAGGAAGGGGTTTCCGGCCTTTTGCTGGCGTTGTTTCATGCCGGAGTCCTTCATATCGGAAAACTGCCTCGAATATCACAGGACCCGCAGCAGGCTGAAGATCAGGGCCATCCGAGAAGGGAACGGTGAACTCGGCGACGCTGTGGATGTCTATCATGTCCCGGGACACAGTCCGGACGCTATTGCCATGATCATTGGAGGCGAGGCCCTCCTGGTGGGAGATACCGTGCTCCCGGGTATTACGCCGTGGCCCAGCCAGGAGGCGTTTTTCCCTCCGGTAAAGGAGCTCCTGAGTCCCGATTATACGCATGCCGAAGAGATTTTCGGCCTCAGGGCCTACATCCGCTCTCTCAGAAGGCTGAAAGAGATCGGCAGAGATTTCGGGGAATTGCTCGTGTTGCCGGCCCACCGGCTGTTTTATGGAAACCAATGGAACGAGGTTGGCCTGGAAAAACGGGTGGACGAGTTGGTGGAACACCATATCCAGAGATGCAGCGCTGTCCTGGACATCGTCCGGCAGGAGCAGAAGACGGCCAGAGAGATCTCACTGGAACACTTCGAAGAGCGGCAGCTGAAAGGGTACGGCATCCTGATGGCTGAAAACGAGATTGTCAGCCACTGCGAGCTATTGGAAGCATGCGGGGATATGCGTCGCGCGGGAGATCATTACCTGGCCACGGGAACCGCGAATTTTGAGACCTTCATCCGGTCATTGTAACTTCAAATAGATACTGGGCACTGGCGAGTACCCAATTCAGAAATGAGATGTTTCTTGCAAGATCAAGTCGAAGATCCCGGACTTTGAGCGGGAGAAATCAAGGGATTACGCGGAGGGAGAAAGACCCAGGTTACGGCTAATAATCAGTTTCATGATTTCACTTGTCCCCGCAAAAATTGACAAGGAACGAACGTCACGATAGATGCGACAGATCCGGTACTCTTCCATATATCCGTACCCTCCATGGATTTGCACGGCCTGATAAGCGATTCGATTTACCATTTCGCCCAGCCAGTATTTTGCCATAGACACCTTCTGAACTATCTGTTTGCCCCGAATGTGATCCACGATGAGGCTGTCAAGAAAAGTGCGACCGAGCTCCACTTCTGTTGCCATGTCGGCCAGACGGAACGCATTAAACTGAAAATTCCCGATTGGTTTCCCGAACGCCTCGCGGGTTTTGGCGTAACTCAGTGCCTCTTTCAAAGCCTCCTCCGCGTTCACCTGGCACTTTATACTCACATCCAGCCTTTCTTGCTGGAGTTTCTCCATCATGTACTTGAAACCCTTGTTTTCTTCACCCAAGAGATTGGATGCGGGCACACGGCAATCCTCGAAAAAAAGCTCAGCCGTGTCTTGCATATGATAGCCCATCTTTTCCAGCTTGCGCCCCCTGGAAAACCCCGGTGCATCCTTGTCCACCAGGATTAAACTGATACCTCGGTGGCCGGCCTCGGGATCCGTCTTAACAGCCATTACAATCACATCTCCAAAGTAACCATTGGTAATAAACGTCTTCTGACCATTAATGACATAGGAGTCCCCATCCTTGACCGCTCTGGTCCGGATTGCGGCCAAGTCGGATCCTGTATTGGGTTCGGTCAGTCCAATAGCAGTGATCACATCACCGGTTACGCACTCCGGCAGCCAGCGTTTCTTTATATCAGGCACACCATAGGAGTGAATATAGGGAGTGGCAACATCACTGTGCAGAGGAACCCCCACACCAAAACCATCCCCCCTGATCAACTCCTCATTAATAATAACCGAATACTCGAAACCAACATCCAACCCTCCGTATTCCTCCGGCAGCCAGGGACACAAGAACCCTTGCTTCCCCATTTTAAGCCACAACTCCCGGGGAACAGCCCGTTCAGCTTCCCATTGAGGCACATTGGGAGTGATCTCATTAGCTACAAATTTCTTGAATGCATCACGAAAAATCTGGTGTTCTTCGGTGTAGATTCTTTCATTCATCACTTCGACTCCCGGTTCACTCTAATCTTTTCTGATCCCCCTCCAGTTACAACACCAAGGCACCCGGATTCTCTTATGCCCTGCGTTTCTTCCAAACTGCACCCTCTTTTGATCCGTACATATATTATACTATTGTGCCCCCTTTTCCCACTGCTTTTTTGAAAACCTCTTGGGTTGTGACCGTATCTGACAAAACCATCCTGTATGATGAAAAGAAATGGGTCCAAAAGTCTGCGTGAGTCCGTGTGGGCCTGTGGCTGAAGCCAGGGAAATCATTTGACAGATTCCCTATAGGGGGTTACTAAAAACTCAGTGCGTGCCTATTGCAACCGGACAAACCACGAGAGGTGAGGCCTTTTGATGAAAAAGCCGGGACTGATCGAGACAGCAGTCCGCCCTTTTCCCGAAAAGGAATTTGACGCCGCCACGACTCAAATCACCATTAAGTGCCATGTCATCGGTCGCATGCTCAAAAAGGGCCTGGATCCATACCGGTCCTGTATCGAAACCTGGGGAAAAGCACTCGAGAATGGAAAAAAGTCGACGGTATTTCAATTGGAGTCTCAATAGTTTTCTATTCTGCCGGGTTGAGTTTCTTATTTAATTGTGGGCCCAATTCCACAAGGCCGGATAGAATTCGTGATGGAACAAATACTTCCCAACTTATACAAGATCGAAGTTCCGCTTCCCGAAAGTCCCTTGAAAGCGACGAATGCTTATCTTATCAAGGGTCCTGACCGGGCCCTGATCGTCGACACCGGCATGAACCGGGAGAAGTGCCTTACAGCGCTCCTTTCCGCTCTTGGAAAGCTCCAGGTGGACTTGGACAGGACGGATTTTTTCATCACCCACCTGCACGCGGACCATCTCGGCCTGGTGGGGAGGCTGGCGCGAGAAACGTCGAAGATTTTCATCAGCGAAGTGGAATCCGCCATCGTGACGACCATCGCTCGGAAGGGGGCGTTTCGGGTGGATGCTCTCCGGGGGTTCTATATGGCGAATGGTTTTCCCGAAGAAGAACTCCGAAAGGCTGAGGAGAGGCATCCGGGCTTTCGATACGGGCCCGGGCGAAAGATAGACTTCTCTCCTATGAAAGAAGGGGACATGATAGAAGTGGGGGACTATTCGTTCAGAGGTATTTCCACACCGGGGCACTCTCCGGGGCATATGTGCCTCTACGATGCTGAAAAAAAGATACTCCTTGCCGGAGACCACCTGCTTTGCGACATCACCCCCAACATCACCCGCTGGCCGGAGCTTGAAAATGCCCTGGGGGCCTACCTGGAAAGTCTTCAGAAAACGTATCTTCTGGACGTCGAGCTTGTCCTGCCCGGGCACCGGAGCCTGTTTACCGATCACAGGGGAAGGATCACGAGGTTACAGGAACACCACCAGGGGAGGCTGGCCGAGGTCCTCTGCGCTTTGGAGGACCGCCCGGGGACGGCCTGGGATGTGGCCCCTCACGTAACCTGGGACATCGAATTCAAATCATGGAAATCGTTCCCCACTGTTCAGAAATGGTTTGCGATCGGAGAAGTAATCGCACACCTGGACTACCTGGAAGCGCAAGGAAAGCTGGAACGGCGGGAGGAGAACGGAAAAATGGTTTACAAGCGGTGTTAGCCCGTGCCATTCTCTCCTGAGCCCGTATCAGGTTCCGGGTGGATTAAGTTGGGGGGGCATTTGGTATATGGATGTTCCCAGCCCAATAAGTTGCTTTGGAACCTACGTCCCCGTCTCTGTCAAAGGGGTCGGTAGATTTCGTCATTCCGACACCGTCCTCGTGACCGAAGACGGATGTATTTCTTTGACGCGGTTTCCCGACTCGCTCAAGGATCCGGTGCTGCCCATGGGATAATTGCCGCACTGACCCGTGAGCAGACCGGATGAGAGCAGGCCCGCCTGGCGGGCATCCAATACAATGAATAAGCCTTTCACGGCTACTGTGAGGTGGATCACATGAAGAGTAAGGTATATTTCGTACCGGTTGAGGATGCTGAGGACATCAATAACGTCAACGGCAAATTGAAGGTGCTCCTGGAGGAAAGCAGGGTGCTGGGTTTTCCCGAAGAAGTCAGGAGAGTGGGAGTGAAGCTGCACTTCGGGGAGGAGGGCACCGACGCTTTCGTCAGGCCCGACCACCTGCGGCTCGTTTGTGATGAGATAGCCGAGAAGGGCGCTGTCCCCTTTTTGTCGGACGCCAATACGCTTTACCGCGGCAAACGGCTCAATTCCACGGATCATCTCGAGATAGCCGCGGCGCATGGCTTCACGAGGGAGGCTGTGGGCGCGGACATCTTCATCCCTGACGACAAGAAAAAGGAAGATGTCACGGAGGTACAGATCGATCAGAATTTCATCAAAACGGCCAAGGTCGGCCGCTGCTACGTGGATGCAGACGCCTTCGTTGCCGTGACTCATTTCAAGGGTCATGGCCTGACGGGTTTCGGCGGGACCTTGAAGAACATCGGTATGGGGTGTGCAACGAGGGAAGGCAAGCTGGCTCAGCACTGTGATGCGGCACCCACTTTCTACGAAGACAAATGTGTCGGCTGCGGTGAGTGCGAAAAAGTCTGCCCCGTAAATGCCATCCATATGGAAGACGACAAATCGGTGCTGAACAAGGACAAGTGCATCGGGTGCGCAAGTTGCGTGGCGGCCTGTCCCAACATGGCGCTTTTTATCGATTTCGGGGCAGGTGACGAGGTCCAGAAGAAGATGGTTGAGTACACCTATGCCATTCTGAAGGACAAGAAAGGCAAAGCCGGTTTCCTGAATTTTGCGCTGCGGATAAATAAGGAATGTGATTGCTGGCGTTATGGAACCCGGCGGATTGCACCTGATGTGGGGATTTTCGCTTCGGCCGATCCCGTGGCCGTCGATAAGGCGAGCCTCGACCTCGTGAATGCCTCCTGCGGGAAAGAGATTTTCAAAGAGGTGCACCCCAAGCAACACCATCTCCTGCAACTGGAATACGGTCAAAAGATTGGTCTGGGAAGGGTCGACTACGACCTCATAAAGGTCTGATGGGGTCCAGATTATGGGTGAAGCAGGTAACGTAAAACCTTTGAGCATCGAACAGTGGGATGACTCGCTAAAACCAATTGTTGATGATATGAAAGGACGCCCTATTAATGTCCACCGCCTGATGGCCAATCACCCTGATCTGCTAAAGGCCTGGTGGAGTTTTCGCAATTACTCCGTTGCCGGTGGGGCGCTGGGAAGGCGCCGGGGTGAGCTGGTTATTTTGCGAGTCGCTGTTCACATGAAAGCCTGGTACGAGTGGGGTTCGCATGTGGAGCGAGGCTTGGCCTGCGGTTTAAGTCTGGAAGAAATTGAGCGGGTTAAAGAAGGGGGCGATGCAGTGGGTTGGAAAGCGGAGGACGCTTTACTGCTCAGGGCTGTCGATGAATTAATAACCGGCCACAGCCTGAGCAAGGGTCTTCAGGCCGAACTCGCCGGGTTTTTCTCTACTAAACAAATCATGGATCTCATCGCCATCCACGGCATGTATGTCATTCTTGGCTGCATGATTAACAGCTGGGGGCTGGAATTGGACGAGCATGTGGCGGCCAAACTGCCCGATGCTGTGACGCAGGAACAATTTGAACAGCAGTTTCCGAGCGAGGAAAAGTGACGTGAGAGAGATCAGGAATGTCGCTGTCATTGGCGGCGGTCTTATCGGTATGAGTTGGGCCAGCCTGTTCCTGGCTCGGGGTATGAAGGTGACGGTGGTTGACCCCAGGCAGGAGGCCGTAAATCAGCTGGGTGAATTTGTTAAAAATGCCTGGCCGCTGTTATCGGATCTCGGATTGACACTGTCGGAACAGGTTCAGGAAGCAAATTTTCTCACTGATACAGCCCTGCTTAGTGATATTGATTTTGTTCAGGAATGCGGTCCGGATCGCATTGAAGTTAAACGTCAAATAGTGGCATCGCTGGAATCGGTGCTTGCTGCTGATGTGGTTATTTCTTCCAGCACCTCGTCATTAAAAGCCTCAGACATTCAATGTGACGCTCGACATCCTGAGCGTATCCTGGTCGGCCATCCCATGAACCCGCCGCATTTGGTGCCGATGGTAGAACTGGTGGCGGGAAAACAGACTTCCGAGCAAACGATGACAACAGCGGATGCGTTTTATCGGGCCATGGAGCGGGTGACCATTCGAGTCAAAAAAGAAGTGGTGGGCCACCTCGCTAATCGCCTGACGTCTGCCCTGTATCGCGAAGCGGTTTATCTTGCTGCCGAAGGTATTGCGGATGTTGAAGACATCGACCGTGCCATCAGCTACGGTCCGGGTATGCGCTGGGCCCTGATGGGTCCGCATCTCACCTACCACCTTGGCGGTGGTGCAGGCGGCTACAGACATTATCTGGATCATCTTGGCCCCACTCAGGAAGCACGCTGGAAAGAACACGGTACAGCCGAACTGACTTGGGCGCTCAAAGAAAAACTGGTCGCAGGT
>Ga0307419_10000628_pt1 | contig 17953 bp, 12 predicted proteins | sample SalMarWE160230MG_2_FD_202512 | JGI IMG/M metagenome (GOLD analysis project Ga0307419, IMG submission 202512) | Salt marsh sediment microbial communities from the Plum Island Ecosystem LTER, Massachusetts, United States - WE1602-30 | ecosystem: Environmental > Aquatic > Marine > Intertidal zone... | reverse complement strand
TCACGTACGTCTACAGTTGCCAGGCCGTGGATCTGACGGTTAACCGAAAAACGGGAAAGGTCAGGCTCCTCAACATTGTGGCGGCCCACGATATCGGCCGGGCGGTGAACAGGCCGATGCTTCTGGGCCAGATATACGGCGGCATCGCCCAGGGGATGGGAATGGCACTGATGGAAAACGTGCAGGTTGAAGATGGAATTGTCCGGAACCTCAATTTCGACAGGTATAAAATCCCAAAAACGATTCATCTGCCTGAAATAGAGGCCATCATCGTGGAGAATGAGGATACGACTTCGCCCTCCGGAGCAAAGGGCATTGGAGAACCCGCCCTCGAAATTATCGCGCCCGCGATTGCTAACGCCATCGCTCAGGCCACGGGAAAACGGTATTATGGCTATCCCATTACGATAGAGAAGGAGGGAACAGCATGAATACCGTTACCATCAATAGGAAACAGGTAACGGTCGCCGAGGCGGACCTGGAGGTTTCCCTGATGAGATTTCTGCGCGAAAGGCTCGACCTGACGGGGACGAAAAACGGCTGCGAAAAAGGTATTTGCGGGGCCTGTACGGTTGTGGTTAACGGGGCTTTCCGGAGGTCATGCCAACTCAAGATGGCCTCGGTTCTGGGGGCGGAGATTCTAACCATCGAGGGCCTGGAGAAAGAGGATGGCACCCTTCATCCAATCCAGCAGGCCTTTATCGATGCCGGGGCCATTCAGTGCGGATACTGTACACCCGGGATGGTGATGAGGGCCTATGTTTTTCTCGCCAAGAACCCCCATCCCAGCCGGGAAAAGATCCGCAAGGCCCTGAGCAGCAACCTCTGCCGATGCACCGGCTATCAGCAGATCGTCGATGCGGTTGAATTAGCGGCCCGCCGAATGGGCGCGGCTAAGGAGGAAGGATGACCTTATATCTGAAAAACGCGACCTATCTTGATGCGGAAACCCTGAAAATCCGTAACACAAACCTTGCCGTCGAGGAGGGTCCCACGGGTGCTTTGACCTTTCCTGATACCGTTCCTTCAGGAGGGCACTTGGAGGACGAAGACAGGGTGATAGATTGCCGGTGGGGCCTGGTGACAAAGTCTTTCGCGTGTGGCCATCATCATATCTATTCCACCTTGGCCCGCGGGATGCCGGCGCCTCCGAAAGTTCCCACCAACTTCCTGGAAGTCCTGAAATACGTATGGTGGCGGCTGGATAAGCAACTGGACCGGGATATGATTGAGGCCAGCGCCCTGGCAGCGGCCCTTCACATGGCCAAACACGGCGTGACCTTCTGTATTGACCATCATGCCTCCCCTTTTGCCATTGAGGGATGCCTGGAAACCATTGCCGACGCCTTTGAACGGGTTGGGATTGGGCATCTCCTCTGTTACGAGCTGTCCGGCCGGGATGGAGAAGGGCCCGTTGAGGCGGGGCTTGCGGAAACGGATGGCTACCTCTCTTCAGGACGCAAGGGGCACGTGGGGTTGCATGCCTCCTTTACCGTGGATGACAGCCTTTTAAAAAAGGCCGTGGCCCTTGCGGAAAAACACGGTACAGGCATGCATGTGCACGTTGCTGAGGATCAGGCAGACCAGGACCACTGCCTGAAAACCTACGGAAGACGGATTGCCCGGCGTTTCGCTGATGCCGGGGTCCTCAACTGCCGGCATACCATCCTGGCGCACTGCGTTCACCTTGATGCGGAGGAGCGGCGCCTCGTGCGGAAATCGGGGGCATGGGTGGTGCAGAATACCGAGAGTAATCTGAACAACAATGTAGGCGTGGGAGACTATCGTGAACTGGGCGGGAACATCATGCTTGGAACAGACGGGATGCACAGCGATATACTGCGCAGCGCCAAGGCGGCGTTTCTCGTCGGCCAGGGGACGGAAGAACTTTCCTTGGAAAAAACGTACCGGAGGTTCCGGAACGTGCATCGTCTCATCAGGACGATGGGAGCCCCGGGGGACGGACCGAATAACCTGGTTATCCTGGAGTACGACTCACCCACTGACATCACGTCGGAAAATGCGCTTGGCCATTTTGTCTATGGGATAGACGCCACCCATGTCCGGAGCGTTATCGCCCAGGGGCGCTTGATCGTGGAGAACCGAAAGCTGGATACGGTTAATGAGGATGAAATCCTGTCATACGGCCGTGAGCAGGCCGGCAGGCTTTGGGAAAACCTACAGGAAGAACAGGCTTGACGGGGGAACGGGAGCATAAGGAAAAATATGAAGAAAGATAAGTTTTTTTGTGTGGATCTGGACTTTTTAATTCAATGGATTCTGCGGGATCTGGAGGAACAGGGTGAAATCTTTAGCATTACGAGGCGCCTGTTCTTTGAACCGAACAGCACCGATGAATTTCATCTATCAAGATATGGGAGGATATTGGAAACCCCTCTCGGAGTCGCAGCGGGACCCCATACCCAGCTTGCTCAGAATATTGTTTCCGCCTATCTCTGCGGGGCGCGCTATATCGAACTCAAGACCATACAGGTATTAGACGATCTGCTGGTCACCAAGCCCTGTATCGACATGCGGGATGAAGGGTATAATTGTGAATGGTCCCAGGAACTGCGGCTGGATGAGTCTTTCAACGAATATATGAATGCCTTTATCCTCCTGTATATCCTGAAAGACCTGCTGGGATGGGCCGACGCGGAACATCCGGGATTTATCTTCAATATGAGCGCGGGCTACAATCTGGAGGGAATCCAGAGCCCGACGGTTCAGCGCTTTTTTGACCGCATGACTGACTGTTCTCAGGAACTTTCGGAAAAGCTGAACAGGATTGCACTGGTTTATCCCAGGGTGAAGGACCTGAACATTCCGACCCGGATATCAGATAATGTCACGGTTTCCACCATGCACGGCTGTCCTCCGGACGAGGTGGAAAAAATAGGGCGTTACTTTATCGAGGAACGGGGGTTCCATACGACCATCAAGTTGAACCCCACGCTTCTGGGACCGCGGGAACTCAGAGAGATCCTCAACGGGCGACTCGGATATGAAACTGAGGTGCCCGACGAGGCGTTCGCCCATGACCTCAAGTTTGATGACGGGGTGAGCCTGATCAAGAATCTTTTGACGTCCGCGCGGAAGAAAGGTGTAGCTTTTTCTCTAAAAGTGACCAATACCCTTGAGACGAGCAACACCCATCAGAACCTGCCAAAGAATGAGAAGATGGTCTATATGAGTGGGCGGGCGCTGCATCCCATCAGTGTGCGTCTCGCCAGTCGACTGCAGGAGCGCTTCGACGGAAAGCTGGATATCTCTTTTTCTGCCGGGGTGGATTGCTTTAATGTGGCCGATGTCCTCAGTTGTGGCCTCCGGCCCGTCACGGTTTCTTCAGATATCCTGAAGCCGGGAGGATACGGAAGGCTTTCCCAGTATCTTGAGGTTTTGTCAGATCGGATGGCCCGGTCGGAGGCCCGGTCACTGGATGAACTTGTCACGAGACGGGCGGGGGTGGAAGATTTGGCTGCTGCACGCCTCGCGAACCTCAGGACCTATGCCCAGGAGGTTGTTGAAAGTGGGTTGTACAAAAAGGAATCCTTTCCCTTTGCGGGCATTAAAACCAGCCGCCCCTTGACATATTTTAACTGCGCCGCTGCTCCCTGCGTCAGTGCCTGTGCTGCTGATCAAGACATTCCACGGTATCTCAATTTTACCGTCAGAGGTGAATTCGAGAAAGCCTTCCAAACCATTCTGGCCACTAATCCATTCCCTCATGTTCAGGGCATGGTGTGCGATCACCTCTGTCAATACAAATGCACCCGAATAAACTATGATTCCCCGGTCATGATCCGTGAGATCAAGCGCTTCATCGCCCAGAACCAGAAAAGAGCGGCATCTCCAGCCTCAATACCCGCCAACGGCAAGAAAATCGTTATCATCGGTGCCGGGCCAACGGGGATGTCCTGCGCCTATTTTTTGGCCTTGGAGGGTTTCGAGGTGGATATCTACGAGAGCAAGCAATTCCCGGGTGGCATGGCCGCCGATGGGATCCCGTCTTTTCGCCTCGATGACGGCAGCTTGACGAAGGATATCAATGCCATTCTCGGCCTTGGGGTTCGACTTCACACGGGAGTCCATATCGGGAGAAAAGAGTTCGGAGAGCTGCGCGAATCCTGCGATTATGTTTACATCGCCGTGGGTGCCCAGAAAAGTATAGGGCTCGGCATCCCCGGCGAAGACGCGCAGGGAATCATTGATCAGTTGCAGTTCTTGAGCGCCGTGCGCCGAGGCCAGAAACCGCCACTGGGAAAGAGGGTGGCGGTAATTGGCGGCGGAAATTCGGCCATCGATGTGGCTCGCACCGCCAAGCGACTGGTTGGAAAAGACGGAGAGGTGATCATTCTCTACCGTCGCACACGCGAGGAGATGCCCTGTGATCCCATAGAGGCACAGGAGGCCATCGAGGAAGGCATCGTACTCAAAGAACTCACCCAGCCGGAGTGCATGCTGGTGGAAGACGGCCACTTGAAGTCCAGCCTCTGTTTCAAAATGAAGCTGGGGAAAAAAGATGCCAGTGGACGCCCCAAACCCATCAAAATTGAAGGCTCCGAGTTTGAACTGGATGCAGATACCATTATTACCGCCATTGGTCAGCGTGTGATGCTGGATTTTCTCCCGGGCGGGAAGCTGACTGTGGACTGGAACACTTTGGAGACCCAGATGGAAGGAGTATTTGCCGGCGGGGACGCAATCCGCGGCCCTTCCTCTTTAATCAACGCCATCGGCGACGGGAGACGTGCGGCTGAATCCATCATGAAAAAAGATGCCCGCCGCACCATCAGGGAATTGGCACCCAAAGACGATCGGCACCCAGATCTCAACGCTCTGAAATTTCGACAAGCCCGGCGCGGATTTGGTGCTGAACTCCCCAAACTCCGGCCGGAGGATCGTCTGAACTTCGATCAATTGGTCAAGACACTGCGCGAAGCAGATGCCAAGGACGAGGCATCGCGCTGTCTGCAATGTGATCTGGTTTGTAATGTCTGTGTCTCCGTATGCCCGAACCGTGCTAATGTGGCGATTTACACCGGCCCCGTCACGTATCCCTTGATACATGCGATTCGGGAAGGAGGGGAGACAAGGTTGAACCGTGTTGGGATGGCAACGATTAATCAATCATACCAGGTAGTTAATATCGTCGATTTCTGTAACGAATGCGGCAATTGTGAGACCTTTTGCCCCACCGCCGGTGCCCCTTACCGGGATAAGCCGAAGGTCCATTTGAGCAGGGAAAGCTTTGAGGCCTACGGGATGGGCGTGCATTTCTCCAGTAAGGACCGAATGGAGTCCGTGCTCAACAGGATGGAGGGGGTATTGTACACTCAAGAGGAGGGAATTATATTTGAAGATCCGGAGGTAAGGGTTATCTTTAATGAAGATACCCTGGAGGTTATCGAGCTTGCCTGGAAGAAGGATGCAAAAGAAAAGGATGTAGGCCCGGTTTCGGAACTTGCGGTTCTTTTCAGGCTGTTAAGGTCAAACCTGGATTATCCACTGTATACGAAAAAGAGGGCCTTCACGTAGTCCCTTATAAAGAAATTTGTGTTCAAAATGCGTAGAAGATGTTTGTTGTGATGGCATTGAATTTCAAATATCAAATGACCAAATTGAGGAGCAGTTCGCACCGTTCTTCGGTTGATCTGTGCCTGTAACTGCAGCAAGCAGGTGACTGGCATATGTTTTGTCATTGAGGCATTTGGATTTCACTTGACATTTGAGCTTTGACATTTGTCATTTCCGGTTTATCCGGGTTAGGATATTCAAGAAGTTTGAAAGGGATTTTTGGGAATCCTTGATTTCAAAAGTACGCAAGATCCGGATGAACCGGAATTTTCTGGCATGAGGACTTTTCTTTTTGAAGAGGAGGCAGTTTCAAAATGCAGGGAAAAATAAGTGACCCTGTCCGAAGGGCAGATGCCATTGAAAAACTTACAGGAAAGGCCAGGTATATTTCCGATTTCGAGTTCGAGACTCTTCTCTTCGCCCGCGTTTTGCGGTCGGATCGTCCGAGGGCCAGGATACTTGAAATCTCCGTTCCTGAGCTTCCCGATGGATACTATTATATCGACGCGAGAGATATCCCCGAAGGCGGGAGAAATAATATCCAGATGATCAAGGACGACTGGCCCGTTTTTGCGGAAGACGAGGTTAGATACTGTGGCGAGACTCTTGCACTGATTGTCGGTCCCTTAAAAGAAAAGATTCTTGAAATCCTTTCTGAGATTAAGGTGACCTATGATGATCTTGAGCCCGCATTTACCATAGAGGAAGGCCTTGCGTGCAAGGGGGGAGCGATTGTCGGGGATGACAATATTTTCGGCCGATATCACCTTGTAAAGGGCGACCCTGCCTCGGCATTCAAGGGCGCGGCCAGGATCATCGAAGGGACGTATCGAACGGGTTTTCAGGAGCATCTGTACCTGGAACCACAGGGAATGGTAGGGACTTGGGAAGAGGAAAAATGTACCCTTTACGCCTCTGTCCAATGTCCCTTTTACATCCGTAAGGCGGTTGCAGGCGCATTGGGTGTGCCCGCAACAGAGGTCAGGGTTAAGCAGACAATAACCGGTGGTGCTTTCGGGGGAAAGGAACATTTTCCGGATGTCATTGCCGCCCCGCTTGCAGTTGCCGTCAATAAAATAAGAAAACCCATCCAGCTCGTTTTCGAGCGGATAGAGGATATCACTTATACATCCAAGCGGCACCCGAGCAGGATAACGATAAAAACCGCTCTTGACGGTGAAAATAACATCGTCGGGATGGATGTTGATAGCGTAGTCAATGGCGGGGGATATGAATCGAGCAGCCTGATTGTGCTTCAACGGGCCATTCTGCACGGCATCGGCGTGTATAACATCCCCAATGTCCATATCAGGGGCCGGGCGGTAGCCACGAATACCTTCCCGTCGGATGCCTTCAGGGGGTTTGGGGCCCCGCAGGGGTTGTTTGCCATCGAGGTCCATATGAGCCAGGTGGCGAGGGATATCGGGCTACCTCCTGCGGAGTTCAAGCGGAAATACTTTATAAAAACCGGGGATATCACGATTACCAACGCGACGATGAAAGATGAGGTTTGCCTTGGGGAGATGTTCCGGAAAGTCGATGAACTATCGGGTTATTCTAAAAAAGTCAAGGCATACGATCACGATCCCCTGAAAGGGATTGGCATAGCTTTCGTGAACCATGGCGGTGGCTTTACCGGGAATGGGGAACAGTCGATTATTAAGGCTGTGGTGGAGATGGAGCGCCTTGAGGACGGTAGGGCTGGCCTTTATGTGTCGACGGTAGAGATGGGACAGGGTCTCCAGACGGTGCTTCGGAAAATTGCAGCGCGGGAGTTGGGGTGCGATTACCGGGATATCGTGTATGATAACCCGGATACCGACAAAGTCCCCGATTCGGGGCCTACGGTTGCTTCGAGATCCACGATGGTTGTCGGCTCCCTGGTTCAGCAATGCGCGAAAGAGCTCAAAGGGAGATGGGCGGAGGGGGTAGGAACCAGGACCCGAAAACAATACCGGCATCCCGAGGGGTTGGAATGGGACCAGGCAACCCTTCAGGGAGACGCCTATCCTTCATACAGTTGGGGCGTCAATGTTGTTGAGGTCGCACTTGATCCCGTGACATATGAGATTGAAACAAGACATATATGGAGCGTTTTTGACGTGGGGGTTCCCATGGATGAAAAGATTATGTCGGGGCAGGTATCCGGCGGAGTGATACAGGCCTTGGGGTACGCCGCTATTGAAAAGTGTGAGATTGAAAACGGCCGGTTCAGGCAGCACACCATGGCTGATTATAGCATCCCGACGTCCATGGATTTCCCCGAAACCAGGAATGCTTTTATAGAGAATCCCTATGAATTTGGTCCCTATGGCGCGAAGGGGGCAGGAGAGGTGGTATTTGACGCCGCGGCCCCGGCTTACGCAGACGCGGTGGGACATCTCATCGGCCGAAAAATTTGCGAGATTCCCGTGATGCCGGAAAAAGTGATGGAGGCTCTGAGGAAATGAAAAAACTAGATTTCATCTTAAACGGGGAACAGGTAACCCTTGCGGCAGACCCGCTCAAAAGGCTTCTGGATGTGCTGCGAGAGGATTTTAACCTTACCGGAATCAAAGAGGGATGTGGTGAAGGAGAGTGTGGGGCCTGTTTGGTCTTGCTGGATGGAAACCTCGTGAACTCCTGCCTCATTCCAGTAGGGGTTGTTGAGGGGCATGACGTGGTTACACCCGAAGGCCTCGTGGAAACGGAACGCGGGAAGTGTATCGTTGAGGCATTCGCGGATGCCGGGGCTGTGCAGTGCGGGTTTTGCACACCCGGGATGGTTATGGCAGCGGCCTCTCTCCTCGAAACCAGTTGTAACCCCACGCAGGAAGAAATCCGGAAAGCTATTTCAGGGAACCTTTGTAGGTGTACGGGCTATGATCTTATTGTCGAGGGCATTAAAGAGGCGATGAAAAGGGGAAAGGAAGTATGGTAAAGTCATTCAGGCCTCACAGTTTGACAGAAGCGCTGAGTTTGCGGAAGGAGAACGATTGTATCCCTTTCGCGGGGGGCACGGATTTGATGGTGAAGTACAAGAGCTGGACGGGGATACCGCCCGCCTTTCCCAGAGACGTCTTGTTCCTTTCCCACCTTGAGGAATTGAGACATATCGAGAAAAGGAGAGAGGCCCTTGTTATCGGCTCGGGAGTTTCCCTTTCCCAGGTGGCGAAATACCCGGATACACCGGAGATACTTCGGGAGGCTGTCCTCAGCATTGCCGCCCCGGCGATAAGAAACATAGCCACGCTGGCGGGGAATGTCTGTAATGCGTCTCCCGCGGGCGATTCGATTTGCGCGCTTTATTCCCTCGACGCCAGAGTGGAAGTGAGGAGCCTGGAAGCCGTTCGGGAAATCCCCATCATGAGTTTTATTACCGGCCCCGGGCAAACAATTTTGAAAAGGGATGAGATTGTCAGCACCATCATTGTCCCTCTCAGGAAATCCAATATTAATGTTTTTAAAAAGGTTGGGACCCGGAAAGCCAATGCCCTTGCAAAACTTTCATTTGCCGCCATGGGAGAGGTCAAGGGAGGCATTGTGGATGGGGTAGCCATCAGTTTCGGGGCAGTCGGGCCTACCGTCGTGCGATCAACAGAGCTGGAGAAAAAGATTGTGGGCAAACCTGTCGCAGAATTAGAAGCTCAGATTCCATTACTCATCGACGATTATGGCGCGATGATTGTACCTATTGACGATCAGCGTTCCACGGCGGCCTATCGGAAACAGGTAGCCTTGAACCTTCTTGAAAACTTTTTACGAAATAAACTTGATGACTTCGCAACGCATCATGAATAGATGACTTTTTACAAAGCCGATACAAGGAGTCTAGAAAAGCATGTCCATACTGCTTAAAGATTGTTTCTGCCTCATGAAATCGGTTGAGGAAGCCCCCCTGCGGGGCTGGGACCTGCTCATTGAGGGCAATCGGGTTTCCAGAATCGACCAGACAATTGATATTAACCCCTCAGAAACCGACAGGATTATCGATTGTTCCACCCATGTTGTCGTGCCCGGTTTTGTAAACACCCATCACCACTTTTTCCAGACCCTGACGCGGAACCTCCTCGCGGTACAGAATGCGAAGCTGTTTGACTGGCTGCTCTATCTGTATGAGATTTGGAAGAACCTTGATGGGGAGGCGGCATATTACGCTTCGTTGCTTGCCATGGGGGAACTTCTGAAAACGGGATGCACCACGACCACTGATCATCACTATGTGTACCCCCGACATATTACAGGGGATATCATGGGGATTCAGTTTGAAGCGGCTGAAAGGTTGGGAATGAGATTTTCTCCCACCCGGGGCTCCATGTCGCTGAGCAAAAAAGATGGCGGGTTGCCACCTGATGTGGTTGTGCAATCGGAGGATGAAATTTTAGGAGACAGCGAACGGGTTATCAATCAATTTCACGATAGGGCCGCGCTTTCCATGAGAAAGATTGTCCTTGCCCCGTGCAGTCCTTTCAGCGTGACGGAACAGCTTATGAAAGATACCGTCGGCCTTGCACGAAAATATGGTGTCCGGTTGCATACACATTTGGCGGAAACCGTGGACGAGAATGATTTTTGCGTAAAGATGTATGGGAGAAGGCCGCTGAAACTGATGGAGGATACAGGATTTATTGGCGAAGATGTCTTTTACGCCCATGGCATTTATTTTAATGACGAAGAGCTTAACCTCTTGAGTGACACGAAGACCAATATCGCCCATTGCCCATCTTCCAATATGCGGCTCGGGTCCGGGATATGCCGGGTTAAAGAGATGCTGCTCACCGATATCAACGTGGGATTGGGGGTGGATGGGTCGGCATCCAACGATACCTCAGATATGCTGGGTGAAATGCGGCAGGCGCTTCTCCTGCAACGGGTCCGTTATGGAAGTGACGCGGTTACCGCAAAAGATGTCTATAAGATGGCAACCGTGAATGGTGCTCGGATGCTTCATTTTGAGGAGGTTGGCAAACTCCGGGAAGGTTGGGCGGCTGATATGGCCCTTTTTAACATTGCCCGGATGGAGTACGCCGGGTCCCTCTCGGACCCGCTCGCGGCGCTTATCTTTTCTGGCTATAATCATGGAACGGATTATACCATTGTAAACGGCAAGGTTGTGGTGGATCAGGGAAGGCTTGTGGGGATTGATGAACAGGAGCTTACCGCCAGGGCCAACGCAATTTCTGAAAAAATCACCGGGGAGGCATAAATGATACGAGAAACCTTTACACCCGCTTCTCTGGAGGAAGCGGCCACGTTAAAGAGAGAAAATGCCATCTATTTCAGTGGTGGGACCCAGATTAACTGGGCACCATCGAAGATAAATGCGGAAAGGGTGATTTTGCTTGAAGGGCTTCTCCCAGTAGACGTGAAACGGTCGGATACCCGGGTGGAAATCGGTGCCGGCATAACTCTACAGGCCCTGATAGATTCTCTTGAGGTGCCCGAGACGTTGAGAGCGGCGGCGTTTATTCCATCGCGATGCGTCAGAAACATGGCAACCCTTGGAGGAAATATCGCCGCGAACAGAACGGACTCTTCTGTCATCCCCGCGTTGATAGCCTTGAAGGCCGAGGTGAAAACCTTGGAGAAGGGGGTGCTTTCCGTTGAGGAGTATATATCCCATGAGGAAGATGCCCTCATATCGAAGGTTTTCCTTCCTGAGGTTCATGGGGTAAGCATGGTTGACAAAATTGCTCTCTCCACGGCAGCCTCTCCGACGCTTACCATGGCCGTAAGGATCGCGGATGATGAGGCGGTCATCGCACTTGGCTGTCTATCGAACCATGTAATTCGTTTGCAAATGCTTGAAGAAAGAATTCTCTCCGGCGGACTTGAAACCGAAGAGGATATCTTTGATGCGGTCTATTCGACGGTGCATCCTTCGGAAAGGTTAAAAGAGAGCAGCGCTTATAGAAGGTATATCACGGCGACAATGATTGCCCGGGCGGTAACGGATTGCAAAGGAAGGCAGGCATAAACCATGAAGATAAAAATCTTATTAAATGGAGCACCCAGGGACATCTGTACGGAACCCGGGGAGAATGTTCAGAAGATTTTAAAAAGGATAGGAATAAATTCGGTTCGGAACAGTGATGACGGGTACGGCTTTGCGGGCTCCGATGCCATATGGCTGGATGGAAAGGTTGTCTATGCATCCCTTCTCATTGCGGCACAGATTGACGGCAAGGAGTTGAGAACCGTTGAATATCTGTCGAGAAACGGCGTCCTTTCTCCCGTCCAATCTGCGATGATAGACGCGGGTGTTGTCCAGTCAGGGTACAATATCCCCGCTGCGGCTTTGTTATTGGATGACCTGTTGAACCGTATCCCAGATCCCGGGAAAGGAGATGTAAAAGATGCCCTCTCTTCCCTTTACATTAGAGACAGTGGGTATCAGCAATTTTACAAGGCGGTGAAACTGGCTGTGGAAAGGAGAAAGGACCCCGATTACTCGATCACCATTGCCCAGGAATTCGGGGATGGCCTGCGATTCGTGGGAAAGGTCAAGAAAAAAGTGGACGGCGTGAAATTGGCCCGGGGGGAGCGGGTGTTTGTGGAAGACAAGGTGGAGCCCGGCGCCTGCGTATTGAAAATGCTGAGGAGTCCCTATGCGAGTGCGTACATCAACGGAATTGACGCATCAGAGGCCAGAGATATTCCTGGTGTCGTAGAAATATTGACCTATGAGAATACCCCGGACACCTGGTACAGCCAGGCGGGGCAGACCTTTCCCGAACCATCCCCGTATGACAGGAGAATGATAGGGCGAAAAGTCAATCATGTGGGAGACAGGGTCGCGGCGGTTGTCGCTGAAAATGAAGAAATTGCCAACGAAGCCCTTTCCAGAATCAAAGTTGACTATGAGGTTTTAACGCCCGTCTTGACCATAGAGGAGGCGGAAGCGCCGGATGCCCCGGTTATTCATCATGCGGAGATACGTTTCAGGAAGGGGGCTCCGGGTAATCTCGCTGAACAGAATAGAGATATTGACCCGAGAGAGGGAAAAATCATTTACCAGTTCCCTATCGGCGCGGATCCCCACAGGAATATCGCCGCCAGTGTCACAGGTGGAATCGGGGATATTGAAAAGGGGTTTGCCGAGGCCGATGTTGTAATTGAACGGGACTATGAACCGGCTTCTCACATTCAGTGTACCCCCCTGGAAACCCACACCGTCTATACAAAGATGGAGGGAGACAGGTTAATCATGCACTGCTCGACACAGGTTCCGTTTCACCTGAGAAGGATAACCGCTTCAGTCCTCGGGATAAAGGAAAATAAAATCAGGGTTATCAAAGAACGTGTTGGGGGTGGGTACGGTTCCAAGCAGGATATCCTCCTTGAGGAACTGTGTGCGTACGCCACCTACAAAACGGGCAGGGCGATCTTCCATCAATATTCCCGGAGAGAAGAATTTGAATCCTGCAGCACAAGAATGCCGATGAAAATAACGATTAAACTCGGGGCAAAAAAGAACGGCAAGCTTACGGCAATGTATATGGATTTAAAGGCAAATACGGGGCCTTACGGGGCTCATGCCTTGACGGTTCCCATGAACGCCTGTTCAAAGGCACTCCCCCTGTTTCTGTGTGACAATGTTGGATTTGACGTCAAGGCTTACTATACAAACATATCTCCCACGGGAGCTTATCAGGGCTACGGCGCCCCCAAGGGTTCTTACGCCATGCAAATGGCAGCCACCGAACTGGCGAACGCCCTTGACATGGACCCCCTCGCGTTTATGGAGCTTAACAGGGTAAAAGAAGGGGCGATGCTTGAGATATTGAAATGCCTCGGCGAAGGCAGAAAGGGGACTGCCGCCCCCGCGGAAAGCTGCGGCCTTGGCCCTGCCCTTGAACAGGGAGCAAGGATGATTGAATGGGAAAAACGGGAGGTTTCCGATGACCCCCATGTGAAGATTGGGAAGGGTGTCGTTATGGTCCAACAGGGATCAGGCCTGCCCGGTCTGGATCAGTCAAATGCAACTATCAAAATGTTTGGTGACGGGACCTTCATGCTGTTTACCGGGGGCGCGGACCTTGGAACCGGTCTGGATACCGTTTGCGTGAAGATGGCGGCGGAAGTTCTTGCCACCGATATGGCCAATGTGGGCATTCTGTCCGGCGATACGGACAACACGCCTTTTGACACGGGAGCTTTTGCTTCAAGCGGAACCTTTTTTTCCGGAAGTGCCGCGTTGCTGGCCGCGCAGGACATAAAGAAGAAAATCCTGAAGGCTGCGTCTATGGTTATGGGGGAGAGAGAGGAAATTCTAAAGATTGCGTATCCGGGAAAAATCGTCGGGAGAAAAGGTGAGCTCACGTATAAACAACTCGCACGGCGTACCCAGGCCGGGAAGGGAATTGGGCAGCTCATTGGGGAAGGGCATTTTACAACGGACAAATCCGCCTTTCCGTATGGTGCCCATTTTGCCCAGGTGGCTGTCAATACCCGGACCGGAGCAATAGAGGTTCAAAAATATTACGCCCTTATGGATGCGGGGATGCCCATCAACCCGGAGCTTGCCGAGGGGCAGATTTACGGAGCAGTCCTTAAGTCTATCGGCCATACGCTTTATGAAGGGGTAGTGTACGACAAGGAAGGTCATCCGCTGAATACCAACTTGAGGGAGTATGGGGTTCCCATGATAAGGGATGTACCAGAGGATTTTAGGGCAATTTTGATTTATACGGATGACCCGTACGGTCCTTACGGCGCGAAATCAGTCTCCGAGGTGAGCGTCAATGGCGCTGCACCTGCCATCGCCAATGCGATCCATGACGCGGTCGGTGTCTGGATACGCAAGTGGCCCATCACCCCGGAGGCAGTTCTCAGGGCCTTGGGGCGATTTTGAGGTAGAAGGCAGGACCGTTCCTGTAACATCAGCTGATATAATTGAATCTGAGGGTAGTTTCATGAAATACCATATAGAGGTCTTGATACCGGAAGATGAAATCAGAAAAAAGGTGCGTGAGCTTGGGGAACAGCTTACACGTGACTACCAGGACTCGGAAAATGTTATTCTCGTGGGCCTCTTGCGGGGATCTACCATTTTCCTGGCGGACCTCTCGAGGCAAATAAAATTGGAGGCGAAAATCGATTTTATGGTTGTGTCCAGTTACGGAGGTTCCATGGAAAGCTCCCGGGAGGTCAAAATCAACAAGGACTTGGAAGAGGATATCCGAGACAAAGACGTCATTATTGTTGAGGACATCATTGATACGGGCTATACTCTTGAAAAGGTGAGAGATTATCTCCTGTTAAAGAACCCCGCGTCCTTCAAAATATGCACCCTGCTTGATAAGCCGGAAAGGCGTGAAGTACCCGTTGACGTTGATTATGTAGGATTCAGGATTCCGGATGTCTTTGTTATCGGATATGGGATTGATTATGCCCAAAAGCACAGAAATCTTCCGTACATCGGCAAGGTTGTCCAGGATTAGGTAGTGCCTGGATAACCGGGCTCTCGCCTTCTCTGTTACCGTTCTTCCCGGTAAAAAGGCAGCCCAAGTTCTTTGGGTGCGCCGATATGCTTTGCTCTCAAGATAAATGTCGCGACTATAACCACGATTAACGTTAGTAGATAAGGCTGCATGCTCAAGAGAGAGGAAGGAATTGATGCCCCCGTCGCCTGGAGTTGAAATTGAAGTGAGTCGATTCCCCCGAAGAGATAGGCACCGACGATTGCATACAGGGGATCCCACATGGCGAAAATAACCAGGGCGACGGCAATCCATCCTCGGCCTGAAGTTATACCGTCGAGCCAAAAAGGAGCGTAAACAATGGTTAAATAGGCCCCGCCTGCTCCGGCTAAAAGCCCCCCGACAAACGTCCAGAAGTATCTCGTCCTATCCACGTTGATGCCCATGGCATCGGCTGCTTGGGCATTTTCACCCACGGCCCGGAGATGGACACCACTTTTTGTCCTGAAAAGGATAAACCAGAAGGCAACCGCAACAATATATGAGAGATAGACAAAGGCGTCCTGATTAAAAAATACGGGTCCGATGAGTGGAATTTTTGCGAGGCCGGGAATCGCGAAACTTTGGGCAGGAACAACTAGTTTGGTATTAATCCACTTCTGGCCATAGAAATTGGTTATCCCTAACCCAAAAATCGTCATGGCCAATCCCGCGACAATCTGGTTTCCCTTCAGCGTGATGGAAACAAAGGCAAAGATAAGAGAGGCGAGCCCCCCGGCCAACATGCCGACGGTAAACCCGATGTACGGGTTCTTGGTCAAATTACCCACGACAAACCCAAAGAAGGCGCCGATAACCATCATGCCTTCCAGCCCAAGGTTAAGGATCCCCGCTCTTTCCGCGAAGATTTCACCGATGGTCGGGAAAAGAAGGATTGTCCCTGACCGTACCGATGAAGCGAGTAAATTAACAATTATTAAGTTTGATGACGTAATTTTCTCCTCCTCAACACGAGTTTATGTGTTTTAAAAAGTTCCCCCCCCAGTAAGGCAAAGAGGATGGAACTTTCAATGACTCCGACGATGCCGAACGGAACATTCATCGTCATTTGAATCTGGTATCCCCCGGCTTCAAGGCCGCCAAGGATAATAGACACAAAGAAAGACGCAATGGGATTCAGAGCTGCCAGCCAGGAGACAATAATGGCTGTATAGCCGTACTCCGCGTTAATTTCCAGTTGGATCATGTGAATGATACCCGAAACCTGGGCCATGCCTGCAAGACCGGCTAATCCCCCGCTGATTGCCGCGGCTATCAGCGTGTTTCTAAAGATGTTAATACCAGCATATTTTGCGGCCACGGGGTTTTCACCAATGACCTTGTTTTCATAACCGAATCTTGTTTTCTTAATAAGAACGTAGATAACAAGGCTTGCGATTATTCCAAAGACCAGCCCCAGATGGATGCGCGTGTGGTTCAAGAGGATCGGCAGTTGGGCGTTCGCGGCAAAGGGTTTGCTGAGAGGGAACCCGTGACTGGAAGGGTCTCGCCATGGGCCATGCATGAAATAGTAAAGGATATAAAGGGCGATATAGTTCAAGAGAAGTGTCGAGACAACCTCGTTGACTTCCCAGAACAGCTTCAGCAAGGCTGAAATGATAGCCCACAAAGCCCCACCGATCAGGCCTGCCAGGCACATCACGGCTAACAGCATGAAACTCGATGTGTTTTGGGATGCGTGCAGGGCGAAGAAAGAGCTGAACATGGCCCCCATGATGTATTGGCCATAGGCTCCAATATTCCAGAATTTCATCTTGAATGCGAGAAGCAGTCCTGCTGAAATCAGGATAAGCGGAATAGCGGCCACCAGGGTTTCTGAAAAATTGTAGGTGTTCCCAAAAGCACCGATAAGAATCGATTTGAAAACCGCCAGCGGATTGGTATGGGTGAAAATGATGGCAATTCCACCCGCAACTAAACCAACGACAATGGAGATAACCGGGTTGGCTATCTTCAAGTAGGTCGGTGTTTTGTCTCTCTTAACGAGTCTCAGGTTTCTTCTCCTCTTGATCGGTGTCCATCGTCCCTCAGCCCGGCCATGAGCAATCCCACTCTTTCCAGGTCGGCATCATCAATATCCATGACATCGAGAATTTCTCCCTCAAAAATCACCCCTATACGGTCAGATAACATGAATATTTCGTCGAGGTCTCCTGAAATAAGAAGAACCGCCACACCGTTGTTTCTCTGTTTTACCAGCTCATTTCTGATAAATTCGGTCGCCCCTATATCAAGGCCTCTAGTGGGGTTTACGGCGATTAAAACTTCAGGTTTCTCCTCGGCCTCTCTCGCAAAAAGGAGTTTCTGCATGTTCCCGCCGGAAAGGAGTTTGACCGGGGCATCTCTCCGGGGAACCATGATGTCATATTCTTTGATAAGTTTTTCAGTGAAGCTATTTGCCTTGGAATAATCTATAAAACATTTCTGCGAGATTGGGTCGCAGACATAGCATCTCAAAATCGCGTTATCCACCGACGAAAGATTTGGAATTAATCCCACCTTAAGCCGGTCTGGAGGGATATAGTTTAATCTCAACTTGGCGATGGAGCGAGGAGAAAGGCCCGCGATATCTTTTCCTTTCAAAAGAATTTTGCCTGCGGAGATACTTTTCAAGCCGGCAATGGCGTCAGAAAGGATTTGCTGCCCGTTCCCGGAGACACCGGCAATCCCAAAAATTTCCCCGCTTTTTATGCTTAAATTGATGCCTTTTAAGGCCTTAATCCCCTTTTCATTAAAGGCCTGCACATCTTCAAGCCTCAAAACTTCCCTGCTTTGTTGCAAGGGCTTTCGATCCAGACTGAAAAGGACCTTCCGGCCCACCATCATCTCCGCTAGTTTTTCTTTTGAGGTATCCTCCCGGTTGACGATTCCAACGACTTTTCCCTTGCGCATGACCGTAATGCGGTCTGAAATTT